>ERZ1026856.88-NODE-88-length-62474-cov-13.340585_pt1 | contig 62474 bp, 59 predicted proteins | sample MGYA00380158_ERZ1026856 | MGnify/ENA primary metagenome ERZ1026856 (study PRJEB33269, sample SAMEA4719794) | human gut metagenome | biome: human-associated habitat; feature: organic feature; material: feces | place: Cameroon | collected 2013-10 ... | reverse complement strand
CTGTATAAAATTTTCAATGTTCTTCAATTTAGCCTTGACTTTTTATTTGCAGGCTAGTTGAGGTATCCCTTGCCATCCAGATAATCGGCAATGGTATTCACATCCTTGTCTCCACGACCGGAGAGGCAGACAATCAGGCTTTTTTCCATCGCTTTTTCCCTGCCCAATGCTTCTTGTAGTCCTTTGGCATATTTTTTTGCATAGGCAATCGCATGTGCACTCTCAATTGCCGGAATGATTCCCTCCAGTTCACAGAGTTCCATTAATGCATCCATTGCCTCGGTGTCCGTCACAGAAACATACTCCGCACGCTTTGTGTCACGCAGATAGGCGTGTTCCGGTCCGACGCCCGGATAATCCAGTCCCGCCGAAATAGAATGAGCAAGCTTTACATTTCCGTTTTCATCCTGCAGGAGATAGGAACGCATGCCATGCAATACTCCCGGCTCTCCGAGTGCCATTGCAGAGGCATGTTCCCCCGTCTCAATTCCTTTTCCGGCTGCCTCCACACCAATGAGTTTCACACCTTTTTCCTCGATAAAATCAGCAAACATTCCGATGGAGTTAGAACCGCCGCCGACACACGCCATAACTGCATCCGGTAACCGGTTTTCCACTTCATAAAACTGTTTTTTTGCCTCGCGGCTGATGACACTCTGAAACTCTTTTACCATTTTCGGATATGGATAAGGGCCTACCGCAGAACCGATAATATAGAAGGTATCCTCTGCCGTTTTTGCCCAGGTGCGGATTGCCTCGTTGGTTGCATCTTTTAAAGTGTTGCTTCCAGAACGGACACTCACGACATTTGCTCCGAGCATTTTCATACGCATGACATTAAGTGCCTGACGCTTGATATCCTCTTCTCCCATATATACCGTACATTCCATATCAAACAGCGCCGCTCCGGTTGCCGTTGCAACCCCATGCTGTCCTGCTCCGGTCTCTGCGATCACTTTTTTCTTCCCCATGCGCTTTGCAAGAAGAATCTGGCCGATAACGTTGTTGATCTTATGTGCACCTGTATGATTTAAATCTTCCCGCTTTAAATAAATCTTTGTTCCGTATGCCTCACTGAGCCGCTCTGCATAGTAGAGTGGTGTCTCCCTTCCGACATACTGCTTTAAATAGTAATGATACTGCTTTAAAAATTCAGGATCCCTGATCGCCTCCTCAAACGCTGCGTCCAGTTCCTCCAATGTATTCATCAGAGATTCTGCAACATACTGTCCTCCAAATTCTCCATAATATGCTTTCCTGTTCATATATAACCCTGCCTTTCCTTTTTATATGTTCTTTACCTGTTCTACGAACCTTCTGATCTTCTCTTCATCTTTTCCGGTCTCATTCTCGACACCACTGCTCACATCCACGATGTCCGGTTCAAAAATGCGGATCCCTTCGCTCACATTGTCTGCTGTAAGACCTCCGGCTAACACAAATGAAATTCCCTGCGCTCTCAACCGCTCTCTGAAATTCGAATTCTGTACAGAATCCCAGCCAAAAGTCTGACCACTGCCAAAGTTTTTAGCATCCAGCAGAACGGCATCAAATGCTTTTGCTTCCTCCCAGTCAAACTGTAGCAGATCATTGACGTTATCTACATTGACCGCCCGCCAGAGTTTCAATTGATCCGGCTTCTTTTGGAAAAGCCTTTTGTCATAGTCTCCGTGGATCTGCAGCACATCAAATCCTTCCTGTGCTGCTCTGTGAATCATATTCTCATCTGGAGATACCGCTACTGCTATTTTTATTATGTCTTGATTTAATTTTTTAAATATATCCCGTATTTTCTCAAATGGAACATAACGTTTACTTTTTTCATATAACACGATCCCGGCGTAATCTACCGGATACCGGTTGAGATATTCCGCTTCTGCCGGAGTTCGGATTCCACAGATTTTTATTTTTGTCATGCCAGCTCCTTCCAGTGTGCTGCAACCTCAGCGGGATGCTCTGCCTCCATGAGTGCCCTTCCGATCAGAAATGCATCCACCTTACATTGCTTTAAAAACCGGACGTCCTCATCCGTGATGATTCCGCTTTCCGCCACAAATACTTTTTCCTCTGGAACCATTTTGGACAGCCGTCTTGTCGTGTCCAGCTCGATGGTAAAATCTTTGAGGTTCCGGTTATTTACACCGATTATCTCTGCGTCCAGTTTTAATGCACGCTCCATCTCTTCTTCATTGTGTACCTCCACCAGACTGTCTAATGAGAGTTCCTTTGCAAGCTGGTAAAAATCTCTCATCTGTGCATCATCCAATATGGCTGCGATGAGCAGCACGGCATCTGCCCCGATCGCTTTCGCCTCATAAAACTGATACTCATCGATCATAAAATCTTTTCGTAAGATCGGCAGTGGGGAAATACCACGGATGTATTTCAGATAATCGACATTTCCATGAAAGTGATTCTCCTCTGTCAGACATGAAATCGCATCCACTGAAATGTTGTATTCCCCGATTCTTTCCTCTAAATTAATTTTACTTTTAATTTTTCCAAGACTTGGGGATGCATTTTTAAATTCACCGATAATAGAAATCTGTTCCTTTTTCAAAGCATCGTAAAAGCGGTGTGGAACTTTTCCACGCTCTCTGCCGCTCTCCTGATCTCTGTCTCACTCACATTCTTTTTGTGACAGGTCAGGCGTTTCTTTTTGTCCTCTACAATCTCATCTAAAATCATGCTGTCCTCCCAAGAAAATTTTCTATCATCCGTTTTCCGTGCTCGGTATAGATGGATTCCGGATGAAACTGCAATCCATACACCGGATATTTTTTATGTCTGACTGCCATAATCTCGCCATCTTCCGTCTCTGCCGTCACAACAAGACATTCCGGAAGTGATTCTTTTTGTACTGCAAGGGAATGATATCTTGCCACCTTCACCGGAGAATTGATTCCTTTAAAAATCCCCTGCCCATCATGGGTGATTTCGGATTGTTTTCCATGGAACAGTTCTTTTGCATAAGAGACAACACCACCGAACGCTTCTCCGATGCACTGGTGTCCCAGACAGATTCCAAGGATTGGAATGCTGTCATAAAACTCTTTTACAACGTCCATGCAGATACCGGCTTCCTTCGGACTTTTGGGTCCCGGTGAAAGAACAATTTTTTCCGGTTTTAATTCCCGGATCTCCTGAATTGTGATTTTATCATTTCTGACAACTTGGATATCACTTGTAAATGTCCCGATATACTGAAACAGGTTGTAAGTAAAAGAATCATAGTTATCAATCAGCAGAATCATAAGTTTTCCTCCTTCACAAGTGTTTTTGCAAGCGCCATCACTTTGTTACAGCACTCCTCGTATTCCTTTTGTGGTACGGAATCTGCAACGATCCCGGCTCCTGCCTGCAGATACACTTTGTTCTGTTTTTTGATCATCGTGCGGATCGTGATACAAAAATCCATATCTCCCGAAAAATCAATGTATCCGGTTGCACCACCATAAAGTCCTCTTCTTACGCTCTCTAATTCATCAATGATCTCCATTGCCCGGATCTTTGGAGCGCCGCTTAACGTTCCTGCCGGTAAAAAGGAGGCGATCAGGTCAAGTGGATGAAATTCTCCTTTTTTTCTTCCCTCTACCATGGAAACAATATGCATGACATGGGAATATTTCTGTACATTCATAAAATCTGTGACCTTGACTGTTCCAAATTCACTGATACGCCCCATATCGTTTCTTGCAAGATCGACCAACATCACGTGTTCCGCTTTTTCTTTTTCATCCGACAATAGTTCCTTTTTCAATGCCTCGTCTTCCTCGGCCGTTTTTCCTCTTGGTCTTGTCCCTGCAATCGGACAGGTAAAAACGCGTTTTCCCTGCTGTTTTACGATCATCTCCGGTGAACTTCCGATCACTTCAAATGTTCCAAAGTTAAAATAATATAGATACGGCGATGGGTTTAATTCTTTTAACTCACGGTATAAAGAAAAGCCTTCCTGCTCTGTCTCAATTGTCCACCGCTGCGATAACACTGTCTGGAAAATATGTCCCTCCCGGATGTAATCTTTGATTTTATTGACCTTCTCACTGTATTGTTCCAACGTATCTGATTTATGGATGATCACTCCGTCCTGTTGCAGCTCTACCGGTCTTTCGGCGTGTTCAGTCATGACTTTTTCAATCAGTTCCTCCGCTGCCTTTTTTGCTCTTTTTTCCCCTTCTCTATCCGGTGTCTCCAAAATCACTGCCATTAACGTTTCCGCCACCTGATCCACGATCAGAAACTCTTTCATCAACATAAGCTGGATGGTCTCAATTCCGATTTCATCCGGGTTATCATCCGGGATGTCCTCTGTATACCTCACAAAATCATATCCGAGATTTCCGACAAGACCACCGGAAAAGTTCAGTTCTTCATTTTCCTTTTGTATTTCAAAGTCACTGTAATATTCTTTTAACAGTTCCAATGGATTTCCCTTTTTCACTTTTTTCGTACCGTCCCGGTAGGTAATCACAAGACTGTCCTTTTCCGATGTGATAATCTCCTCCGGTTCCACTCCCATAAACGTGTAGCGGTCATAATTTTTATCATAACTTTCCAGTAGAAAACCTTTCTTTGGAATTCCAGATTCCGTGCTCACCAGATTTTCATACATTGCAGTCGATGTCTCATTTACAATACTCACTGTCTTTTTATATACCTTATAAATCCGCTTCATAACCTCATCCTTTCTTTATTCCTATTACATAAAAAAATCCCCGGCCAGATTTTTGCTCTGGTCAGGGACGATATTTCTTCGTGGTGCCACCCATCTTCATGAAACATGTTGTTCTTCTATGTTGTAGAAAATTGAACTACAAAAAACGGACTTTCCAATCTCTTGGAAAATCCGCCACCAATCATGTCTCATCTCATTCCGATACTTAAACGCCAGCTATCATTTCTTCTCACTTGCGCTCATTATATCATACCCCTGTAACGTGAGGACACGGCATCCGCTACTCCAACCGTTCTGCTGTTTCGCTTTGCTCTCACAAACCCATTCCCTATATAGTATCTTATCAGCTTTCCACCCACCGCTGACTCTCTGTAAAGCATCCTATCAAGTACTCTCTTTGCTCAACGATTTATTCTGTTTCTTATTTTTTGTTAGTTTATCGTATTAAAGTTCTAATGTCAAGAAGTTTTTGATATAAAAAATTATTATTTTTCATATCTGACTTTTCGGATATCTTTTCCTGTTACTTTTGAAATTTTCATCCATGGAAAATGTTTCTGAATTGGAACCGCGTATCCCTGCTCTGCAAGTGTCTCGAGATCCGCCGCTGTCACAATCTTGTCTGCATCACATTTTAAAAGTTCTTTTGCATAGTCAACTCTGTGGCACACTTCCTGCAGCGGTTTTCCGATTGCATGTGCGCCCATGACAATGACCACTTCATCCATGTAGGGAAACAGAACCGGTTCATGCTCCGCCGGGGCTTTGACCGGCATATGTGCGGAACCGTCCGCCTCGATCAGAATCTCATCTGCCAGATATAGCAGATCCTCCATCAGCTTTTCAGGCAGCATTCCAAACTTTTCCGTGCCGGGAATCAGGCTCCCTGCGACACAGCAACCGTATGTGTCAAGGACAGACTGTACCCGCTCTTTCAGTTGCTTTTCTGCTGCCCTGCACTCCTTTGAGACAGCTCCGGTATCCAAAATCACACGCTCCTGCCCGGTCTGCCCATACGCTGCAAATAGTTCCTGCTCCTGTGGCACCATCATCTTAGTTGTCGTGAGGATCAGAACTCTTTTTCCCTCTGCGCGCAATGTCTCGGCACGCTTTCGGATACTTGACGTCTTTCCGCCGGCTCCGACATACGCCGTCACTTTTCCACGGTTTTCCGCTGCAATATCCTGCATCGCCCTGACCGCTTTCTCCACCTCTTCTGTCGTATTAAAACAGGAGAAACTAAATCGTACCATGCCCTGTTTTTCTGTGCCAAAATGAGTGTGTATCAGAGGTGCGCAATGCGCCCCCGCCCTTGTCGCAATCCCATAATTTTCTGCAAGACAGTCACTGACATAAGCGGAATCAAGATCCGCCAGATTACACGATACGATCGCTGCCACCCGTTTTTCTCCTCCGTAGAGGTGAATGCCCGGAATTGTTTCAATTCCTCGCTGAAACTGTTCAGCTAACGCCATTTCTTTCTCATGGATAGCTGCGATCCCGGTCTTTTTTATCCATGTCAGTGCCGCATGAAGTCCTGCGATTCCATGCCCATTTAGCGTTCCTGCCTCCAAAGCAGTCGGCAGCTCCATGGGATGTTTTCTCTCAAATGAATGTACGCCGCTTCCACCGGATAAAAGCGGTGCAACACACACTCCATCTGCAAGTGCGATCCCACCGGTTCCCTGCGGACCAAACAATCCTTTATGCCCGGTAAAACAGATTGCAGAAATATGATTCTGTTCCATGTCAATCTCGATTGTTCCTGCTGTCTGAGAGGCATCTAAAATAAAATATAGATTATATTTTTCACATAAAGTTCCAATTTGTGCGATATCATTTCCATCACCTGTCACATTGGAAGCATGCGTGCACACGATTGCTTTTGTGTTTTTACCGATTGCCTGCTTTATTTTTTCACAGGAAATTGTTCCATTTTTCTCACAGGCAACGATCGTGACACCGACGCCCTTCTCCTCAAGTTCATAAAGCGGACGCAGAACACTGTTGTGTTCCATCTCAGTAGTGATCACATGGTCGCCCGGATGCAATAACCCTTTCAGCACAATATTTAAGCTCTCGGTCGCATTCATGGTAAACACCACGCGCTCTGCCCCAAGAGACTGTTCTCCATCTTTCATATGAAACAGCTCTGCAATCTGTTTCCGCGTCTGAAAAATCAATCTGGATGTAAAAAGAGAAGCCTCATTCGCCCCTCTTCCTGCATTGCCTATATAAGAAAATGATTCTTTTACCGCCTGTGCAACCTCCTTTGGTTTCTGCAAAGTAGTTGCGGCATTGTCAAAGTATATCATTGCAGCCGTTCCTGCCTTTCCCTCTGTCAGCTTCTCTGAATACCTGCGTTATTTCCATCACTCTGGAAGGATTCCCGCATGAAGCAGTGCTTCTAACACACCTCCTGCAATGCATCTTGCCTTATCCGAGATTGTAAAACAGTTTTCATACTCGGATTCTCTCGGATCAATGTCTGCAATTTTAAATCCTTTTGTCACCGGATAACCGTCCCGGATGAGTCCACGGAGAATCCCGGAAATGGTGGCTTTTACAGCAAATGCACCGTCTTTTTTCCTCTGCCCACAAGCGTCCTTTGCCTGTGCATCCGGATAAATGTAGGCGATCACTTCGTCTTTTTGCACGTAATCGGAAATCTTTTTTTCTCCATATAAAACACCTGCGCACTCCGCATGGATCACACGCTCTTTCGCAACACCTGCGATAGCACCCGGAATCCCGGTATTCGGAATCGCATTTCCCTCATAAATGATCCTGCCAAGCTTATGTCCCCGCATTGTCTCAACTACCGCATGCACGTCCACTCCCGCCGTAAATCCGGGTCCTAATGCAACCGTAAACGGTGCCATATCCATGGTAGTCCCAAGATTTTTCTTTGCAAGGATTCCGTCGACCACTGCCGCCGGTTTTACCTCCCGGATCACCGCTCCATCCGGATCGGTCATCAGCGCAATTTTTCCATGCTCCATGAGTTCATATGCCTGTGTCAGATTTTCTGCAAAATAACAAGTAACTCCTTCCACAGTGTAACTTTTCTCATAGACCGCCTCCGAAAAAGCGACCAGCCGCCGGATTGCGGACGGATTCGCAATTTCGGTCACCAGAACCGGATAACCGCTCTGGTGCAGTTTATAAATTGTGCCCGTGGCGATATCTCCACCGCCGCGGACGATAATGATATTTTTTTTCATTTTCCTTATCCTTTATGGTTTTACAATGTGATCTGCCTCCATCATTGTCTGCGCGATCACATACATATTGGTCACAGAACCAACCGCCAGTTTTTCGGTCAAACCGTAATGGTTCAGACATGTTCCACAGGTCATGACCTCCACGCCCTGCGCCTCCATGCTCTTTAAATCTTCGATGGAGTCGGAACCTTCACAGCTTAAATATGCACCGGAATTAAAAAGTAAAATCGTCTGTGGCAGTTCCTCCAGCTGCGTCAGCGCATAGACAAATCCTTTCATCAGCATTTTTCCGAGTTTCTCATCCCCCTCGCCCATGTGGTCTGCACCGAGCACAACGACTGTCTTTTTCTTTCGGATGTCCGGAATACAATTTTCCTCAGTGACCGGTGCGGATGAAACATTCCCATCCTTTATATTATTTTTCACAAACTCTTCTGTCACTTCCATCCATACCGTGTATTCCTGATCGGATTTTTTCTCGCTCTTTGCTTTTAACCCTTTGTGGTCTGCCATTTTGGTGAGGTTTTGTACTGCGATCTCATTGTCCACAGTCACTTCCACGATTCCTGCCTCTGCCATGCCCTGTATTGCATTTTTTGCCTCGATCACCGGCAATGGACACTGTTTTCCTTTTGCGTCAATCTGAATATTCATTTTTCATGCCTCCATCTGTTTATTTATAATTTTTTCAATCGGCAGCTACTGCTGCATTTTCTTTATTTTTCAGAACATAGATTTTCTTTTCCTTTTTCTCTGTCACTCTTCCTATTATTCCACAGTCCAGTCCAAGTGCTTCGATCTCCTTCAGCGCCTTCCCAGCCTCATTTTCCGGAATTGCCACAAGAAGTCCCCCGGAAGTCTGCGGATCAAATAAAATCTCTTCCATCGCAAAACTGCAATTTTCAAATGCCACCTGTGTACCGATATGGTTGCGGTTGCGCTGTCCTGCGGCTGTGATGTAAAATTCTTCCACATAATCCTCGCACGCCCTGATATAAGGAATCTGTGATGTCCACACCTCCGCGGAAAAGTTTTCGCCCAGCATTTCACCCAGATGTACCAGCAATCCAAATCCGGTAATGTCCGTGCAGGCATGTATCCCGTACTTTTTAAAAATCTCTGCCGCATATTTATTCAAAGTAGTCATCGATTCCACTGCCTGGTCAAAGGCTTCTTCAGACACTGCTTTCATGCGGGATGCCGTCATGACGATCCCTACTCCTAACGGCTTGGTCAAAAGCAGCAGATCTCCTTCTTTGCAGTGATTGTTTTCCAGAATACGTTTCGGGTGAATCGTTCCCATCACGGACAGTCCATACTTCACATCCACATCATTGATGGAATGACCACCTGCCAACACGCCGCCTGCCTCCGTCACTTTCTCATTTCCACCAAGTAAAATCTGTCCTAAAATGTTGGCGTCCATGCTCTCCGGAAAGCACACAATGTTTAATGCTGTTTTAACTTCTCCTCCCATCGCATAAATATCGCTCAATGCGTTGGTGGCTGCGATTTTCCCAAAGAGATAAGGATCTTCCACCATCGGCGGAAAGAAATCAAGCGTCTGCACCACTGCAAGCTCGTCCGTAAGCTGATACACTGCCGCATCATCGGAATGGTCAAAACCGACCAGCAGATTCGGGTCAGCTTTTTTCGGTATCATTTTTAATACCTTGTCCAAAATTCCCGGTCCAAGCTTCGCCGTGCAGCCTCCGCCCTTGCAAAATTCGTTCATCATCTTCTGGTTCTCCTGTCAGAATCGTATTTATATCTTTTATATTGTACATTAATTTTTTATAAAAATCATCCATTTTATGTGGTTAATTTTTTGCGTTCATATTATAATGAGCGCAAGTGAGAAGAATGCATTTATGCATTCGGCGAACGACGAATGTTGATCATGTGCTGTTTTTGCACATGATATAATGAATAGACAATTACGAATAAAAACAGGAGCATTTTTATGGAGCAGACCAAAACAGATCCAGGCAGAAAAAAGAAAAAAAGACTTCGCAGATGTGGCATATTTTTTGCATGCCTGCTTATTCTGTTTCTCGGAGGTTTGACTTATATTTCCAGAAATCCGCGTGCCAAAATGCTTATGTCTGTCATTTATTTTATGCAGGATACCCTGAAAGATCCGGCTTATATTGCCTACCACATTGATATTATGGAATTATGTCAGGATTACTTCAATGGGGATATCTCATTTGAGGGAAAAGCCTACATGAACGATATCAAAAATTTTAAATACTCCTCTTCCATGAACATTTCCGGGGAGCGCTCTTTTACACAGAAAAAGCTTTCTATAATCTCCGATATGGATGTTCTGACGCTGAATGTTGGCGAGATGGATTTTTACATGAATCCCAATACCGTTTATTTCATGGTTCCAATGTTAGACAATCTTTCTTATGCCATGACCACCAGCAATACTTATTTCAAAAAAGCACCGGAGCTGACACATGATATTGATCAGGAATGGTTTCACGACAACTTCTCCAATATTATCGAACTGACCAGACAGATTCAGATTGAGGAAACCGGAAAAACAAGAACAGATTCCGATGATGTAAAAAGCCACGAATACCTCGTCACGATTCCGGAGGGTTCCGGTGGTTTTATCTGGGAGCTTTTAGGCATGGATACGCCGGACTATGACATCCGCGTTTCCCTGTATCTGACCGACCTGTGCCGGATGAGCCGTATGGAGGTTGATTTGTCCGATATCACAGAAGGTGCTTCCATGATCATTGACGGAACAGATGTCGGAACCTGTATTTTAAGTTATGAAATGCCAAATGGAGAACGTTTGACACTCACCTATGTCCGCAATCCGTCTGTCACCCATGTGAATTTTATCTATATGGACTGCCTCTACGAGACAGATCAGGGTGACAATTTTACAGCAAGCGGCTATATCACCACCCAGCCAGACGACAACGGTTGCGAAATAAATGTCAAAAACCTTTCTGTCATGCAAGGCGATGAACTGCTTGGCACTTTTTCCTTTATTGGAACGATCACAAAAGAAAAAAATCTGCCGGATGTCTTCCGTGGCGCCGACCTCGATTCGCCTGACATGGAACACATTGACTGGCAGACCGTCCGCAACGACACAGAGGGCTTCATCCAGGATGTGATCGACGAAGCGAAAAAACGATTGACCGAATAAAAAATTTGGAGGTACGTTTCTTCCATGGCTTCTGTGTGTTGATAGAAATGAAATGACAAGAGGTGCTCTGTGAAAATATTGTGAGGATTGTGTAAATTTATCCATGGTTCGTTTTAGACTTTAAGTTTATGTACATTCATAAATGGACGTCTGGCTCTCTGTGTCCGTCTACGGAAAATTCTCTGCAACTTTATTTAGCGCAAGTAAATGTCAGAATCAGCATCGTTTATTGTAGGGCAAAAATTAAAAAACACCCGGATAATTTTTGCCCTACTTCTCTGCTGATTTTCTGACATGTAACTTGCGCACAATAAAGTTGCAAAGAGAGTTTTCCGTAGACGGACACAGAGAGCCAGACGTCCATTTTTTGAATGAACATAAACAATCGAAGAAGTCTAAAACGAACCATGAATAAATAAACAATCCGAGCTATTTTCACAGAGTACCTCTTGCCATTTCATTTTTTATTGTACGTTAAAAGCCATGGAAGAAACGCACCTCCAAATTTTTCACTCCATCAATCGTTCATCTGCTCCATAAAGTACATCCTGGATGCAAAGTCTGGGAAATGCCTTATCTGTTCATTGTAGCCGGTGCCTCCAAATGCCTGCTTTAATTTTACTCCGGCATACATGAGTGCATCTCCATATGCACAGAAATCTTCTGCCTCACCATCCATTTTCACAAACTTTGCGATCAGATTATGTGCGACAGAATCCTGCCTGATATGCACCGGAGCCACAGTGTTTACCAGATCACCAAACTCTTTCACATTATATTTTAAACTACGATTGTAAGAATGATATCTGGCTTCCGGGTTTAACCCATTCGGACGATAATATTCAAACTGCGTGTTCGGCGACACAAGTTTCTGCATCAGAAAGCCAACCGCTTTTTTTCGGTCTTCTGATACACACGTCCACTCCTGGATATTTCCAGCCGATGAACCTAACACGCTGCCCTGATCCGAAAAATTTCTTCCCCGGTAAAAAGAACCGGTCTGCAGCACTTTGCGCCACTCTTTATAAAGTGCGATCTGCGCTTTTACCGCATCGAAATCCTCTTTTTTCAGATCGCAGAAATTACATTCATATCCGCAGACTCCAAACGCTGCCACCTGAAATCTTGTCTCAAGCGGTGTCATTCGGAGCGTCTGGTGATTCGGACACGATGAGACATGTGCGCTCACCACGGACATTGGATAACCGTAACTGTATCCGGTCTGAATCTCCGCACGGCACAGTGCGTCTGTGTCATCGCTCGCCCAGATCTGTGGAAAATACGATAAGATTCCAAGGTCAAACCGGTTGCCGCCTGCTGCACATCCCTCAAATAAAATTTCCGGGAATCTCTCTGTCAACTCCTTCATACACCGGTAAAGTCCAAGCACATAGCGGTGTGCCACCTCCCCCTGCCGCTCCGGTGGAAGTGTCTTTGAATAATAATCGGTCACGATCCGGTTCATATCCCATTTCACATAGGCGATATTTGCAGAGGAGAACAGGTCACTCATCTGCCCAATGATATAGTCCTGCACCTCTGCCCGGCTCAGGTCGAGCAGCCGCTGGTTTCTTCCCTCGGAATGATTTTTGCCCGGAATATCCATCGCCCAGTCCGGGTGTGCCTTGTAAAGTTCACTGTCCACATTCACCATCTCCGGCTCTACCCAGATGCCAAAATCCATACCGAGATCGTTGATTTTTTTGCAGAGACCAGCCAACCCGTTCGGAAGCTTTTTCGTATTCACCTTCCAGTCTCCTAGCGATGACCGGTCATTGTCCCTGTGACCAAACCATCCATCGTCCATCACAAACAGTTCAATCCCTGCTTCTTTTCCGGCTTTTGCGAGCTGGAGCAGTTTTTTCTCATTGATATCAAAATACGCGGCTTCCCAGCTGTTCAACAATACCGGGCGCACTTTTTTCTTCCACGCACCGCGCACAATATGTTCCCGCACAAAGCGGTGCATACACTGGCTCATCCCATTGTACCCAGCTCTGGAATAAGCCATCACTGCCTCTGGTGCCTCAAAACTTTCCCCTGCCGGAAGCTGCCAGCAAAAATTCTGCGGATTGATTCCAGAGACAAACCTTGTTTTTCCATAGCTGTTCACTTCGACCGCCTCATAATGGTTTCCGCTGTATACAAGATTGAATCCATAGCAGTCCCCGGTATCCTCCGTGGTCTCTCTCCCACTTAACATCACGAACGGATTCGCTCTGCTTGAGGAAGTTCCGGTATAAGATGCATTCACGTATTTTCCCGCCGCCACCGGGACATCCCATCTTCGCATCTCCCTCGCCCACGCGCCATGAAATGAGGTAAACACATGATCCGATGTCGGAAAATCGACCTGACAGCTCATCAGCCGCCGGATCTGCACTGCATTTTCACCGTCATTGATGAGTTTTGCACTTCTTGTGATCACATCACAATCCTCATAAACATAATAATGAAGTTCCAGTTTCAAAGCGGAATTATTGTCTTTTAACGTCACACAGAGATGTTCCACCTGATTTTTTTCATCATAGGAAGCTGGCAATGCATCCTCTGCATCTCTCGCCTCTCTTCCCTCAAACCGGGCAGACGATTCATACACAAAATCCGAGGAAAAACTTCCATCTTCATAGATAAGTTCCACAAACGGCTCCCTGATATCTCCCTTTCCATAAGCGGACATTTCCAGACACACATCCTCTAACGTATAGGCGTCATGTTCCCTGTCGTAGACACAGCTGTTGCCCGGCTGAAAGGTATGTTTTTCGATCAAAGGTGCGACCGCATTTTCATCCAGAGGTTCACACACATGGATTTTTCTTCCATAATATAAATGCTCCAACTGCCCTGTCGGCAATTTGCGGAACGCATAGGTCGTATGTGCTGTATGTAACACAAAAATATCATTGGCTGTCTGAATCATGATTTTCTCCTCTTTTAATTCTGATGTTTTTTCTCTAACTCTGTGGAAATCTCCGCTAACTTCCGGTCTGTCAGAATATAACGTTTCTTAAATACGATAAATCCGATCACCAGCACAACGATTGGAATGATCGTCATGGATAAACGCAGTCCCATGCGGGAGGATGCTGCGATCGGTTCTGTCACAACCGCCTCTTTGTTTGAACTGATATGGAACACAAATAATACCATCGAAGATATAAATCCTGCGATTCCGGATGCAAGCTTTACAACAAATGTCTGCATGGAAAAAATGACAGATTCGTCTCTCCGGCTATTTTTAAATTCACCGTAATCTACTGTATTTGCCAGAAAGACAGTGGTAATTACATTCAACACACCGACTGCTGACATAATAAATGCCGCCGGAATAAACAGCCATACAACAGAACTTGTTCCGGTTGCGGAAATGATAATAATCAAAATATATCCGGTCACAGCCATTCCCAAACAGGTATAGAAAATTTTAATCGTGTCCATGAATCTGCGGAGCACTGGAAACAGGATCATCATCGCCAAAATCTGGCATCCGCCGCCTACCATATTAAACAGCGTAAAATCTCCCTGATAAGTACTTGGGCTGAAATCATATTTCAGGAAAAAGTAAACAAGCTGCTGGGTGATATATAAAGCTGTATTGATCATTACGATTGCAACTACAACTGTCATTGCCTGATCGTTCTGGATCAGCGCCCGGAACATCTCACCGATCGAAGCACTCTTCATATCGACCGTTGATTTTTCTTTGATACACAGGCAGGCGATCAGAATGAAAACCACAAATAACACTGCAATGATCAACGCAAATTTGCTGTATCCGATACGGTTGATCTCATTGTCTGTCGTTCCGCCGAATGCTTTTCCAAGTGCGGCAACACTCATGACTGTAACGATCGATACCAGTGCGGAGCCGACACCTGCACAGGAACGTGCAAACGCAGACAATCCCTCTCTCTCATTTCCAGCCTCGGTAAATGCCGGAATCATACTCCAGAACGGAATATCCATCATCGTGTAAGTCATGCCCCACAAAATGTAGGTGACAGATGCATATGCTACTAACCCTGCACCGTTTAATTCCGGCGGGATCGTGAACATCAGGTAAAGTACAACTGCATTTGTGACCGTACCGACAATCAGCCACGGACGGAATTTTCCCCATCTCGTTTTTGTCTTTGCGACCAGCACACCCATGATCGGATCGTTAAATGCATCAAACACGCGGGCTGCCATCAAAAGAACTGCGATCGCTGCTGCGCTGATTCCCATAACATCCAGAAAATAAATGGAAATGTAGCTGGCGGAAAGCATGTAGACCATATCCTTTCCCACTGCCCCGATTCCATAGGCAAATTTCTCTTTGCCACTCAAACTTCTCTTTGCTTCCATCATAAAAATCTCCTTTTTCTCCATTGAAAATTCATCATTTCTGTCTATTTTTTAATCCCATGGCAAGTTCCACAACTTTGTATGCACCGTCATAAAGACCTGCCTTTTTATTCGTCACAATGTTCTGACACATGTCTGAAAGGAAGGTATCGTCCTGTAAAAATAATTCCAGCATCTGGATCGTGTGCGGAATATCCCGGCACTCTAACGTTCCGTCTCCCACCTCCGCAGAATGGATTGCGCCCCACATCTCATGTTTTCCCACGCGGCGGATGAAAAGTTTCGGCACTGGATAAAATGCGAGTTCGCTCGGTTTTGTCACTAAGACATCACAGCTTCTCATGAGAAGATTCGTGCAGTATACCGCCTCGAAAATATTTTTATGCCAGAATCCGTGGATCCCTTCGATTTTTTCCTTCCCATCCAATGCTTTTTGTGCAAATGCTTCTGTGTCTGCCCAGCGATCAAAATGTTCTGCTGCATAGTTTTTCATCTCAGGAATCTCTGCCAGCAGCGCTTCCCAGACATTTTTATAATCGCCCACGTTGACGTATAACGCCGCCTGTTTCTTCTCAATATACGGAAGCAGGAATTTGATGATCGCTGCAAAAATCTCCTTCTGTGCACCAGCCCCGCCGATCGTTAAAAGGAAACGCATCGGCTCGCCATTCTCTTTTCTTTTGATACGCGCCGCACAGTCCGCTTCGATGCCCTGCACAAGTTCATGGTCAATGTAATGTCCTGTGTATACAAGGCTGTCAGATGGCATTGGTTTATTTACTTTATCTTTATTCATGCCATTTAAAATGCGGTATCCCATATAGGAATTATGACACTGGATCGTATGCACGCTTCCCTCCGACAAATGCAGTGCCATCGGCCAGTTATCCGGGATCGCGTTCACCACGTATTTCATTCCGGCATGTACGGCTGCCTGCGCCGGCCAGACATGTGTTCCGATCACCGGGATGTCCTTCGGCACATTGCGGTACACCGGAGCCATCAGCTCCGCATTTTTCTGGTCTGCCGCATTGTAGGACAATGCCCGGAATCCCTCATAATTCATTGGCTCCCAGACAAGTTTGTTAAAAATCGGATTTTTCGAAAGCCTTGAGCCGAGTGAATACAGATCATTCTGTGCGCCGATCACTTTCGTGCAGGTCGTCTCTCCATAGGAATTTAAGTCCATCCAGTAAGGCGTATAGCCCATCGCCTTCGCCGCAGACGCCATCGCCATCGAAATGCGGTAGTGTCCAAATCCCATACGGATATTTCCGACAATGATCCCTTTTTCTGTGTCAAATGTACCTTTTTCCGCATGCGCATTGACATCATAATGTGCATTCTCTGCCAGATTTCCCACCAGAATATTGTAAACTCCTAGGGAATCTCCAATGTAACAGTTCTTCTCGATCGCCACCTCATAATTTTTCTGGGAATCATCTCCAAATTTTTTCATATATTTCTTTTTGGACTTCACTGCCTTTTTGTAAACCTTGTCCGGCATTTTATTTCCAAAAATCACGCTTGATCTGTCTGTCATGTTTTCATTCTCTCCAAACTTTAAAAATTTCTCTCATTTTGAACCGTAAAACCGATTTTTATCTTCGTGTCACAATCCCGTATGATAAGTGCCGCATTCTGCTTTTCTCCTGTCTGAATCCTTTTGCTCTTCACATAAGCGCCGCCCATTCCTCCCTGCAAAGCCACCGTCTTTGGTCCGATGATTTCAATCGGTCCCTCTGTCTCAAAGGTAAGTGGTTCATTGTAAAATGGAAGGATATTGCCGTGTTCGTCCTGTGCCTGAATCCGAACCTCAGCCACATCATAACTCTCTGCGTCGATCAGATTCTCATGATCCGCCACTGCTGAAATCTTCCGCTCTGTCATCGGTTCTTTGATGATTGTTTTCACCACCCGCTCCTGCCTTGTAGATACATCCACCATCACCGCCTCAAAACGATACGTTGTGGAGGTGCCACCCCAGTCGCCAATGTATTTGTTATACAACCGGACTGCCTCTTCCATATTCATATGATAGCGAAGAATCAGCCATATTCCCGTCGCATAAATGGACTTTGGAAGCTTTGCGAACCCAAACCTGGTAAACGCATTCAAAGCTTTTTTCACACCGGCTTCCTGTCCCGGTTTCATATGTTCTTCCTGCAGGGCATCTCCGATAAAATCATCGATAAGAATCGGACCGTGTTTCAGATGTGTGTACGGAGAATCTGCGGCACTGTACTCCTTAATGAACCGGTCATTTTTATACATCCGCACCTTATCCGCATTCGTAAAAATATAGGTTTCCCCGCGGTTACATCCCGGATGTTCCCCAATATCCATGGAAGAACTTAATTCCAGCACCGGCTCTTTCTCCTGCTGACAAGCATAGACCGCCGCTGCCAGTTTCGGATTGCGGAACATATCCATGACTCCGTGATAGCAGATGCGGTCACCACTTCCAAAATCCTTGTGAGTGTTGTAATCAAACATGCACCAGCCAAAGCATCCTGCAATGTCCTCCTCGGCTGCCACCGCATCCAAAACATTTGCATGGCGGAGCGCATGCTCTGCCCGGTGTTCTTCCCAGTCAAAAGTCTTCGTTGGATACATATGCCCATTGTATTCACTGATGAGGTATGGTTTTTCCATATCCGATGTCACATTCTTTTTCGGCTCACATCCCTTTGCTTTTCCATCATGCACAAAATCATTGTAGGTATACACATCTTCCAACAGACTGCTTTTTCTGTTTGCACGCACACCACCTGTCGGTCTCGAATCATCGAATTCATGCGCCGCCTCATTTGTTCTTCTGTAAAACGCATCATCATCCTGCGATTCATTAATACGCACGCCCCAGAGAATGATCGAAGTGTGATTCCGGTACTGTTTCACCATATCCCTGACATTTTCCACTGCCTGATCTTTCCATGCAGCATCACCGATATGCTGCCATCCCGGAATTTCGGTAAAAACAAGCAGCCCTATTTCATCACACCGCTCTATAAAATAATGGGACTGTGGATAATGGGAAGTCCGCACCGCATTCACCCCAAGCTCCCTCTTTAAAATATCCGCATCCAACCGCTGCATGGATTTTGGCATTGCATATCCAACATACGGGTAACTCTGGTGACGATTTAAACCTCTCAGTTTTATTTTTTTGCCGTTCAGATAAAATCCGTCTTTTTTGAATTCTGCCCTGCGGAATCCGATTCGGTCTATCCTCTCATCCATTAACTTTCCATCACAGATTAATTCTGTCTTAACTTCATAAAGTTCTGGATGTTCCAGATCCCACAGGATCACATTTTCTACCGGATAGGAAAGCTGCATGGAAGTGCCGGAGATTTCATTCTCCCCTAATGGCTGATACTCTCCTGTCTTTTTATTTTTAAGACTCTGTTTTAAAAACAATCCCTCCTGCGTTCTTTGCACCGTCACCTCAGAGATGATTTCCGCATTCTGGTCATCCATTTGTCCAATGTTTGTCCTGATAAAAATATCTTCGATGTAGTCTTTATTTTTAATATCCAGATAGACATCCCGGTAAATGCCGCCGTATGTCATATAGTCGATCACATAACCAAACGGTGGAATATTCAAGTCCTCCCTGCTGTCTACTTTCACGACAAGGATATTTTTTTCTCCATAGCGGAGTGCTCCGCTGATATCCATCGTAAAAGCTGTGTATCCACAGTGATGTTCTCCCACTTTCTCCCCATTTAAAAATACTTCGCTGTCATGGGCGGCACCATCGATTGTCAGTAATATCTTTTTTCCTTCCCACGCTTTCTCTGCCTCGATGACTCTTCGATAACCACTGATCATCTGATAGCAGTGTTCATCAAAATAGTGAAGCGGCGTTTCCTTACAGGTATGTGGAAGCCTGACATTCTGCATTGTACTGTCATCATAAGCTGCCTCTGTCATAGAAGCTTCAAACTGTTCTGCAAACTTCCAGTCATTATTCAAATAAATACGTTCTGACATCATCCTCACCTCTCTGTTCTCCTGTGTAACGAACTCCATGCTATCTTTTACCTTGTAATTCCATCCACCAGTATATTGACTACTTCCTCTAACGCCTCGTTGTAGGAAATCTGATTTGTGATCAGAATATCTCTCTGGAAAAACTGCTCAAGCGTTGCCTCCATCATGGTTTTCAAAATTGGAATCTGAATCGGCCGGACCGTGCCCTCATGAATTCCCTGCTGGATCAACGCGATCGTTGTCTCCCAGCCTGTCTCTAACCGCTGCTCCACTTTTTTATAAATTTTTGGATATTTATCTTTCAATAAATATAGCTGCCGAAAATCAATGTCTTTATAACCCTCCGGGAGCACTCCTAAAATTGCCCGAATCTTCCCAACCGTATCAAGCGAAGTATCCGAGAGTACTTTCTGCTCGCTCTCTTTGATGGAATCAAAACAGTAATCCACCATCTCTGACACCAGTGTATTCTTATCCTCAAATACGGTATAAATCGTTTTCTTACTGATTCCAAGCAGGGCGGCGATATCATCCATCGTAAACTTCAATCCCTTTTTATTAAATGCCTGAATCGTTCCCTCTAAAATGGTCTCCCGTAACTCCATATCCTCTCCCCTTTTCGTCTGTATTCTGTTTCTAACTTTTGCTCTTTCATTTGTCTGCATCATTCTATCTGTGTTCTCTGCCCGGAAACTATTTTTCATTTTTCCGTTTCCATTATTGTAACATGTTCCAGTTTTTCTCACAAGAAACTACTTTCACAAAAATAGTTTCCATTTTTTGTAGAAATGTACCAACAGGAATCCCTGCTTGCATACTATGAAAATGTCGATTAAAATAAAATAAGTCAGGCATATTCCGTTACCTCTTTTTACATAACATGTAACAGAATTCTGACCTTTGTTTTTACTATCAGAAAGGAATTTTATCTATGAAAACATTATATTTTGAATGTAAGATGGGTGCTGCCGGAGACATGCTCATGGCTGCCCTTTATGAAATATGCGACCAGAAAGAATTATTTTTGCAGACGATGAATCAGGCTTTCTCGGAACATGGGATTCAGATTTCTGTGGAAGAATCAAAAAAGTGCGGCATTTCCGGCACACATATGCATGTTATGATAAACGGAGAAGAGGAAGGCGTACATGTACATACACATACCCATGATCACACAGAAGCAGAACATGTACACACGAACGAGCATGAAGCAGCGGAACATCATCATGATGAATCTTCCCATGCGCACACGCATCACAGTTACCAGTCTGTCCTCGCACAGATCGAACACTTACAGCTTCCTGCCCAGGTAAAAGCAGATGCCGCTGCTATCTATCGCCTGATCGGAGAAGCAGAATCTGCCGTACACAACACCACATTAGAACAGATCCATTTTCATGAGGTTGGAACTTTGGATGCGCTGGCTGATGTCTGTGGCTGTGCTCTTCTCATGTATCTGATTACACCGGAAAAAGTATTCGCTTCCCCGCTTCATGTCGGAAGTGGTTTTGTAAAATGCGCCCACGGTATCCTCCCTGTTCCAGCTCCTGCGACCGCGGAGCTTTTAAAAGGAATCCCTTTTTATACCGGTTCCATCAAGGGCGAACTTCTGACGCCAACCGGTGCCGCTATCCTTCGCCATTATGTGGAAGGTTTTGAAGAAATGCCTGTTATGACTTTAGAACATATCGGCTACGGCATGGGACAAAAAGACTTTGAAACCGCCAACTGTGTCCGGACATTTCTCGGTGATGTTCAGGCGAACGGTTATGATGATAAAATTTTAAGTATCTCCTGCAATCTGGATGATATGACAGGCGAAGATATAAGCTTTGCTGCGGAAACCCTTTTAAACGCCGGCGCACTCGATGTATATACGATCCCGATCCAGATGAAAAAAAGCAGACCAGGGATTATCCTGACCTGCCTCTGTCCGCTGTCTGAAAAAGAAAAGTTCACAAACCTTTTCTTTCAGCACACAACCACCCGCGGCATCCGTTATGCTGTTTACGAACGTGTGAAACTCGTCTCCACGTTTGAGGCAAAAGAAACTCCTTACGGAAAAATCCGCATAAAAAAAAGTTCCGGTTATCATGTAAACCATGAAAAACCGGAATTTGAAGATTTAAAAGCAATTGCTTTCAAACAGGGCTGTTCCCTGAAAGATGTACGAAATCTACTCGACTGATATGCAAATAAATCCCAATAGGATTTTATCCTGAACACTCTATTTATTGTTATGTTATGTGTATATCTGCAGACTACACGGTACCTATTTATACATTTGCAGTCTGATTCATATGTGCATACATCTGTGTTGTTGAAATATCGGAATGTCCTAATATCTCCTGCACGCTCTTTAAGTCTGCCCCGCTGCACACAAGATGTGCAGCAAAAGAATGTCGTAGCATATGCGGAGTGATCTCGGACTCTATTCCTGCCCGCTTTCCATAGGACTTGATCAGCTTCCAGAATCCCTGACGGCTCATCGCATCCCCGGAACAATTGGTAAACAACCAGATGGAATTCTCATCCTTCACCAACTGTGGACGTCCATCCCTGATATATCTGACAAGTGCGTCCTTTGCCACCGGAGTCATTGGAATCATACGCTCCTTGTGTGAATCTACACATGTAATATACCCGGTATCAAAATTCACATCTGTTAATTTCAAAGAGATCAATTCAGAAACACGGATTCCTGTTGCATACAACAATTCAAGCATTGCTTTATCACGCAGACCTTTCGCCGAATTATCCTTCGGCTGGGCTAACAGGCGGTTTGTTTGCTCTGTTGTCAGAATAGTTGGAGCTTTCTTCTCCACCTTTGGAGCTTTCAGTTCAAAAGCTGGATCTGCGCTTGTCCTTTGTTCTAACTCTTCATAGTGAAAGAATGCTTTCATGGACGCAACACTTCTGGATACTGTTGCAGGCTTTAATCCTGACTGTTCTAACTCTATCACATAAGAATTCAGAACTTCTGGGGTAACAGCGTCAATTCTATCCACTCCATGTGCTGTTAAATACAAAATCATCTTCTTTAAGTCTCGCTCATAAGATACTTCTGTATTCTCTGAAGTTTGTTTTTCCTGATGAAGATATTGGATAAAATTATGTATATCCTGATTCATGCTCATTACCTGCCCCGATTCTTTTCTCTCAATGTAAACTCTTTCAAGCCGAAAAAATACCTCATTTTCGAGGTATATTCCCTATTATAATGACTCAGAAATCAAAATGCAATCAGTATTTTTGCCTGTTTTTTGTTTCTTTTTGTCCATATACAACATGTCGTTTTTTGTAATTTCTGTCTTACCATATGTTGTAATTATTCATTACAATTTTTTTACATATATATTACATAATCTGCCCCATTTTCTCTGTCATAGTACTTTTTTCAGGAAAAACGGTGAAATATACCCCTCTGCAAGACACCCCAGCACAACGAGCAAAGCACAGACAAATATTACTTTTCTTTCTCTTCCCCTCTCATACACGGTGAACGCCAGTAAATAGAAAATCCACTGCGGAAGCATTGCCAGTAAAACTGCTGCGATTCCAGACAGTCCCCGTTCTATCACTGACATTGTGATAAATATTCCTGTCAGGAACAGAAAAAATGCCAGAAAAACCCTTGTCACAATCCTCCTGCCAAATACTGTTCCAAGCAGCAGAATCAGAATCATTCCCTTCAGCCGCATGAAAAAAATATACCCAAAATACTGGTCATAAGACATACTCCAGAATGTGACTGCTGACTGATTCCAGAAGGAAGTCACGCCATAGGTATTCAACAAACTGCTTCCCATAAAATTGACAATCAATATTCCGGCAAAGAAACATAATGCATAGATGATCTTATTTTTTTGAATCACAATTTTCTACCAAAAATCTATCTTACTAATAATCTATGCTTTTCCAGAATCCTTATTCAACAAATTCTTATAGGCAAGGATTGCGGAAACCGTCTTGGAATCCTGTATTTTACCTGCATAGATCATTTCACACAATTCATCTACATCATGTGTTTCCACATCAATCGCTTCTCCCTCATCCAGATGCTGTTCACTCTTCACTAAATCTCTTGCAAGGTACACATCGATAAATTCATCACAAAATGCAACCGTCGTTCGAAGTGAAAGCAAAAATGACAGATTCTCACTCCGGTATCCGGTCTCCTCTTCGAGTTCCCTTGCAGCACACACTTTGGTATCTTCTGTCACACTGTCTCTCGCTCCGGCAGGAATCTCTAACGTCATACGCTCTAAAGCATTCCGGTACTGTCTCACCATTAGCAGTTTTCCATCCTCACGCACTGCAACAACTGCCGCAGCTCCCTTTCTATGTGAGACAAAATCCCATTCTTCTGTTTTGCCATTTGGAAGTTCCATTGTGTCTTTGTATACATCAAGAATGGTACCTTTCATCACTAATTCCCGCTTCATTCTTTTTGCATGTTCACTCATCTTTCTTTCCTCCTGCCTCTTCTGATTCTATGATTATTTTATAACAATCGAATGCATTTTTCATATATGGAGACGAGATACGCTCTGCGAATCTCGCTCTGATTAGCGGTCGTCATAACAAAAAAGAAGATTCGAAATAGGATCCATCCTCTTCAAATCTTCTTTTATGCTCTCTTTGTCAAGCTATTTCGCAAAATCCGTTACACGTGACTCGCGAATTACATTTACTTTAATCTGTCCAGGGTATTCCAATTCAGACTCAATCTGTTTTGCAATATCGCGTGCTAATAATACCATATCAGCATCACTGATCTGTTCTGGAACTACCATAATTCGAATCTCTCTACCTGCCTGAATAGCAAATGATTTTTCTACTCCCTTAAATCCGTTTGAAATATCTTCTAACTGTTTTAATCTGTTGGTATAAGTATCAAGTGTCTCTCTTCTTGCGCCAGGTCTGGCCGCACTGATTGTATCAGCAGCCTGCACAATACAAGCAATCAAAGACTCAGGTTCTACATCACCATGATGAGCCTCAACTGCATTGATAATAATTGGAGATTCTTTGTATTTTCTACATAAATCAACACCAATCTGAATATGAGATCCTTCCATATCATGATCCACAGATTTACCAATATCATGTAAAAGACCTGCACGTTTTGCAGTTCTTACATCTACACCAATTTCCGCTGCCAATAATCCGGAAAGCTGTGCTACTTCAATAGAATGCTTTAATGCATTCTGTCCGTAACTTGTCCTGAACTTCATTCTGCCAAGTAAGCGAACGAGTTCCGGATGAATTCCGTGAACACCAACTTCTAATGTTGCTGCTTCACCTTCCTCACGGATCATTGTTTCAACTTCTTTTTGTGCCTTTTCCACCATTTCTTCGATTCTAGCCGGATGAATACGTCCATCTACAATCAATTTTTCCAAAGCAATGCGGGCAACTTCTCTTCTGATTGGATCAAATCCAGACAAAATAACTGCTTCCGGTGTATCATCAATAATTAAATCCACACCTGTCATCGTCTCTAACGTACGAATATTACGTCCCTCTCGTCCGATGATTCTACCTTTCATCTCGTCATTCGGAAGCTGTACAACAGAAATTGTTGTCTCTGCCACATGGTCTGCTGCACATTTCTGAATGGCAGTTACCACATAATCTTTGGCCTTCTTATCAGCTTCTTCCTTTGCCTTGTTTTCCATTTCTTTGATTAATTTTGCGGTATCAAGTTTAACATCTTCTTCAACGGTTTTTAAGAGATATTCCTTTGCTTGTTCGGAGGTTAATCCAGAGATTCTTTCCAGTTCCTGTAAACGCTCTTCATTGAGCTTTGCAATCTGAGCTTTCTGCTTGTTGATTTCTTCTTCTTTTGCAGCAAAACCGGCTTCGCGTCTCTCGATGGATTCCAACTTCTTGTCTAAGTTTTCTTCCTTCTGTACGACTCTGCGTTCACTACGCTGAATCTCTGCTCTGCGCTCTTTTACTTCTTTGTCCAGATCATTTTTGACTCTGATGGACTCTTCCTTTGCTTCGAGCATTGCTTCACGTTTTTTGGTTTCTGCTGTCTTTACCGCTTCATCGATAATCTCACGTGCTCTATCTTCCGCATTACCAATCTTAGCATTTGCTACGTTCTTGTGGTAAGCAGTTGTGATAAAGTATGTCAGAACCGCAGTAACGATAAGTGTTATAACAACAGCGATCACTATCTGCAGCACAGGAGCACCTCCTTTATGAAATTTTCATTGTACATATAACATATAATTAGATTAATTTTCTGTCATAATTAACAACAGGTTAATTTTATTCTATTTTCATACTTATGTCAAGTCAATTACTGTTCAATATGCATAATATTGAATGACTCAAAAATAAGAATACAACATATTGTACAAATTTGTCAGATTTTCTCTGAAACAAAATTTTTCTCTCCGACCTGCTCCTACTGCTGTTCCTGCTTCATGACATGAAGGATATCACTGCTTTTGAATCCCCTGCGGAGTAAAAACTGATAATTCTTCCGCTGTTCACTGACATCTGCATCCTCAAAAGAATAATGCCGCTTCTGCAGTAACTCTGCAATCTTCTTCTGATCATCCGAAACATACTCTTCTTCTAATGCTGCATCAAGCAGATCTCTTCCAATCCCTTTTGCCATCAGTTCCATCTTAAGTTTTTGTCTGCTTTTCTTCTCCTGATGATAACGGATGTAGGTAGAAGCATAACGCAAATCGTCGATATAATGATAACTTTTTACATAGGCAATTGCGGATTCAATACAACTTTCCGGATATCCGTTCTGTTTCAGTTTGTCATAAAGCTGACGCTCTGTCCGGTCCTGCTTTTCCAACAGATGCATTGCCCTCTTGATTGCACGCTTTCCAAGGATTTCATTCAGAATCTTATCATAGACAGCCTCTGTGACAACACAGCCCTCCTCTATCCCAAGCTTTCGAATCTCTCCTTTATAAAGAACAACTTCTGTCCCATCATCAAACCGGATTCTTGCTTTTCCCTTCTCAAGAGGTACGACCGACATGACCTGAAGACTCATTCTTATTCCTCATCCTCTAATACTTCTGGCTCTCCCTCAGCATCCGTCTCTTCTGCAGTACCATCTAACTGGAATTTTTCTCTGACTTTTGCCTCAACCTCTTCACATACGAGTGGATTCTCTCTCAGATAAGTTTTCGCATTCTCACGTCCCTGACCAATCTTATCTCCGTTATAGGCATACCATGCACCGGACTTCACAATAATGCCACAGTCTGCAGCAAGGTCTAAAATATCTCCCTCTTTGGAAATTCCCTTACCAAACATAATGTCAAACTCAGCCTCTTTGAATGGAGGTGCCACTTTATTCTTTACGATCTTCACACGGGTACGGTTACCGACAACCTCTCCTGCCTGTTTCAGAGATTCAATTCTACGAACATCCATACGCACAGATGAGTAGAATTTCAATGCACGTCCGCCGGTTGTTGTTTCTGGATTACCGAACATCACACCAACTTTTTCACGCAGCTGGTTAATAAAAATAACAATACAGTTCGACTTGCTGATGACTGCAGTTAATTTACGGAGAGCCTGGCTCATAAGTCTTGCCTGAAGTCCCACATGGGAATCTCCCATATCTCCATCAATCTCTGCTTTCGGAACAAGTGCTGCAACAGAGTCAACAATCACGATATCCACTGCCCCGGAGCGAACCATCGTCTCTGTGATCTCAAGCGCCTGTTCTCCACAGTCCGGCTGTGAAATATACAACTCATCAATATTCACACCGATATTCTTGGCATAAGCCGGATCAAGTGCATGCTCCGCATCAATAAATCCTGCAATTCCGCCCCTTTTCTGTACCTCGGCAACCGCATGCAGGGCAACCGTTGTCTTACCACTGGATTCCGGACCATAGATCTCAATAATTCTTCCCTTTGGAAGTCCTCCAAGACCAAGTGCAATATCAAGACTCAAAGATCCGGTTGGAATTGTCTCAACATTCATATGTGCTGAATTATCACCCAGCTTCATAATAGATCCCTTACCATACTGTTTCTCAATCTGTGAAATTGCAGCATCTAACGCTTTCAATTTATCTTCTCTTGCCATTTTCTTTCCTCCAATACGAACTTATGTTCGTTTTCTTGTTCTTATAGTATTATACTTTGCCCTAAATGTCAACTACGAACATGAAACAATTCTGTCCCTGTTCATCCTTTTAAAATAGTTTTCCCCCTATTTAAACCATCACTTTCTATTTTTTGCCGGGATTTCATGCCGATCTGGCTGAAATAATTACTCTTGTAACATTTTATTTGATAAAAAAAGATTCTGCTATCTGCAAGATTGACTGTAACTGATAGATAGAAATTTGTCAAGGTGTTTTACAAAACACCCTGAAGCATTTCACGGATCGCATCTTTGCCCTGCACGCCGATTGCTTTTCCCTGAAACAGACCATAATGCATCACAACCAATGCCGGGATACTCATGATCTGATAATTCAGTGCCAGAGAAGCCTCTTCGTCCACATTCACCTTACCGAATTTTACTTTTCCATCCAACTCTGCGGCAAGCTCTTCTATAACCGTAGACTGCATTTTGCATGGTTCACACCATTCTGCCCAGAAGTCAAGCACAACCGGGATCTTACATCCCAGTACCTCTGTCTCAAAATTATCCTTTGTGATCGTTACAACTGCCATCTTTCTCTCCTTGTTTTTAATAGTTATCAGACAATTGCGAAACTCATCTTACTCTTCTTTCAATTGTTCAAAATTAACAAAATTTTCGAAAACACGCTCTCGCTACGTGTCGCTGGTAACGGTACTGCTCATTCTTCGCAGTACTTCGCAAATTCATTTAAAATCTGCTACGCAGATAGAAATTTGCTCACACATGAATCATCTTCGCACGGTCTGTGCAGCAAATGCACAGACCTGATTCAATCATGCACCTGCCTTCTAAGTGCCAATCGAACTTGTTCGATTTCTGCTCATCCAGTGCTTTCTCAAGCTTTTGTTAATTTTTCACAATTCAATTTAGATTTTCATGAGTTTCGCAGCTATCTGATAACAGTGAATTTACTCCCGCCCGAACTCTGACAATACAAGTCCTTCATTTCGGTCAAGTACCATGCCGACACTCCATGAATTGACAAACAGTAATAATGGACGTCCTTTGAGATCCTGGATCTTCTTCATGTCGGAGGTTCCAACGATCTTATCCATATTGATATCCTCATTTTCGATCCAGCGGATATGCTCATACGGAAGGTTGTCCATACGGATCTCAACGTTATATTCATTCTCCAGACGATATTTTAAAACGTCAAACTGAAGCACACCGACAACGCCGACGATGACTTCCTCCATACCCATGTTATATTCCTGGAAAATCTGGATTGCACCTTCCTGTGCGATCTGCTGCATTCCCTTCATGAACTGCTTACGCTTCATGGTATCCACCTGACGCACTCGCGCAAAATGTTCCGGTGCAAAGGTTGGGATTCCCTCAAACTTGAAAGGTTTTGCTGTTGTCAGGGTATCACCGATGGAGAAAATACCCGGATCAAACACACCAATGATATCTCCGGCATAAGCCTCATCCACAATGTGACGCTCCTGCGCCATCATCTGCTGTGGCTGGGAAAGCTTGATCTTTTTATTGCCACCCTGTACGTGGGTAACTTCCATACCCGCCTCAAATTTTCCGGAACAGATACGCATAAACGCGATACGGTCACGGTGCGCTTTGTTCATATTTGCCTGAATCTTGAACACAAACGCAGAGAAATCTTCCTGAAACGGATCGATCTCCCCGATATCTGCTTTTCTCGGAAGCGGAGAGTACGTCATTTTCAAAAAGTGCTGTAAAAAAGTCTCCACACCAAAGTTTGTTAACGCGGAACCAAAAAATACAGGGGACAACTCACCTTTTGACACCAGATCCATATCAAACTCTGCACTTGCTCCGTCAAGCAGCTCGATTTCCTCTAACAGCTTTTCTTTTGCTGCCTCACCGATTTCATCTACAAGCGCCGGATCATCAATGTGAATGTGTCTCTCCGTTCCCTCTTTTGTTCCTTTTAACGTATCAGAGAACGTCATAACCTCATTTGTATTGCGGTCATAAACACCTTTAAATCCTTTTCCGGAACCGATCGGCCAGTTGACCGGACAGGTTGCGATTCCAAGCTCTTTTTCGATCTCATCCAACAGATCAAACGTGTCGTTCGCATCACGATCCATCTTATTGATAAATGTAAAAATAGGAATATGGCGCATGACACAGACCTTAAACAGTTTTCTTGTCTGTGCCTCAACACCCTTTGATCCGTCGATGACCATGACGGCGGAATCAGCTGCCATCAGAGTACGGTACGTATCCTCCGAGAAGTCCTGATGTCCCGGCGTATCCAGAATATTGATACAGTAACCGCCATAATTAAACTGCAATACAGAGGAAGTGACGGAAATACCTCTCTCCTTCTCGATCTCCATCCAGTCGGAAACCGCATGGCGGGCAGTTGCCTTTCCCTTTACAGATCCGGCAAGATTGATCGCACCTCCGTAAAGCAGGAACTTCTCTGTCAATGTCGTCTTACCTGCATCCGGGTGGGAAATGATCGCAAAGGTACGTCTTTTTTCTATTTCTTTTCTTAAATCAGCCAAAATATATCCTCCAAATATAAAAAGCACAGCGGTTCTCAAAAAGAACCTGTAATGTGTAAATAAAGTCCCAAGAGACCGCTGTCATGTCTCATTGTAACACCGCACAGCCTGCTTTGCAGACTGCCGCCTTATAAGGATATAACGATAGCCGAAGAAAATCAAGGAAAATCTGATATTATTCCGTGTCCACCTCGCCTACTACAATTGGCGTAATGATCACATTTTCCGCGGAAACATTTGTTTTGCGTTTCACAATATCCTCCACCTGTGCGCGCTTTGCATCCGTCACTTCTCCCATATTTAAGACAACATCACAGCTGTCCTCGGTGATACTTACCACCACATCTGTGAATCCTTTTGCCTCCAAAAGCATTTCTGCCGCATTCTCGCGCTCCGCGATATCCGTCATCGCGATCATTTTATTGATCGCATCCTGTTTTAATTCATCGGAAATCGTATTATTGTTTACAATCTCCAGCAGAGTCTCCTTATTTTTTGAGCGGATCTGTTCACGGTTTAATTTCATTTCCGAAGCATAGTCGATATTGGCAACGGTCGTACTGGTGAGCACCGCCTCTCCCGGATTGACGACTTCCTCTGCCCCTGCTGTTCCATCTGCCACTGTCTGCCCTGTTCCTTCCGCTGCAGGTTCTCCCTCCGTGCCCGCCGCTGTCTCTGCGCTTCCATCCGTTACTGCCGCTGTCTCCGTCCCGTCCGGTTCCTCCGCCGTAAAAATCTCATTCTGCAAAACATCTTCATCCGAAATGTCGTAATCCTCTTCCAGTTCCCCTGCACTCACCTCCGCGTTTGCCGCCTCCGCCGCTGTCTGAAGTTTTCCGTCATCCATATTGTTATTCATGTAACTGAAATACCCTGCAACAGCGATCATAAGTGCCAGTGCCGTGATCACCAGCTGATTTTTTCGAAATATTTTCTTCATGTGATTCCTCCTTGTTTACTCCCTGGAACTACTCATCTTCACTACTTTTATTTTATGTGCCTCCACCCGGAATAATGCCATTACTGTATCGGAAATATCAGAAATCACCCTGGGATCATCCCCGCCCTCTGCCACCACCAGAACGCCCTCCACTTTGGGAAGCACTTCTTTTGTCACATACGGCTGCTTTTCACTGCCGTTTTCCACATACACCGTTGTCTCCTCCGTCTCCTGCTCCGTCGTTGTACGGGTTCCTCCACCGGCATCACTTTCCTCGATACGGTTTCTCTGTTCTTTCTGATCTTTCTCCACGATCGTTTCACCGGAATCTGACAGCGTGATCATCACCTCTGTCTCTCCTACCCCCTCCATCTGCCCAAGCACATGCTTCAACCTCTTTTCCATCGCAGCCGCATATACATTCTGGCTGCCCTGCGTGCTCCCGGAATCAAGAACCGCTGCAGCTGTCTCCTGCTCCACTGTACTCTCACTATCTGACTGCTTTGGTGATAACGGCATTGCAATGATCAGGGTCAGCACACCTGTAAGTGCAATGGCGATCCAGTCACTTTTTTTGAGCTGCCGCAGTCTATTCATACAGGATATCCAACTGTTCTTCCGATAATTGATAATAACTCACCAGCTTTTCTTTTAATTTTTTATATGCGCTATCCTCAGAAGTCTGTTTTTTCTGTTCATCCTCCAGCACAACTTTTCCGATCACAATCCCTTCCTTTACCGGATTAGTCAGCGTCATGCGGATACATTTGATCTCATAATTTTCTGTCATCTCCACTGCGATCTCCTTCACTGCAAAATTTTCTTCCTGCGCCATCTGTGTAACATCAAGCGCAATGGCATCCTCGTACTTTTTCACATAGTGATCATTGTCCAGATAAGTGATTTTTTCTGCATCTGACTGGACCTCCTCCATCTTCTGTAAAAAAGACTGATATTCAATTTTTTCCAGAAAAGCGTCACTCTCTCCCATCCAGCCCAAAATCGGATAGAGCAGTCCAAAGACCAGGATCATCTGCGAAAAAAAACGGATATACTTCTGCATGCCCGCCTTCGGAACCATCTCAAGCAGTATCGTGAGCACAAGAAAAAGAATGACATAGCTTTTCAGATAACTAAAAATCCCGTTCATCGGCTCCTTCCCATTATCCTCAATAAATAAATCCCGACGCTGCCGCCGTCAGTGCGATCGTCACAAAAAACAACAGCACACTGTACCCCAGCAGTTTTACATAGAGCATACCTCCGTTTGCCAGACCTTTTAAGCAGCCGGAGATCCGCTTATCCGACACAGGCTCTGTCACTGCCGCCGCCAGTTTGTAAAAAAATGCAAGGCACAGCGCTTTGAGCATTGGAACAAGACTGATCAGGACAAGCGCCACAAGTCCCGCTGCCCCCACACAGCTTTTGATGACGATCCCTGCTCCGAGCAGTAACTCAGTCACGCTCCCCACCGCATTTCCAAGCCCCGGGATCACAGAAGCGGTCTTTGTAAAAATCCCCTGCCCCATCCGGTCCTTTGCCGGGCCGATCAGGTTCTGTACCACATTCAGCCCCAATACCAGCACCCCTGCAATTTTTATCCCCCAGTTGATCACCTCAAAAAACAGTTCCGTCAGATTTGAAAACCGCTCCTCCGGCACAAAGTGTCCAAACATTTCCAACAGCACATAAATATGGATCAGAGGCATCAGCAGATTTAAAAACAGCCACTCCACCAGATAGATCACCAGAAATGCGGTCTGGTAAAATCCCGCAGCACTGCTCACATTTGAGGCAAACATCATGCTGAGACAAAACGTCGGCACCATGACTTTCATGAATTCCACACAGCTTTCCAATGACTTTGACACGACCTCCTGAAAGAGAAGAAATGTCTGCAAAAGCATGACTGCCATGACACAATACACCAGCAGAAAACATAGTTCCGAGATATACGACGCATGAAATGCACCCGCAAAGTTTTTCAGAACCGAAAAACAGAACGCCAGCAGTACAATTTCCAAAAGCATCTTCCGGTTTGCCGCGATTTCCCCAACGAGCGATGTTTTGATTGCAGAAAATACATGTTCTCCCCACGCTGTGCTCACCCCATCCTGCATCAATTCTTCCACCAGACCGGAAAAAGAAACCTGCTCCATGCCATAGTCTTTTAAAAATGTATCCAATTTTCCATAGTCCATCTCATCCGAAAGTTCACTCAGATAACTACCTGTCTCTTCTGCATGAACCTTCACCGGACAAAAGAGCCCTGCGAACATCAGAAACAGTATGATCTTCCACTGCCATCTCACTTTTCTCATAAAAGGCTCCCTATCGTATCAATAAATGCCATCAGTACCGGGAGACTCACCACAAGGATCGACATTTTGGCAAAGTTTTCAATCTGTCCTGCGATTGCTCCATAGCCGGCATCTCTGCACACATTTACTGCAAATTCTGCCGCGTAGGTAATGCCCACCATTTTGATCACCAGACCAATATATGTACTGTCAATGGCGATCATCCCCTCTAACTTCTCCACAAATTCCAACACGATCTGAACCTTTGTGATAATGTAAATAAAAATGCAGATACAGACTGCCATGCTTAAAAACATACTGTATTCCTGCTTCTCTTTGCGCAGCGGAATTGCCATCAAAACCGCTGCGACACCTAAAATCCCCACTTTTATGATATCCATGCCTTTTTCACTCCCCAGCAGACTGTAACTGCCCTATGATTTATAACGTAAAAAGCGACTGCATCGTCTCAAACAGTTCGTAGATATAAGGCACGATCCAGAACAACACGATGATAAGTCCCGCCAGACTGGTCAAAAAAGCATGTTCTTCCCGTCCGCTGTGTTTTAACACCTGACTCAGCACGGTCACTAAAATCCCAACCGCAGCAATTTTAAAAATCAAATTTACACTCATAAAGTTCCTGCCTTTCCACAGCTTTCGGAGCTTTTACAAAAACAGAAGGATGACGATCAGCCCACACATCACACTGACGGTCTGATACACTTTCTGTTTTTCCTTTTGTTCTTCCCGCGCCTGACCGATCACATAATCCAGACGTTCCAGATAATGCTCGAGGCTTTTTTCATTTTCTCCCATGCTTTTTCCGAAAAAGGCACATCCTGCCCCTGCAAAAATTTCTTTTTCCTCCGAAGTGAGACCTAACGTTTTCTGCCACGCTTCAATCCGCTCCTGCCAGAGTTCCTGTCCACATCCTCTTTCCTTCTTCTGTAATCCCTCTCCCATCTCCCGGCAGAGCTCATTTAGATATGGATTTCTGCTATGTATCGAATGTTCCAGCACAACCTCCATGGAATCCATCGTATACGCTGTTTCATTTGCAATGTCAAAGAGCAGTTTTCGTATGTCATAAAGCAGCCGCAAATGATTTTTCAGATCCATTTGAATCTGAAATCCAAAACCAACGCTTGCCAGAAGAATCAACATACTTCCCAGCACTTTTAACATGTGATCCGCTCCATATGCTCGTCATAAACCTGCATTTTTCTCCTCCCGTCGGCCTCTTTTTCCAGAAAAATGAACCGCTGAAAAAGTCTTCGCTCCATCCACCGTTTCAGATACGGTTTTTCCGACAGTTCTTTCATATTCCCTGCATGGATCGTGCCAAGCACTCTGCTCCCACAGTTTAATGCCTGCTCTACCGCATAAAAATCCGACTCGTCTCCAAGTTCATCCACCGCAATGATCTGTGGTGACATGGACCGTATCAGAAGCTGCATTCCCTCTGCCTTTCCACAGCCATCCATCACATCCGTCCTCGGTCCCATATCATTCTGCGGCACACCGTGGAAACTTGCTGCGATCTCCGATCGCTCATCCACCACACACACCTTGAGCCTGATCCCATATGCCTCCCCATTCGACAATGCCCGGATGGAATCCCGCAAAAGTGTTGTTTTCCCGGCTCCCGGCATGGACAGGATCAACGTGTTATAAATGCTGTCCCTCTGCCGGATCAGCGGCAGTATTTTTCTGGCGCATCCACACTTTTCGTGGGCGATCCTGATATTTAAGAACATGATTGGACTGATCCCTGCAATTTTTCCATCCACCAGAACGGTCTGCCCTGCCACACCAACCCGGTGTCCTCCCTCGATCGTGATGTACCCCTGCTTAATCTCCTCTTTGTAGGCGTACAGCGAATAATTGCTGATATAATTCAACATTTCCCGCAGATCAGCCTCGGTCGCATGGTACAGATCTTTTTCCCATCTTCTGTAATCTTTTTCATCACAGAACATTTGTTCTTTTTCTTTGCCAGTCAGATAACAGTTATAACTGCCATAGCAGAACTCTATTGGTTGTCCGACTCTCACCCGGATCTCTTCTAACCCGCTCTGCCATGTGCCGGTCTGAAAAAATGTTCTCATATGTACCGGAAACAACAATCTTATTTCACACAAGGCGGCACCTCACTTTCTGTTCCATCCTCACGGAATTCTTTTTTTTAAGAAAAAAAGCCATGGGAGTTTGTTTTCTCCCATGACTAATTCTATGACTTGTCTTTCTTTTTATGACTGTTATTCTATTCTTTTCTTACATTCTCTCCGGTGCAGAAAATCCTAATACATCGATACAGGTCTCAAGAACAGACTTTGTAAGCTCTAACAGACGGATGTATGATTTCTGGACTGCCTCATTCTCCTCGGACATGATCTTTGTTCCATGATAGAAACTGTTGAATGCGTTGGCGAGGTCATAAATATAGGAACAAATCTTATGAGGTGCTGTCTCCTCAAAAGCGCTCTCCATCACTGCATTGAACTTGGAGAGTTCTAACATTAAATCTTTCTCACTCTTGGAATGCGCCGCCTCGATGGCTGCACCGCTCTCATCTTTTCCAAGACCGTGATATTTGTTTAAGATCGATTTGATACGGACGATCGTATACAGGATGTATGGGCCTGTATTTCCTTCAAAAGAAGTAAAGCGGTCAATATCAAAGATGTAATCTTTGCTTGCCTGATTGCTCAGATCACCGTATTTGATCGCTGCAAGTGCGACCATTTTTGCAGTGTTCTCCGCTTCCTCTGTGCTGATCCCAAGGTTCTCCTTTGTCTTCTGGTTCTCCTGGATCTTTGCAAGCATCTCCTCATTAATACCGGAGATCAGATGCTCTAACCGCATCACACCGCCATCGCGGGTCTTAAATGGTCTTCCGTCCTTGCCATTCATCGTACCAAAACCTAAAAACTTCAGTTCTGTTTCCGGTTTGACAATACCTGTTTTTCTTGCACAGCGGAATACCTGTGTGAAATACAATTCCTGACGTTTATCCACGACATAAATAAGTTCATCCGGATTGTAATCTTTCATTCTCCATACCATCGTGGCAAGATCTGTTGTATTGTAAAGGGAAGCTCCGTCTGATTTTAAGATCATACATGGCGGGATCTCTTTCGTGTCGGTATCCTCTTTGACATCCACGACAAGAGCGCCGTCGCTGATGTATGCAAAGCCATCGTCCTTCATCTTCTGAACCATATCCGGAATATATGGCTGTGCATCAGACTCGCCCTTCCACAGTTCAAAGGAAACATTCAAGTTTGCATAGTTTCTCTTTAAGTCTGTCACGGACACATTTAAAATATGTTTTAAAAGTGCCTGATAACCGCGTTTCCCATGCTGCAGTTCAAAAGTTGCCTGCATGGCTGCTTCCTTATACGCCTCATCCTCTTTGGATTTCTTGCTGGCAGTCGGATAAATCTCCTCTAACTCAGAGATTGTAAATGGCGCCTCCTCCGGATACTCTCCGGTGTATGTGTCATCAAAATAAACGAGTTCCGGTCTTCTTAACTTTAACTCTGTGATGATCAGTCCCATCTGAAGTCCCCAGTCGCCCAGATGCACGTCACCGATCACATTGTGTCCCATAAATTTGCCGATACGCTTCACACTCTCACCAATGATCGCAGAACGCAGATGTCCTACATGGAGTGGTTTTGCAACGTTTGGTCCGCCATAGTCGATCATGATGGTCTTTGGCGCTTCTGTCTTTTCACATCCAAAACGTCCGTCATCCTCCTGCATTTTTGCAACATAATCTGCAAGGTAAGCCTCATCAATTTTCAGATTGAGGAAGCCCGGTTTTACAGATTCTGCCATCGCAAAAATCGGGTTTGCAGCAAGTTTTTCCACCACTTCGTCTGCGATCATAAATGGGGCTTTTTTGTATTCTTTTGCGGCTGCCATGGCGCCGTTACACTGGTATTCACAAAGATCAGGTCTGTTCGATAAAGTAACCTTTGCATATTTTGCATCATATCCGCATTCTGTAAATGCTTTTGTCACTTCATCTGTGATCAAATCCAAGATTTTCTTCATAACTTTTTCCTTTCGTTCTCTCTTATAGATACTGCTAACTATATAGTTTACTTGCGTTTTCAGAAATCGTCAATATTTTCTTAAAAATTATTAAAATGCCATGAGAAAGAGAGTTTTATCTCTTTGACATGGCATTTTTATAACCTTCACATTTATTCATTCTTAAAAATAACATTTCTCACTTTCGCTAATGCATTCAATAAGACAGAGCCAAGAATACAGCAGCAGATCACTTCTCCTGCGCCGACAGTCAGCATGTAAAAAGGAATCGCGAGATCATGTCCACCGACTTCCATCGCAAGTCCGTATCCGTAACGCAATACAAATGGAATGATCACCATATTTGCGATCACTGGAGGAAGCGTGCACAAAAACTTATGTTTCCGCAGTAAATACGTTCCGACTGCACCGAGTAATGTTGCAAGGCTTCCGAACACGACATCATAAACAGCTGCCCCTGTCAGCAGATTGCTCAACAGACACCCGATCGCCAGTCCCGGAATCGCTGCCGGTGTAAAAAATGGTAAAATGGTAAGTGCTTCGGAAATTCGTACCTGAATGGCACCAGAAGCTAAGTTAAATGCACTGATAAAAATAGTCAGCACAACGTAGATCGCTGCGATCACTGCAGCCTGGGTAAGAAATAATACCTTTTTGTTTCTCATATGTTTTTCTCCTTTAGTTTTGTTTTTCGTCAGGAAGGTTCCGAACTGACGTTTGTTTTTGCAGAATGGTACCTCTGCATGAAAAAATCGTTGTGCTCTTCACACAACGATTTATAAACTACCATATTCTGCCTGCAATTGCAAGACTTTTTTTCTGACGGCTCATAAATGCCCTGCGGTCACGGTATTCAACGCACCACGAACTTTTTCCCGATTCATGCAAAGAAATTCTCCGCCAGCGTAATACTTCCGATATAAACCACAGGTCCTGTCATAAACACGCGGTCGTCCTCTGCAAATTCCACAAGCAGATCTCCGCCCTGCATATGAACCTGCACACGGTTTCCCACCAGTCCGAGTTTATGTGCTGCAGATGCCGCCGCACAGGCTCCCGTGCCTGACGCATATGTGTACCCGGCTCCCCGCTCATAGATTTCAATCTGAATATTTTCCCGGTCAACTACGTGACAGAGCTGCATATTGATCCGGTTTGGAAAATATTTTGAATTTTCCACATATGGTCCTAAATGCAACGCTTTATTCTTGCTGATCTCTTCCATCATCACGACACAGTTTGGGTTTCCCATGGACACGCAGGTGATATTGTAAAAATTATCACAGAAGAAAACGGATTCATTGATCATATCTCCCTCAAATCCAACTGCATGGATACTGTCTGCTCCAAATGCGGCATATCCCATATCGACTTTCATGCGCGATGCATCCTCATCTAAAAACTCCACCTGTACCGGTCCTGCCTTTGTCCAAAGCTCATAGCACTTTTCTTTCACATATCCGGCATCTTTCAAATACTTTGAAAAAATCCGGATGCCGTTACCGCTTCTCTCAGCCTCACTTCCATCCGGATTAAAAATACGTACTTTTATTTTTTCATTCTCAAACACAGGACCAGATAAAATACCGTCTGCTCCCACCCCGGTATTGCGCCTGCACAACAGCTGTATCTGCCGTTCCTGTAATAATTCACGGTTCTGATTCGGATCATAGATCAGATAATCATTCCCAAGACCGTGATACTTTTTTAATGTAACCAAAACGATCCCACCATCGCCTGTTCTTACTATTACATTATGTGACAAAATACAAAATGTGCATCTGCCACACATCCCCGCCAAAACAGCTTCCGACTGTGACCACTTTGCTTAACACTCAGGCTTCCTCTATCTCATGCTGCTCATGTTCGATCAGGCTCTGTAATCTGTCATCTTTCTCATGCAGAATCTGTTGGATCTTTGTCTGTGACACTTCATCGATTGCCTCGATCTCCGCCTGTTTTAACTCTGACGCTTCGTCATAGCCATAATTTTCCTGTGGATATGTGTCAGTGGCATGTTCCCGCTCATTTTCTTCCTCTTCGCCGCCAATTGCTTCCGGGGTTCCATAGGAAACATTCCAGTATTTTATGACACTTCTTTTCATTTTTTCCTGTTTATTCTTCTCATCGATCAAATCTTTCATATATGCACCAACTTCTTGTTGTATTTTTCATATCCCATTCAACTCTGCTTTTTAAAAGCAATCTGTCGTCACTTAAACGATTTCCTGACTATGTATAGTATAGCATTTTTTTCCAATAAAAAAAAGTTTCTTTCTGTATATTTTTTTCTGAAATGCCACATCCTCATTAATAGCATCCGACATCGACAGACCTCGGAGCTGATTCAGATTTTAGAAAAGACCGGAGGATATCATCATGCCTGCATATAAAGTAGAAATCTGTGGCGTAAACACTGCCAAACTCCCAATTTTAAAAGAAGCGGAAAAAGAAGCACTGTTTGTGCGGATCAAGCAGGGAGATTCCGAAGCAAGGGAAACTTATATCAAAGGAAACCTGCGCCTTGTTTTAAGCGTCATCAAACGTTTCTCCGGCAACCACGAAAACATGGATGACCTGTTCCAGATTGGCTGTATCGGACTGATCAAATCCATTGACAACTTTAATCCAGATCTACAGGTAAAATTTTCCACTTATGCAGTACCTATGATCATCGGGGAGATCCGCAGATATCTGCGCGACAACAATAGTATCCGTGTGAGCCGTTCCCTCCGTGACACTGCCTACAAAGCGATCCACGCCAAGGAAGTTCTGTCCAAAAATTCATTTAAGGAACCTACACTGCAGGAAATCGCAGAGGAATCCGGGGTTGCCGCAGAAGACATTTTATACGCACTGGATGCGATTCAGAGTCCGGTAAGCCTCTATGATCCGGTCTACACCGATGGGGGCGATACCCTCTATGTCATGGATCAGATCAGTGACAAGAAAAACAAAGAAGAAAACTGGGTGGAAAAGCTCTCACTGAGTGATGCCATGAACCACCTGTCAGAACGCGAAAACTTCATTATCAACCTCCGCTTTTTTGAAGGAAAAACACAGATGGAAGTGGCGGATGAGATCCATATTTCCCAGGCACAGGTCAGCCGTCTGGAAAAGTCTGCATTGAAAACCATCCGCCAATATCTTACCCTATAATATTATCTCGACCATTTATCACATAATGCGTTGATCTGATCTGCAAATTTTGCAAGTTCCTTGTTCGGCAGACCCTCGCACTTATTAATAACCTCAAGCAGCCTCTGTCCTGCCGCAAGAAGTCTTGCAAATACGTTGCTGGAAGCTTTTGATGATCCATTTTTCTTCTTCTCAATGATCTCTCTGCTTCCGGCCGCAATCTGCTCTCCCGTCACAAGATCAAACGCATCGCCGCTATATGGTGCATACGTGTCATACCCATATACTTCATGCACATGCGCCGCAAAATTCTCCGTCACTTTGTCGTCCCCATGTACAATAAACACTTTTTTCGGTGGTGTCTCAAATGCCCCAATCCACTTTGTCAGATTATTCCGGTCTGCGTGACCGCTGATTCCCGGAAGATTCTCAATCTTCGCATGTACCTCGATGGTCTCACCAAAAAGCTTTACCTGCTTTGCCCCATTTAAAAGAGAATTTCCAAGTGTTCCGGGAACCTGATAACCAACAAATAAAATCGTGGAATCCTTTCGCCAGAGGTTGTGTTTTAAATGGTGACGGATACGTCCTGCCTCACACATACCGGATGCGGAAATAATAACTTTCGGCTGCTCGTCGAAATTGATCATCTTGGATTCATCACTCGTGATCGCCATGCGCAGTCCTGGAAAACCGATTGGGTTAATTCCCTGATGCACAAGATTCAACGCTTCCTCGCTGAAACAGTCCTCCACGTTCTTATTAAAGATCGTAGTTGCCTCCACTGCCAGCGGACTATCGACAAACACCGGGAAATTTTCAAACTCCGGCAACAGATGTTCCGTCTTGATCCTTCGGATAAAGTAAAGCATCTCCTGCGTTCTTCCTACGGAAAATGCAGGGATCACAAGATTTCCACCTCTTGTAAAGGTATCCTTCAATACCCCTGCAAGTGCGACTGCATAGTCCGGCGGTGTCTCATGCTCTTTGTCACCGTACGTGGACTCCATTACAACATAATCCGCGTCTTTGATATACTGTGGATCTTTGATCAGTGGACGATTACCATTTCCGATATCCCCCGAAAATACAACTTTGACTTCTTCATCGTCCTCTCTGATCCACATCTCAATGCTGGACGAGCCAAGCAGATGTCCTGCGTCCACAAACCGTACCTTTAATCCGTCACAGATTTCCACAATGCTGTTATATTCACACGGCACAAAGTGTGTCAGCACCCCCATTGCATCATTCATATCGTACATTGGTACTACTTCCGGTTTTCCGGCTCGTTTTGCCTTCCGGTTTCTCCATTCTGCCTCAAACATCTGGATATGCGCACTGTCTTTTAACATAATATTACAGAGCTGTGTTGTTGCCTCTGTCGCAAAAATCTGTCCGCGGAATCCGTGATTATACAAAAGCGGAAGCAGACCGGAATGATCAATGTGTGCGTGTGTCACGAACACATAATCCACCACTGCTGCATTCACCGGAATCTCCTGATTCACATACAGATCCGGTCCCTGCTCCATACCACAATCCACCAGTACATGTTTATCCCCGAATGTTACATAATGGCAGCTTCCTGTCACCTCATGCGCTGCGCCCAAGAATTCTATCTGCATCTGTCCTTCCCCCTGTCTGTAAATTCCAGTCCGTTTTCATCTGATTCTCCATACAGGCATCTCCTGCATGTTGTCTCATCTGACCACTGTCTGTTCCCATCGTCAAATAGTTCGACTTCTCCTTCAATTTATAACACAATTATACTCCTATTATTCAAATCGTACAATTTCTTTTTTCAATCTTCCCATAATTTTTTTCTCAAGTCTTGAGATATAGGACTGGGAGATTCCAAGCATATCTGCCACCTCTTTCTGTGTCTTCTCCTCCCCGTCAGAAGTATTCAGTCCGAACCTCAGTTCGATGATCATCCGTTCCCTTCCGGACAGCTTTTCGATCGCAGCCTTTAACAGTTTCCGCTCTACATCCGTTTCCATGTCTTTCCCCACGACATCCTCATCCGTCCCCAGAATATCCGATAAGAGCAGTTCATTTCCATCCCAGTCCACATTTAAGGGTTCATCGATGGAAACCTCCAGTTTTGTCTTGCTGTTTCTCCTCAGATACATTAAAATCTCATTTTCAATGCAGCGCGATGCGTAAGTGGCCAATTTAATATTTTTGTCCGGATTAAAGGTATTGATCCCTTTAATGAGTCCGATCGTCCCTATGGAAATAAGATCCTCTACTCCAACCCCTGTGTTATCAAACTTTTTTGCTATGTATACAACCAGCCGCAGGTTGTGTTCGATCAGCTCCTTTCTCGCCCGCTCTGCATGCACACCATCGAGCATCCGGATACAGTATGCTTCCCGCTCTCCCTCCAACGGTGGCGGCAAAATCTCTGCACCTCCGATATAGTGCACCTCATCTTCCTTTCGCAAAAAAAGGCTGCAAATCCCGGACAGAAAATGAACCTTTTCATATCTTGGCAGTACAAGTCTCATGATCATGTTTTGTTCCTCTTTCCTGACACTCCAGCATAGATGCATGAAGAATCATATCATATTCTTTTCCTTCCAATAATCCTTCATTTGCAATTCCAACCGTTGCCGGTCTTATCTCGACTTCGTGCCTTCCATTCTGAATTTTTATGCATGTGATCTCTGTCACCGGCAAAAGCCCCTCCTTCTGCCCCAGGGAACAATAAGGGATAAAATGTACCCTGTCCTTTTTCGGATTTAAGATCTTTGCGGCCACTTTTTTGCTTAAAATACATACTGGTCTATGATTATATGGATCTCTCAACTGATTTCCACTGTCCCAGTATCCCATAGTTTCCATCGCATGCCCCCGATGCACCAATGTCACTGGGAAAAGCTGATTTCCAAACTGTTTTCTACGTCCCAGATACCATGTGACAACCGACAGAACCAGTGCCGCAATGACCGCCTGAATCCAGAAAAATGTCATTCCTGTTGCACTGCTTCTCAATAATTCCATAACCCCGCCAAGGAAAATGACCATCAGATAAATGACTGCCCAGTTTTCTAAAAACTCACGCCACGAACTTTTTCCAAAACACAGAACAACCATTCCTGTATTGAGCAGGAAGTGAATCAGGATTGCCCTGCAAAAAGGCTCCGTAACGGTCAATGTAATGATCAGAGTTCCTATGGATGACAGAAATGCAATAAACCACAGTCTTCTTCCCTTTACCCTGCGCCGCAAAAGACAATTTGCGCCCGCAAGCGCAATAAAATCCATCCACAGATTCTGTAACAGATAGACATCTGCATAAAAAATATATATTTGGAACCACTCCCTCCTTTTCCTTCTCCATAGCCACATTATATTTTTTTAGAACCATCTTTTTTGTCAAAACACTTCCTCTACTTTCAGAAGTTCATCCAGTTTTTCTGACAAAAAAAGACCGTTACACGAAAACCTTATGATCTTCATGTAACGATCCTGTCATCTTCTTATGTAATTATCTTCTGGAATTCTTAAGGAAATCCGGAATCTTGATATCCATCTGCTGTACAGAGCTTTCTGGCTGGCGTGGTTTCTGAATACCAGAGAAAGTTGGTGCCGGGTTTGGCTGTACCGGAGCTGTATAACCAGCCTGTGCTGCAGGTCTTGGTGTTATAGGTGCTGTTGGTCTTGGAACAGTTCCCATGTTCTGATACTGCATCTTAGGAACAATCTTGCCTGCTGCGTTTGCACCAGCAGTCTCAAGTCCTGTTGCAATAACGGTAATGGTAGCCTCATCTGTCATAGACTCGTCAAACTTCGCACCGAAGATAATATTGGCATCATCTCCTGCAAGATCCTGTACATAGCTTGCTGCATCATTTGCATCCATCAAGGAGATATCTCCGGAAATATTAATAATAACGTGTGTTGCACCGTTAATGGTTGTCTCAAGCAACGGGCTGGCAACTGCAAGTTTTACAGCTTCGATCGCCTTGTCGTCTCCCTTGGCAGAACCAATACCGATATGTGCAAGTCCCTTGTCCTTCATAACGGTGGAAACATCCGCAAAGTCAAGGTTAATGAGTGCAGGTAAATTGATAAGGTCTGTGATTCCCTGTACTGCCTGCTGTAATACTTCATCTGCCTTCTTCAATGCATCCGGCATTGTAGTACGTCTGTCTACGATCTCTAATAATTTATCATTTGGAATGACAATCAGTGTATCTACGCTCTCTTTTAAACGTTCAATACCACCGGTTGCGTTCAACATACGCTGTTTTGCTTCAAATTTGAAAGGTTTTGTAACAACACCTACCGTTAAGATTCCCTGCTCTTTTGCAATCTTGGCAACGACTGGTGCGGCACCTGTACCGGTTCCACCACCCATACCACAGGTAACGAAAACCATGTCTGCACCTTTCACTGCAGCTGATAACTCCTCTGCGCTCTCTTCCGCTGCTTTCTGTCCAACCTCAGGCTGTGCTCCTGCACCAAGTCCTTTGGTAAGCTTCTCACCGATCTGGATCAATGTCGGTGCCTTACATAACTGTAATGCCTGCTTATCTGTGTTGATACCAATAAACTCAACACCGCCAATATTTTCATCGATCATTCTATTTACAGCATTATTACCAGCTCCTCCAACTCCGATCACGATAATTTTTGCACTGGCATCTGCTTCTGTTGTTCTAATTTCCAGCAAGGTAGTTCCTCCTTCATATCTCCCTATATTTATGTCAAATATGATAACCAGACAAGCCCATTTCTACTTTGTTTAGTTATCTACTCTCGAAATCATACTATATTTTGCGTTTTTTAACTCTTATAAACTATAATATAATTTTTCCTACAACAAATCAACCGCTTTTTCAAAAAAAATCAAGTTTTTTTACGGTTTTTATTGTTCCACTGGCGGCATATCCTCCGCCGGTGCATTTTCGGCTGGCTGCTGCTCTTCGGCCGGTGTATTCTCTGCCGGCACATCCTGTGCAGGTTGTTCTTCCGCTGGTGTGTCCTCCGCCGGCTGTTCTTCCGATGGTGTATCCGCAGAAGGCGCTTCTGTTGTCTCCTCTGTCGTCTCTTCTGTCGTCTCCTCTTCCGCATCTGGTTGTTCTTCTGCCCTGTCCCAGATAATGTCGGTCGTCTCCGGTGTCCATGTCTCTAAATGTAGTGTGCCGCTAAGTCCGTCAAGCTGTGGCAAAATAATGGATAACCTCACAACTTTCTGCGACAGGTTGTCCTCAGAACCAATTTTCACCTGGATTGTTCCATAGTAAAGCACCGGCTCCATGTTACTGTCATACTGGATCTCATCCGGGAGCAGATTATATTTTTTCAAAGTCTGTGTCAGGTTCAGTAAATCCCGCAAAATATCACTGTTCTCTAATTGCAGTTTCTCATAAAGTACCACCTCCTCACAGGAGATTCCTGTGATCTTTGGCACACCGTCAATCACTTCCGTAGATGTCTCGACTACAAATCCATCTTTGTCAAAATAAGCATTCTGACCAATGGAATTAATATAAAGATAGCCGAGCATTCCTTTTTCATAAACTTTAATATGTACGGTATGGGGATTGTCCAGTGAAACCTCCATCGTATCTACAAACGGAACTTCCCCAATATCCACAAATCTGTATTTCAGATCTACATACAGGGAATTCCAGGAATATTCATCATTCAGCACCATGGTTTCAATCTGTGTGGAGCTGTACAGTTCATTTCCCTCCACGACAACATTTTCCACGGTAAAAACATTCATGACAATAAAAACGCCTGCTGCGATCAGCAGAATCAATATCAACAGGATATATAAACCTATCTTTCTGCGCTTTTTTCTTCTTCTCTCTTCTTTTATCATATTTAATTAACCTCAAATTTAATTCCTTTTGCCACGGAAAGCGCAAGCCCCATCTCTGCAAGAAGGAATAAGACCGAAGTACCTCCATAACTGATAAACGGCAGTGAAATACCGGTATTCGGGATCGTATTAGTCACAACCGCAATATTTAAAACAACCTGGATGGACAAATGCGCCATAATACCAACCACGACCAGCGCCCCATAAAGGTCTGACGCATTATTGGCAATGATCATAAATCTCCAGATCATCAGCAGAAACAATAAGATTACGCACACCGCGCCAAAAAGTCCAAGTTCCTCACAGATAACAGAGAAAATCATATCATTCTGCGCCTCAGGAATAAATCCCAGCTTCTGCATACTCTCGCCAAGCCCTTTTCCAAATAAACCGCCGGAACCGATCGCATACAGTCCCTGTAAGGTCTGATAACCCTTCTCGTAGGCTTCCGGATTCAGCCAGATCTTGATACGATCCATCCGGTATGCCTCAAAACTGATGAAAATAACACCTACCACACCCACTGCCGCTGCCATTAACACAAAGTGGGAATACTTCGGACTGGCAACAAACAGCATGCAGACTGCAATTCCGAGAATAATGATCGCTGTACTTAAGTTATTGTAGGCGACCACTGCAACGATTGGAAGCACAATTGCCATTATCTTGACAAGGCTCATGAATTCACCCATTTTCTGTGGTGTCTTATAAATAACCGTTGCCAGAAAAATAATAACCGCAAACTTGGCAAACTCTGACGGCTGGAAAGATAACGGCCCGATTTTTAACCATCTCGCCTGACCGTTTGCCTCTGTACCAACAAAAATAACGGCGGTACAGAGCACGATAGCTGCCAGATACGCCATGGAACTCACCTTCATCCAGAACCGATATGGGATTTTCGATACAATATACATACCTACAATGCCGAGTCCTGTTGCAAACAACTGTTTTTTTACAAAATAGGCAGCATCCCCAAACTTATTGGAACCTGCATAGGAACTGGTACTGTACAACATGACCAATCCAAAACACAAAAGAAAAATGATCAGAAACAAAAGACTGTAATCGAAATATTTAATTGGCTTTTTTTTCTTTTCCGTCTGCTGACCTCTTGCCATTCCAATTCCTCATTTCTTATTTACTGCACGTCATGCCATTATGCCTGACATTTTTTATTCTGCCAGATTGCGCACGTATTCCTTAAAAATGCGTCCGCGCTCCTCATAGTTTGCGAACATGCCCCAGCTTGCACATGCAGGGGAAAGCAATACCGCATCCCCGCTCACTGCGTTTGCATAACAGGTGTCAATTGCCTCCTCAAATGTATCACAGAGTATGACATCCTCAAAGCCATGTTTCTTCGCACATTCCGCAATTTTTTCCTTCGTCTGACCGATCAGCACGAGCTTCTTCACCTTGCCGTCAAAACTCTCAATCCACTCATCATATTCAGACTGTTTGTCATAACCTCCACCGATCAACAGTGTCGGACGGTTCATCGCGCGGATTCCCTGGATTGCCGCATCCGGGTTTGTTCCTTTGGAATCATTGTAAAACTTCACGCCGCGTTTTTCTGTCACATACTCAATTCTATGCTCGACTGCCTGGAAACGTTTCAGCACTTCCACAATTTTATCCATCGGTACGCCAAAGCTTAGCGACATTCCGACTGCCGCCATGACATTCTCATAATTGTGTTTTCCTAAAATATTCAGCTCATTTACATTGATCACTTTTGTATCCGTTGTGCCGTCTGCATAAAAAATATCTTCTCCGTCCAGATAAAGTCCCTTTTCCAGTTTGCGCTTGCTGCTGAAAAATACAACTTTTGTCTGAAGTGTCCCGCCAAACCTGCGCAGCACTTCATCCTCATAATTTAACACACAGGTATCCCCGGCGGTCTGATTCTTTGTAATGCTCTCTTTTGTCTCGATATAACATTCCATCGTATGATGACGGTTCAGATGATCCGGTGTGATATTTAAAATAGCTGTCACTTCCGGCGCAAACTCATGTGTTGTCTCTAACTGAAAGCTGCTGATCTCTGCGACTGTCACAGTATCCTCTGTCGTGTCTGCCGCTACCGATGTGTATGGGATTCCAATATTGCCGACCACTTTCACATCATCGAAATAATTCGCCATGATCTCACCCACAAGCGAAGTTGTCGTAGTTTTTCCGTTTGTTCCGGTAATTGCAATAATTCTTCCTTTTGCAAAATGATAGGCAAGTTCAATTTCGCCCCAGATTGGAATCTGTCTGTTTCGAAGTTCATTGACCATCGGAAGGTCTGTCGGCACGCCCGGACTTAACACAACAAGATCAATGCGCGCCATATCTTCCGGTGCAAGTTCTCCCAAAAGGATCTCTGCTCCGGCAAATACCGGATTTTTCTCGATCAATGCTGTCACATCTAAATCTTTATTTCCATCAAAAAGTACAAATGTGATTCCTTTTTTTCTGAGCAGTTCTGCGGCTGCAACCCCGCTTTTTCCAGAACCTACTACTAACACTCTTTTTCCTTCTAAATTCATCGTCTTATCCTTCCAATCTCCTGTCCTAATCCGGCAGGTCATTTTGCAATTTTCCAATGCGATTTATAAGCCTAATAATGCAAGCATGCAAAGCAGTGCTGTCACGATTGCAAACACTGCAACAACTCTCGTCTCTGACCATCCACCAAGCTCAAAATGATGATGGAGCGGAGCCATTCTGAAAATCCGCTTTCCAACACCTGTTTTTTTCTTAGTGTATTTAAAATAAGTAACCTGAACCATAACAGATATGACTTCTGCCAGATAAATCAGTCCAACGATCAGGATATATAATGGCATCTGGAGCATATAGGCAGTTGCCACAACAAAGCCTCCCAGTGCCAGAGAACCGGTATCTCCCATGAAAACGCTTGCCGGATACACATTAAATAATAAGAAGCCAAGCAAGGCTCCAGCTACTGCACAGGTGATCGGTGCGATCCCTGCATTCGTTCCGATTGCCACAACGGAGAAAAAGGTTGCAACCATAATGGTAACACTTGACACAAGGCCATCCACACCATCGGTAAAATTCACACCATTTACGGTTCCGATCACTGCAAAATAAAGTAATGGAATCGCAAGCCATCCGATATTCAAGTACTTTCCGCCGGAAAACGGAATCAACATAGTAAGTTCAATTCCGGAATAACGCACCATGTAAACTGCAAATACTGTTGTCACAATAAACTGTAAGATCATCTTCTGCCATGGGAGCAGTCCGTCTGATCTGCGGAGCACTACCTTCAGATAATCATCCAGAAAACCGATCACACCGAATCCTACGGTCATAAAAAGGATTGGGATAATTCTCGGATAATCTTTGACATAAAACAAGGAGGTAATGATAATACTTGCCAGTATCATAAGTCCACCCATAGTCGGGGTTCCATTTTTCTTCAAATGGGATTCCAACTCTTTACGCTCCGTCTGCCCCACCTTTAACCGTTTCAAAAAGGGGATCACGATCGGTCCTAAAATTGCACTGATTGCAAAAGAAATCAAAACTGGTATCACTATTTCATAATTCATGACTAAACACCTCTTGTATTTTTTCTAACGTTCAATTCGCCTAACTAGTATACGTTATTTCATCTCATTTATCAAGGTAAGGCAAAATGTTTTCGAATATTTCCTTCGCCACAGGAGCAGCGATCGTTCCGCCGTAATAAATCCCCTGCGGATTGTTAATGACAACAAGCACAAGCACCTGCGGATTGTCTGCGGGCGCAAATCCGAGAAACGATGAAATGTATTTATGGTCGCTTCTTGGAAGTGTCTGTGAGGTTGCTGTCTTTCCGCCGATGGAAAAGCCCTCAATTTTGGCATTTTTTCCGGTTCCCTCTGACACCACTTTCTCCAGCAGATAGCGCATCGTTTCCGAAGTTTCTGCTGTGCAGATATTCTCATGCGTTTCATAGGAGAACGTTTTTACTGTATTTCCGTCCGCATCCTGCACGCTTACGCCAAAATGTGGTGTCACGCGCGTTCCCCCATTAATAATAGAAGATACCGTCGTGACAAGCTGGATGGGGGTAATCTGAAACGACTGCCCAAACGAGATTGTCGCAAGTTCCACCGGTCCGATATTTTCCGTCTTATGCATGATTGTTCCCGCTTCCCCCGGAAGATCAATATTCGTTTTGGATAACAGCCCGAACTGTTTGAAGTAACCGACAAAGTTCTCCGCGCCTAACCGCTCGCCAAGTTCCATAAAAACCGGGTTGCAGGAGTTCATGATCCCTGTCTCGAATGTTTCCGCTCCATGTCCTGTCGTTCTCGCACACCGGATTCTTCTGTCCTCCACAATTTTATAACCCGGACAGAAAAATGCATCGTCCAGTTTTACCACTCCCTCTTCTAACGCTGCCGCTGCCGTAATAATCTTAAATGTGGAACCCGGCTCATAGGTATCACTGATGCACTGGTTTCGCCACATTTTATTCAACAGATTCTGTTTTTCTTCCGCTGACACAGCTTCCTCGTTGTCCCCAACCAGTGTAAACGGATCGTTCAGGTCAAACTCAGGATAATTCACCATCGCCATAAGTTCGCCGTTCTGCGGGTTCATCACGATTACAGAAACACTGTCCGCTGACTTTTTTGTGCAGACTTTTTTTGCCGCCTGCTCACAGTACATCTGAATATTGTAATCTAATGATAAGCAAAGGTCATAACCATTCACGGGTTCTAATCTGCTCTCCCCGGCATTCTCAATCTCAATTCCTCTCGCATCGGTTAACGTGAGGATTTTTCCGTTGGTTCCCTGAAGGTATTCATCATACTTTACTTCAAGTCCCAAAATGCCCTGATTGTCGGCCCCGGTAAATCCAAGTACTTTGGAAGCAAGTGTCCCATAAGGGTAATATCGTTTATAATCCTCATCCACTTTCACTCCGGAGAGTCCATAGGCTCTGATTGCATCCCCGGTCTCCTTTGCGACATTTGTTTTCACTCGCTCGATGGAACTGACTTTCTCTACACGCTTTCTAGCAGTCTCTTCCGAAATGCCAAGTTCTTTCACAAGCATAGCAATGACTTTTTCAGGTTCTTCCATCTGATTATGGATCACAGAGATCGTGCACACAGATTTGTTCGTGGCAAGCACTGTGCCGTTTGCATCTAAAAGTTTTCCCCGTGCCGCCTTAATATCTCGCTCCCTCTCATGAAGATTCTCCGCTTTATTTCCATAATATTCGGAGCAGAATATCATCAGATAGACCAGTCTTCCAATCAGAAACATCATAATAAAAAAAACTGCCACGAATACGATCATTACCTTTTTGCGATTAAAGGTCTTATTCCGATACATAAAACAAAAACCTCATAAAAGTCTTCCTTGCATTTTATTCCAACTTTTATGAGGTTATGTTTCTATTCACTGTTATCGGATGTTGTTCCTGCTTCTTCTGCATTTACACCATCATTTTCGGCGTTTTCTTCGTTGTTTTCCTCGGCTCCCGGAATATCTTCCATGGTATCCGGCACATCATCTGTTCCTTCCGGTTCTTCCTCCGGAATATTTTCCATATTTCCTGTCACACGGTCTGTCACAGCGGCTGCGCCTGTATCTGTTCCGGTAATATCCCATCCGGAATGTAAGCCGGTCGTCTCCTCATCCGGATAAATATTCATATAAGGAAGTACTTCTTCTAAAATCTCCCTCACAATATTCTGCGCAAAAGTACTGTGCGGCTGATCCGGCGAGTTTGGCTGATCCACAAAACAGTAGATCATTAACTGTGGATCGTCCACCGGTGCAAAACCGATAAAAGAAACCAGATAGTTCACACCGTCACGTGGCACTTTCTGTGCCGTTCCGGTTTTACCTCCCATGGAGTAACCGTCTACTTTTGCCGTATTTCCGGTACCGGATGTCACGGTTGAATACATATACTGTTTTAATGTATCACTTGTTGTCTTGGATACCGTCTCACGCAGCAACGTTGGGGAAATATCCTGAATCGTATTTCCATTCTGATCTGTGATCTTGCTTACCACTCTTGGCTGATATAATTTACCGCCATTGACCAGGGAACAGAAAGCGGTTCCAAGCTGGATCATTGTGGTGTTAAAGTTCTGTCCAAAAGCATTGGTTGCAAGACTCAGCTGTGATGTTGTATCCAATGTGTAAATCAGGGAATCTGTTCTCGATTCTCCCGGAAGATCAATATTCGTTTTCTGTCCAAATCCAAAAATCTGCTGGTACTTTGTAAAGTTCTCTGCCCCGATCCGGTAAGACATCTGCATCAAGGCATCATTGCAGGAGTTCATCAATGTCTGCTCCAATGTCTGCATTCCGTGTCCGCCTTTTCGATAGGCAACACATTTTACGGTAAATCCGCTGAGCTGTTCGGCTCCATCGCAGAAAAAGGTATCATTTGTCGACAATGTTCCTGTCTCAAGCCCAGCCGCAACCGTAAACGGTTTTGCAGTTGATCCAGGCTCGTAAGTATAGGTCAGACATATATTCTGCCACAACTGATTTAACGCTTCGAGTCTCGCATCGTCGTCCATCGCATCAATCTCTTCCTGCGTATAATACTCCGATAAATCCCACGGATTGCTCAGATCATAGTTTGGATACTGTGCCATTGCAAGGACATCGCCATTGTTTGGGTTCATGATGAGCACGCCAATTCTTGTGGCTCCGCCCTCACCCTCTCGGTAATTGTCCGTGTAGGCCTCGTTAAACTCCTGTATTTTCTTCTCTACCACCGACTGGATCGTCGCATCGATCGTTGTCACTAACGTATTGCCGTTGACTGCCGGTTTGATCGTTTTTTCGAAATTGCTGTCCGAATTCAGATATCCATACTGTCTGCCGTTAATTCCATTTAACGTGTCATCATAATAATTTTCCAGTCCATTAATTCCGAGGTTACCGGATGTTGTGAACCCGATCACAGAACTTGCCAGTTTTCCATATGGATATTGTCTCTGGTACTCTTTTTCAAACCAGACACCTTTGATATATGGATTGACCAGTTTTCCCTTTTCATCCCGCTCCTCCTGCAGATTCACAAAAGGCTGGATCGTATCATAGGACAAACGTTTGGCAAGCACAATATATCTGCTGTCCGGAGAGTCTTTCAGATAAGAATAAAGCTGTTCACTCGTCAGATCCGGGAAGCAGCTTACAAGCGCATTGATCGTCGGCTCCACATATTTTTCATCATCCTTTAAAACGGAACAGTCCAGAATTACATTATAAACTGCGATACTGGTTGCCAGTACAGTTCCTTTTGCGTCTACAATGTCACCTCTCTGATAAGGAATTGCCTGGCTGTCATAGCCCTGCTGTGCCAGAACGATTTTCTCATATTTTTCTCCACTGGTGTATTCAATATACATCAGTCTTCCGATGAGTCCGATCATAAGCGCTGCAACAACCGTAAACATGACGATCATTTTTTTCTGCATACGCTTTGGAAACTTTAACATCGGCTTTTTCGGTCTTCTTTTTGCCATTCTACCACCCGAATTATTTTTTTGCCTGAAAATTCCCTCTATTGCGGGATTTCATTATACTGATTCATGTAGTCTGTCTTATCTACAGAGTAGTAGACGATCTGATCCTGTGTTGCATAAAACATACCAAGTTCATTGATTGCCTTCTCCTTGATCGCATCGAGATCTACTGCGGTATTAATTCTCTTGTAAGCCTCGTCATTGTCAGCCTTAAGGTCTGTCACCTGGCTCTCTAAGCTTGCGATTTTTTTCATTCTTGCAGTCACATCGGACTGAAGCTTAATATAAGCTCCACAGAAAATGCCAAATACGGTCACTGCCATTGTCAGGAATACAACATAACTTTTGCTCATGCGAAGCGCTTTTTCCTGATTTCTGGCTGCGGCACGTCTGCGTTTCCTCAGCTCTTCCTCGCGTTCCCGCTCCTGTCTGTCTCTGCGCTCTTTGCGGTAATCCGGCATCGCCTCCATACGGCGTACGGTGTTGCCATCTACCTGATAGGCTGCTCTATTTCGATTGTTGTGATTTACTGTTCTGTTCGGCATCTGCTACACCCTTTCAAAAACTCTTAATTTTGCACTCTTGGAACGGGAGTTCACTTCTAATTCTTCCTCGGAAGGAAGGATTGGTTTTCTTGTAACTACCTTTCCCTTGGATTTTTTACCACATACGCACACTGGAAAATCACTCGGACAGGTACATGGGTTCTCATTTCGTTTAAAATTCGTCTTTACAATACGATCCTCTAAGGAATGGAACGTGATAATACAGATTCTTCCACCCGGATTCAAAAGGTCGATCATATCATCCAGATTATTCTGCAGTACTTCTAACTCTTTGTTCAGCTCAATACGGATTGCCTGAAAGGTTCTTTTTGCCGGATGTCCACCGGTCACCTGAACTTTCATTGGAATGGAAGCCCTGATGATCTCCGTCAGTTCTCCGGTTGTCTCGATCGGTTTCTTTGCCCTCTCCTGCACGATGTGTTTTGCAATATTTTTTGCGAACTTGTCCTCACCATAATCACGGATGATACGGTAAAGATCCATCTCACTGTATCCGTTTACAATATCTTTTGCAGTCAGGCTCTGTCTGTCATCCATTCTCATATCAAGTGGAGCATTCTCATCACGGTAAGTAAAACCACGCTCCGGTGTATCTAACTGAAACGAAGATACGCCAAGATCCAACACGATTCCATCCACCTTTTCCACGCCAATGCGGTGAAGTTCCTCTTTCATGTTGGCGTAATTGCTTCGGATAATGGTGATCTTGTCACCAAATTCCTTTAATCTTTCTCCGGCGGCTGCGATTGCATCCGCGTCCTGATCGATTCCGATCAGCCTGCCTTTTTCTGATAACCGTGAAGCCACCTGGTAAGCATGTCCGCCACCGCCAAGTGTTCCATCCACATAGATTCCGTCAGGCTTGATATTCAAATTTTCAATTGTCTCATTTAGTAATACTGAATAATGATTAAATTCCATTGTGATCCTCTCTGCCTGACTTTTGCTCTGGCTCTCTTTTTTTATTCTCTGTGGATCAGATGCTGAACCCTAAATCTGCCATGTGTTCTGCAATCTCATCCATCTCATCTTCATCATATGTATTCTCCTGCCATCTGTCTTTGTCCCAGATTTCCACTCTGCTTAAGACTCCGACTAAAACGACATCTTTTGTCAGATTTGCATATTCTCTTAAAACCGGTGGAAGAAGGATTCTTCCCTGCTTGTCCAGTTCACAGGAAGCTGCTCCTGCAAAAAAGAAACGTGAAAACTTTCTTGCATCCTTGGAAGTCATGGAAATATTTCTGAATTTTTCTTCGATGTTGTGCCATTCTTCTAACGTATACACAAATAAGCATCCATCAAGTCCCTTTGTCACTACAAATTCATCGCCAAGCTGCTCTCTGAATTTTGCCGGAACTATCAGTCTGCCTTTTGGATCAACTGTGTGGTTGTATTCTCCCATAAACATGACACAATCACCTGCCTTTGCGCGGCAGTTGGTTCCTCTTCATTTTCCGTTTTTGTGGTCACTTGCCACCACTTTGAACCATTCTCTACCACTTTCCACCACTTTTAAACATATATTAACCCACTCTTAAGAAAAAATCAATATTTTGGTATAAAAAAATAATGCCAGACCAGTAATTTCCTGATTTGGCATTATTTTCCATTCTTCTCTACTTATTTCTTTCTGTTTCCTCGATATACTCTTCAATCAGCTGATCGAGTTTTGTACTTTTTTGATAGTAATTATCAAACTTATCCTGTCGTAAAAGTGCCTGATCCAGTTCAAGTCGAACGGATTCGATTTCCTGCTGTAACTCATTCAACTTTCTCATATGAATCCCCCTGATTTCCTTAATGGAAAATGCAATTTTACAAATTCAACTTTCTGCTAATTGCCGGAGCAGAGAAAAGTCCCTTCTTCTTTTCCCCTCTTTTATATTCTCCATATTACTATCCGCAGATTCAAAAATCAAATGAATTAGGTGATGAGTTTTCTCCAAAATTCGACATTTCCAAACGGCTTTTTTCGCCATTACTCGTATTTCCTATCAAAACAGCGCACCCATTTTTCGACTTTGGATGCGCTGTTTATAAAAAATTAATATTTGATCTGTATGCTTTCCATTTTTCAGGAATGTTTTACCCGGAATTCTGCTCTTTTTTCGGCCAGCAGATGCAGCATCGCCTCCATTGCCTTGTAGTTCACCTCCACAATGTGATGGATATCATCCTCCACATCATGCTTTCTCACAAGATAATCATCATGGGATTTCTGGATAAAATCACAAAGATTTTTGGCATTTTTAAATTCCAGATGATCTGCTTTATGCGGTTTTGCAGCGTCCGTCCTGATATATTTCCGCAGATCCCGCTTTAATTTTTCCTCGTAAGAGCAGTGATCCTTCAGACTTCCCGGATAGATTTTATTGTGCGGATAAGTAAAATAATCTGCCAGATAGTGGCTGATCTGTCCAAGATCCATGTAATACTTGCGTCCTTTTTTCTTCTCCACCAGTTTTCTGCCCTCGGAAAGGCGCTCAATATGGCGTCTGATATCCGGGTAAGTTCCTTCCATCTCATGGCGCTTATAGACGAAAGATGGCTTAATGTCCGGCAGGACACTTCCGATGTAAAAAGATAATTTATGTTTTTTCAGATCATTGTCTTCCATATTATTTACAATGTAACGTGCCAGTGAAATATGTGATTTTTTTCTCATAAGTACCGCCTCCAAACAGGAATCTTTTTGTTTTTCCAACTCCCATACTACATCTCCGCGGCAAAAGAAACAAGGGTATCTTTGTAAACTTTTTGTGTAGTTTTTGTGTTTTAAAGCACTGGAATCCTGCTTCGCAGATGTAAATTTTCTTATCCTGCTTTTTTATGGTCTGCACAAATGGAGCATGTGCAGACCAGTTTCATACCTGTATTAATTATTCATATTTACAGTTGCACTCGAAGCTTGCGCACTCTGTCTCTCCACAGGTGCAGGCTCCGGCACCGGAAATACCGATATGATCTGCGTGACATTTCTCATTTTCATTGAAACGGCAGTGTGTTGCCTCACAGGCAACGTCGATTTCCTTGGAAACATCTTTTAATGCGTTACAGGCTGCACCGTTTGTTCCGCGGTCTTTGAAACTTCCGCAACAGGTGCTCTGTGCTTCGGTTGCTTCGCGTCCCTCCACCTGAATGTCGCCTTTGCAGCAACAGCCGTCTTCATTGTTGTAGGTGCAGCTTTTTACTGAACAATCCAAATATGCCATGCTTTTTTCTCCTTTTCATTCAAATCTGTCAGACAATTGCGAAACTCCTCCTAATCGTCTTTCATGTCTTTTGTTGTTTTTTCACAATTCAATTTAGGTTTTTGTGAGTTTCGCAATTGTCTTAGATTAGTATGGCAGTTTTTGAAAAAAATATGCAAAAGAGCATATGCCATAATTTTCTGGCATACGCTCTTCGTTCATTTCAATTTTTTATTAAATTTTATTTTAATGCGGCAGGATTGATCTTCTTTGTTGCGATCTCATCCTTTAACATTGCAAGGAACTCTTCTTTTGGAACGGTTGTAGTAGCCTGTTCACCGTGAAGTCTGTAGCTTACCGTTCCGTCTTTTACTTCGTTCTTTCCAAGAATGATGAGGTAAGGAACTTTCTCTACCTGTGCAGCTCTTACACGATAGCCGAGTTTCTCGGCACGCTCGTCGATCTCCACACGGATACCGTTCTCATCCAGATAGCTGAGAAGTTCATGTGAGTATGCATTCAACTCTTCATCCTCATTTTTAACCGGAATGATTCTTGCCTGAACCGGTGCTAACCAGAGTGGCAGATTTCCTTTTGTTTCCTCTAAGATATAAGCCATGAAACGGTCAAGGGAACCAAGGATCGCTCTGTGTAAAACAACCGGTGTTTTCTTTGTGCCATCTTTGTCAATGTATGTCAGATTGAATTTTGCAGGTAAGCAGAAGTCAAGCTGGCAGGTGGAAAGTGTGTATTCATTTCCGATTGCCGGTTTTACGTTTACGTCAAGTTTTGGTCCGTAGAATGCAGCCTCACCGATTTCCTCTGTATAGTCGATTCCGAGGTCATCTAATACTTTTCGGAGTGCATTCTCTGCTGTGTTCCACATCTCATCGTCATCATGATATTTTACTTTATCAGCAGGATCTCTTAAGGAGAGCACGCAACGGTAATCTGTGATGTTGAAATCCTTGTAAGTATCAAAAATCAGATCTACAACCTGTGAGAACTCTGACTCAATCTGTTCCGGTGTCACGAAAAGATGTGCGTCGTTCTGGCAGAAATGACGTCCTCTCTCGATACCTTTTAAAGTACCGCTGGCTTCGAAACGGAAGTCATGTGCGATCTCACCGATACGGATTGGAAGATCTTTGTAGGAGTGCATTCTGTTTGCATAAATCATCATATGATGCGGGCAGTTCATTGGACGGAGAACAAAGGACTCTCCCTCCATTTCCATTGCAGGGAACATATTGTCTTTGTAATGATCCCAGTGACCGGATGTTTTATACAGATTAACCGTACCAACACAAGGTGTCATAACATGAAGATATCCAAGCTTTCTCTCTTTTGCTTTGATATAGTTCTCAAGTTCCTGCCATACTGTGTATCCTTTTGGAAGGAACATTGGAAGTCCACGTCCAACAAGATCATCAGACATGAAAAGATTCATCTCTTTACCGATTTTTCTGTGGTCACGGTCTTTTGCTTCCTCAAGAAGTTTTAAATGCTCCTCTAACTCTTCCGGTGTCGGGAAACATACACCGTAAATACGCTGCATTACGTGATTGTTTGCATCCCCTTTCCAATATACACCTGAGTATTTTACAAGCTTGAAGTTCTTGCACAACTTTGTATTGTCTACGTGAGGTCCACGGCAGAGATCCGTGAAATCTCCCTGATCGTAAACAGAAATGTTTCCATCTTCCAGACCTTCAATTAAGTCCAGTTTGTATGGATCATCTTTGAACATTTCCATTGCTTCTGCTTTGGAAATCTCACGTCTGTAAATCTTCTTGCCTTCTTTGCAGACTTTCTTCATCTCTTTTTCGATTGCTGCGATCGCTTCGTCATTGATGATATCATCGCCAAGGTCGATATCATAATAGAATCCTTCTTTTACAACTGGTCCTACCCAGAACTTTGCCTGTGGGTATAAGTGTTTTACTGCCTGTGCCATCACATGTGCGCAGGAATGGTTTAAAGTATTCAGTCTCTCGTCTGCTTTAAAATCTACCATTTTCTTCATTTCCTTTCGCTATATAAAAATAAGTTTCTGTAGGAAGTATCTCCGATTCTCTGTACAACATAAAAAATCCCTGATACTGCATTCCTACAATATCAGGGACGATATACTTATCGTGGTTCCACCCATCTTCATCTCTCCGTCTTACCAGACATCAATCTTCTTACTGTCTGTCCATTCCAGAGAAATCTCATTCTTGATTGTAACGGTATCACCGGACCGGATTGGGGTCACTCAGAGCTGGTCTTCACATAATTCCAAGCCGGAACGCTCACACCAAACGCCTTCCTCTCTGGGACTTTTGCTTATGCTACTCTTCTCTTCATCGTTTTGACTAGGGTCATTCTATACCCTTTTCTTCTATCTGTAAAGTATTTTTTACAATTCCGGTATGACGGACTATCTTCCGCAGCAGTATTTGTACTTCTTACCGCTTCCGCATGGGCATGGATCGTTACGTCCGACTTTTTTGCCTACATGAACAGTGCCGGATTTCTTCTGCTCTAAGAATAAAGTTTTTCTCTTCTCATCATCGAAAATCTCTTTCCACTGTGGTAATTCATATAACCAGTCTGCTTTTGCGTCAACCATGTTTTTGTATAATTTTTCTTTGTCAAAAACAAGGTTAACTTTTGTATCTTCTTCCATGGTGTCGATTGGATTAGCCTCTACCAAGCTGTCGTTGATTCCGTCTAAGAATCCTGTCATCTCCATAACACTGAGGTTGTACTTCTCTGCAAGCTCTTTTACAGTTCCTTCTACTTTCTCATCCGGATTTGTTAAAAGCTGTTCGTATACGCCCTTCTCTAAAAGGAAGTATCTCTGCCAGAATCTCTGTAATTCACCTCTATCTGCTTTCTCATTATAGGCAACTTTCTGCCACTGTTCCAATAATGCCATGTTACATTCCTCGATTTCTAATTATAGTATATTTGCATCATGCATAGATGCATTTGTTATTATAGCAAATATTGATGGGTTTTTCAAAGGATTTTTTTTGGTGGGGAATAGCAAGTATTTTTAATACTAGAATACCAGACAACCGAAAGCTACCAAATCTTTGCCACAATGTCAAGCGGTAAATTTAAAATGAGCATAAAAATAGCTCTTCTCTGAAATGAGAAGAGCTATAAAAAGCATTATATTACTTTACCCATTTTTTCTTTCATGAGCGTAATAAAACAGTTCATCTGGGGTGTAACCCATTTGTTTTTGTGATACACCAGCTGACTCCACATCTGAATACGACAGTCCTCAACATCTACGGTTTGCATTTTCCCGGATAGGAGATAAGGACGAACCACATATTGCGGAAGGAAAGACAAGCAGTTGCCATGAAGCAGTATTCTGACGAGGATGTCCGTGTTACCGGTTTCCAGAAAAGGGTGTATTTCCAGCTTTTTTTCCGCCAGAAGCTGCTCCAGATCATAGCGGTAACTGACACTTTTTTCCGTTAGCACAAAGGGTTCGCGCACCACTTCCGCTAAAGATACTTTTTTCTTGCGACAAATCATATGATCGTGGGAAGCAACAAATAGGATGGGTTCCTGCTGTTCCAGCAACTTGACCCAATCTGTAAAATCTGTTTTCTTGTCCAGAAAGAATAAAAGATCCACATCATTCTGTCGAACCATATCGAACAGTTCATGAATCAAACCTGTGTGGATGCTGACCATTACATCCGGATAACGATGGTGGTATTCCATCAGAATGGGCGTAAGAACGCTCAGCAGAAGAGATTCCGCCGTACCGATTCGTAAACGTCCTGAAGGATTTTCTGGTTCACGAAGAAAATCTTTTGCGTTTTGTTCAGCCTTTAATATCTCTATGGCATAGGGGATAAACTGTTCTCCATGCTCGGTCATCCGAACTCGTTTCCCAATTCGCTCAAAAAGCTGGATCCCCAGTGCTTGCTCCAGCTGGTGAATCTGAACTGTGACAGTAGCCTGAGAATAACCTAGTTGCTCCGCCGCTTTTGTAAAATTCTGCAATTCTGCCACCCTTAGAAAGGTGGAAAACAATCTTAGATCCATGTTTCTCCCTTAATTAAAAAATATAATTATAATAATAAAAATCATTTGTTTCCTTAATCATCAATCCTATGATACACTATTAAAGCAGGAAATTCAACTGTACATCTTCGAATTAGGAGGATTTTATGGCTATTGGAAGAAGCAAAGTTGTCATTATCGGTGCTGGCAATGTAGGTACTGCTCTGGCTCATCATCTTGTAATCTGCAACACCTGCAACAATCTAGTGCTAATCAACAGAAATGCAGAAAAAGCGTGGGCAGAAGTCACCGACTTGAATCACTCTGTGGGATATTACGATAGTAATATCCAAATCAGTGTAGGAACATATTCGGACTGTATTGATGCAGATATTGTTGTATTGGCTGTGGGCGTCCCCTATACAGAGGGCATGACTCGGCTGGACATGTTGGAAAACGCTGCTACTGTTGTAGCTTCCATCACCAGAGCAGTTATGGATAGCGGCTTTCATGGAATCTTTCTGGTCATCACAAATCCTGTGGACGCTATGACCTATCTGGTCAAAAGTATCTCCGGTCTGCCGGACTCAAAGGTTATGGGAACAGGAACCGCCTTGGATTCTGCACGCCTGCGTTATTTTTTGGCTGACCTGATTGGTGTTGATGCCCGCAGCCTGGAGGCTATGTGCATGGGGAATATGGACTCTCCGACCTCTATTTAGGTATTCCCGCTGTTCTGAATGGGTCTGGTATTCGAGAGTTGGTAGAGTATCACCTGACAAATCAGGAATCCTTGTCTTTGGGACAAACTCGATCAGTAATACGGGAACTTTTT
>ERZ1026856.87-NODE-87-length-62674-cov-13.108785_pt1 | contig 62674 bp, 64 predicted proteins | sample MGYA00380158_ERZ1026856 | MGnify/ENA primary metagenome ERZ1026856 (study PRJEB33269, sample SAMEA4719794) | human gut metagenome | biome: human-associated habitat; feature: organic feature; material: feces | place: Cameroon | collected 2013-10 ... | reverse complement strand
ATAGAATATAAAATATTAACAGATACTAATAATAATAAAGCAAATGAATTAATGAAATATTGTGTTGATTTAGCCAATAATGGAAATCTTCAAACAATGTTTGATTCTATTAGTAAAATATTTGACGAAATAGATAAATAATAAAAATAAAATACAGTCATTTCGACTGTATTTTATTTTTTAACATTTTTAATAATATGTAAAGGAAGTGATATGATGATAAGTATGAGTAGACTAATAACATCAATTAAAATGGACTTAGGTGTTTATGGAATGTCATTACCATTTGATAATCCAGATGAAGCTTTAAGGAATGTTATTAAAATTAAAACACTACCAACATTCAGTCAGTTCTCACCACAATATATGTCATTCATGATAAATACAACTGAATTGGAAGCTGCTGATAATGGCACTTTCCAAAGTAAAATTTTTACAATTCCTGATATGTTTGATGGTAGAGATATCCTATTTGTGAGACGTATTGACATCGATACTTCTGAATTGGCAGATGGTTATGTTGACCCAATTTACATTGGGAATGAATTAAATTATGAAGATTTAATTACTGCACAAGCTACAGCCAATTTATTATCTATGGCTATACCAGCAGTAACATTTGATTTTCATCCACCAAATAAAATAGAAATTTATAATTCAGGATTGTCTTTCGATAATAGATTTAAGGTAACTGTTGCTTTAGAACATAGTGAAAATCTAACAACAATACCAAAAACAAGTTGGACTTCATTTACTAAATTAGCAACTCTAGATGTTAAAAAATTCTTATATGACAATCTAAAACTTTACGGGAACCTACAAACTGCATATGGAAATATAGATTTAAAAATAGATGACTGGTCAAATGCAGAACAAGAACGAAATGATTTGATTAATCAATGGGAAGATACTTGGCATCTTGATGATGAGCAATTCATAATAATTTAATTATATATTATTATTGTGAAATACAATATTAATATATAATTATGGAGGTATGTTATGAATTTAAAAGAAATGTTAGATAGTAATGAAGTATTATATAGTTTACCATTAAGTAGACAAATAAAAGATTTAGATGTGTCACCTGGATTTGAAGTATTCACTAAACCAGGTGAAGTTGCAACTGAAGTCATGCTAGTAAAAGAAATGAATGACTTAAATTCAATATTAGTCATTACAGTTTCTGAACATTATACTTATTGCTACTGTGTTGAGTTTGGTCAAGTATTAGCAAATAATAATGTTATAGATAAGAAAGACATAAATTTAGAATTATTCAGATTTATGACTAGAACTGAAGGAAAAGTTCTACGAGATCAATCAAGTAAACACTTATTAAATAAATAAACAATAAAGAATGTATAAGAGAAATCTTATACATTCTTTATTTTTTGGATATATATTATATAAATGTATAAAAAATAATATTTATATTAACTTATAAATACAAACAAATTCCTATGCGAGTGGGTGCAAAGATATCATTCCAGACATAGGTCCGTGTTACCTTAAGCGGGCACGACGAAGACGGGCGACGTGGAAAGGCTGATGCTCCTTGAGCTACATACGCCGATTACTACTAAGTTACTGTGATAGCTGAACTATTACTGATGGTAATAGAGTGGACCCGCTGGTCATCTATGTGACGCTATTCTAGCATATGGATGGAAAAGCCAATTTCATATAGTAACGTATATGATATAAAGGTATAGATTGCAAACTAACTTTATATTTAGGAAACTATTTATAAGGTGATGGGAAAAGGATATGGGTGAAAAGGTATTTATTACCGTTGGTCATTAATCCCGCCTCATATATAGCTTTGACTATATGTGGTCTTTAATAGAGATTGCCTTTTCTATTGGTCCCTCGGTTCTATATACATAGAATAACCCAATTACATAGTCTATATATTCAATGAATATATAGACATTAATTTATTAAAAATTAGGAGGTAATATAATGAGTATTAACAAAGTAACGAATATAAAAAATGGCGACAATAATAAAATAGAAAGAACTAAAAATAAAATAACTGATAATTCAGTAACTAAAAATACCACAACTAATAATAATAAAATAATACCAAAAGGGAAAAATGCTAAGAAAAAACAAGTAGACAAAATCGAAATACGTAATAAAAATTTACTTCCACCACAAGAAGAACCATCATATGAAAATGGTAAATTTGCATGCAAGTTAGACGAATTATATTCATCAGCTTTATTAAACCCAGAAATAAATGATATATCATTTCTACGTCCCAATTTAGAATTGCTATATAGAAAAGGAATAGAAGTGATTATGATTGCATATGTTGATGCTTATCGTAAACGTGATGAGATGGTTGTTTTGAATAATATTTGCACAGAAAATTTATTTCTATCAGACCATATATTAGTCAATGTCGACCAAGAACAAGCAATATTAGATAAAATTGGCCAATGTGTACAATTCAAAGGAACTGTATATAAATACGGTGACAAATATTCAGTGATAATTCGTGATGTTAAAGATTTAGAATCAATGGGCATTAGACTTTTATCTCATGACACTGTATTTGTTAGTGATGAAGCAATTAATGAATTATTCGATTATCTTAATAAAAAACAATTTAGGGACAGACTTGTAATAACACTTGCAAGTAAATTAAATGCACTATCAAGTCATATATTCGGTGCAGATAAATTTATAATTGGTATGATATTCGATTTCTATTATATGCGTACAAGAAATAAGAATTTATCAAATAATAATTATACTAATGATTTAATACAATCTTCCCACAGATTCGTTGCAATGTTTTCAGATATAATTTACAGATTAGAAACAGGGAAAATTAAAGATTTTCAAAGTTTACGTTTCAGAGTATTACAATTATGTATGTTAACTAATCCGTTACCAATAGACCTTGAAGACCTTAAAAATCCAAAAATACTGGTTCCATTATCACGCTTCTGTGGTGAAAATAATATTGATATGGGATATGTATTAAATAATTATATTAAATCAATATATAAACGTTATAAACTTAGAGATGTTAGAGCATCTATCAATTCAGCACAAATGTTAAATGAAATTAAAAATGCAATAATTAATGTAGCAAGTAGAATTTAGAGAAGGTAAAGAATGTATATGAGTTCATCTCATATACATTCTTTATTTTTTGAATATATATTATATAAATGTATAAAAAACAATAGTTATATTAACGTATTATTAAAAATAAGAACGTGATTTTTAGAAAGTGTTATCAGGGGTTATCTTAAAGACGTATCCGAGTCTTTACCTTGGTAGTGGTATTCTGAAAGTGTTATCAGGGGTTATCTTAAAGACGTATCCGAGTCTTTACCTTGGTAGTGGTATTTGGGCAAGTGAGTTTCTGGTTATCTTAAAGACGTATCCGAGTCTTTACGGAAATGCACAAGAGGGTTATCTTAAAGACGTATCCGAGTCTTTACTTCGTGCAGAATATCCAAACACGTAAGAGGGTTATCTTAAAGTCTATTCGAGTCTTTACTTCGTGCTAAAAATTATTGTCTTATTTTTATTTTTAATTATATATTATATATGTGAATAATAAATAATATAAATAAATTTTAATATTTATATTAACGTATTATTAAAAATAAGAACGTAGTTTTTAGAAAGTGTTGTCAAGGGTTATCTTAAAGTCGAAGGAGTCTTTACCTTGGCAGTGGTATTCTGAACGTGTTGTTAAGGGTTATCTTAAAGTCGAAGGAGTCTTTACCTTGGCAGTGGTATTCGGGCAAGTGAGTTTCGGGTTATCTTAAAGTCGAAGGAGTCTTTACTGAAATGCACAAGAGGGTTATCTCAAAGTCGAAGGAGTCTTTACCTCGTGCAGAATATCCAAACACAAGAGGGTTATCTCAAAGTCGAAGGAGTCTTTACCTCGTGCAGAATATCCAAACACAAGAGGGTTATCTTAAAGTCGAAGGAGTCTTTACCTCGTGCTAAAAATTATTGTCTTATTTTTATTTTTAATACTTTACATAATAAAATATAAGGAGGTAATAAATATGAGTGAAAATAATTTAAGAGATTTAAATGATGCTAGAAATAATCACATTGGTGATGATACTAAAGATAGCTATAATGCTGATAGCTATAATGCTGATAGTTATAATACAACTGATAGTTACAATACAACTAATATTAACAATAATTATTATGAAATAAAAGATATTAATTTAATTTCACCGAAAGTAAATCTATGCCAAAATTCAAATAATAGAACACTACTTAAACAAATGGTTGGAAAGCGAATACAAATATGGGGATATGCTGTAGATAAATATAATTATAATAATCAATGTGTAAGATATACCATCACTAATATTCATAATAAAGATTGTTATATTACTGATCATTTAAATGTGCATATACCAAATGATATTTATGATGAAAATATACGCCATAAATTAATATGGTTTGAAGGTATCGTATATGAATATAAGTATACTCATGGATATAAACAATCAATATATGTGGATAAAATCAATATTAGTTATGCAAATGAAATTAGAATCAATACTGACTTCATACGAGAAATTCCAGAAATGAATTATGATGATAAAAATAAATTACTTGCTCAAATAGCACAATATAGTCCTAATGATAAATTTGAGTTATTATTAAAGTCAATAGAATATTTAAATAATCTAATAGTTGGAATGCCTAGAAATTTTATATCAAATTATATAATTAATCACTATATGATTAATTATGACCCAGAATCTATAAATAGAGCAGATTTAAATTTATTAAGAAATGATGACACTTCAATACTTCATATAACTTTCATAATATTATCAATATCAAAAAAATTGATATGTGGTGGTTTAAGAAGTATTGTAAAAATATTTACTTATATTAATTGGATTCTAAATAGTATGCACGGATTTGGTATTGATGAGCATTTAAATGACAGAAATAATAAAGTACGTAATTTTATGCCTAAAAAATTTATGGAATTTTGCAATAAGCATAATCTAAATATTAAAAAAGCATATAGATATATACTAACAAGAAATTCTAACTATGATGGTAAAGTAGTAGACAAACTTGAAGCATATGATAATGCATTAGACTTGCTTAATTTAATATTAATTGAAGAGGAAAATGAAACAAAATTTTATATTAAAAACTAAATAAAAAATATCAGAAATGAATAGAATCAACTATTCATTTCTGATATTTTTTATTTTTTAGGTCTCATTCCACTTCTAGCTTTACCAGCTATGTTCATTGCTGAACGCATAGCTCCGTCTATTCCATCGTGTTTCAATCCACCTCTTGCTCTTCTTTCAGAAGCTTCTAGTCTACCTTCGTTTTTCTTAGCTTTGTTCATAATTTTTTGCATTACATTTGATTTAGAACGTGCTGCTTGTGCAACAGCTTTTTTAGCTTCTGATTTAGCTTTCATTCCATATCTTTGATGTAATTTATCCCCTATATATCTTTGTGCTGCCCATAATGTCATTAATTTTTTGAATAATGGGTCATTTTTCTTTTTAGCTATATTATATTCTGCAACTCTAGTAGCTTTAGATAATTTCGCAGTTTTATCTAATCTAACTATAGATCTTTCTTGAACTATATCCTCATCTACAGCTCTATAAAAATCTGGTAAATAATTATCCATTATAGATTCTATCTCTTCATTAGAAAGCGTATCCATCATAGCTGCTTCCACAACTAACGCTTGTTCCTCTGGAGATAATTCATAATCATCATCTTCAACTATGTTTCCATTTTCATCCCATATTGTGCTCATAGTCTCAACTCCTTCTATATTTTTATTAAATCATTTATCTTATTGTTAAATAAATTAGTTATCACATATAATTAATACATTTTTGTAAGGAGGTAATTAAAATGATTAATAGATTTAGAGACACATCTATTATAAAGCAGATTATTATCTGTGCTTTAATTTTATTTTTTATAGTATTCGGGATAATTAAAATTCAGGATTTTGTATTTGGTATAAGTCCAGTAAATAAAGATTATGTATTTATATCTTTGGAGGATATTGAAGACGCATATGAAGAAAGTGGAGATTATGTTGAATATATGATTGCTGACCATAATCCAGAATATGTATTTAGTTCAATCGAGACATATATGACAGATAGAATAAAACCTGAATCTAACATACGCTGTATCGTATCAGGGATTTATTATAACAAAAATGAAGATAAAACTATATATGAAGTTGCAATAGTTAATATAGATAGCGTTGATGATGTTAAATATCGACTAATTGATACTGATGAGCAAAAAATTTATGACATTGATTCGAAAAAACATATCGATTCTGATGATAAAATGAAAGAGAAATTAGACAAATATGAACAAAATATAATTGATTTACAAAAACATTACATGACAAAAAAGAACGATACGTATATAATAACTAGACATTATTTAAAGACTCTAGTTGATAATAATTGTGATGTTAAAACATATAATTATCTGGGGTTAGTTTGTAATAATAACAAATATTTTTATAAGGTTGATGTAGATTACACAAATGGACGCAGTGACATGATACTTATTAATGCTAGAACAGGAAATATGTATAAATAAAAAATAGATAAGGAGATTTCTCTCCTTATCTATTTATCTTCTTTTTGTATAAGATAAGTTTATCCAACCATTTCTTTGGTCAGCATAAGCTTTTAATAGCCCCCAACCGTTTTCTTCACCAACTATAGTAAGGACAGTTCCTTGACCAACTGACCCTACCTTATCATATTTAACACCAGGTCCTTTTCTTATATTTAAAGATTCAGTATTTATCATTATTAAGTAACTATTTTCTTCATCAACTATATCTTGTATTTTTTCTATATATTTTTTATTAACCCATCCAGTTTTACCTGAAGAAGTTTTTATAAATACCCAAGTTTGTGTTGAGTTTGTATGAGTAACTGTTATACGCTCACCTTTGTCAAGTGTAGTTACTTTTGAATACTTAACTGTGTCACCAGTTCTGACATTTAACTCATCAGTTGTAATTGCAACATAATCAGGGATATTAACTTTAACAACTTGTGGTAAAATAGTTTCCCCAGTTATGCCTTTCATTTGATTAGTGATTAATGGGTAGAAATTATTAACAAAAGCTCTCTTAGTATTACCAAATCCCATAAATGCTGTACCAGGACAAGATTTAGCAGATCTAGCATAATTGTAGTCTCCTAGATAAGTCCCACCTGCTGTATACCAGCAATGTGGTCGAACACCAGTTGTATTTACTTTTATCTTAAAATATTTACAGAATAAAGCATAAATTGCTATGACGGCTTTTCTTTGAGCAGAAGTCATAGTATCTTTACCTTTATCGAAATCTCCATATATTTCAATACAGATTGCTCTAGTATTACCACCAGTTATTCCACAAGGAATTCTATCTAAAGGTCTACCAGTTGCAGCTTTACCATTAGGGAATATTGTCATATGTTGAGCAATATTACCGAATTTTCTTGATATATGGAAGTCCCTCATATTTTCTTGTCTTTGTAATTCATTTTCTGGCCAATTCACATATCCGGGTTGATAAGTATGATGTACTTGTATCATGGTTATTTTTCTAGTGCAAGATTTAGCTTGTTGTTTAATCCAATTTTCTATTTCTGTCATGTTTTCTAATAATTTAAAATGCTTACTAGTTTTCATTATTATCATCCTCCAATGATTCTTTCTTATCTGCTTTTATTAGGTTTTTAAATGCTTGATGACATCCAGTAGATGCTAAACCACTTAACATACCACCTAATAAAACGTCAATATTAAATTGTTTAGCAACAAAAATATTAGATACAACACCAACGATAGTAAGAATTAATGGTATATATTTATTAGGTATTTTATCGAAGCTTGTTTTAATTAAATAACCAACGCAACAGCATATACCTATAACAACTATTACCAAATAATTAGATAATACAGTAAAATCCATAATTACACCCCCTTTTTTAACGTATTGTTTATATGTTCCTAAGCATAAATATTTACAAAAATTAATTCATATATCTTTTTCAACTTATTGGTAAGAGGTGATGTAATGAATAAACTCATATTAAAACAAACTTGTATAGAAGTTCACAATTATAATTTAGGTGACCAAATTGGTTTAGAAAAATCATTATCAATATGGAATGACACATATTTTAGATATGAGCCAAAAGGATTTGATTATGACGACGAAAATAGAATATTATATCTTCCGAGAGGAATGGACATTGGTTACTTAGAAAGATTATTTAATAGACCTATAGAAATAGATAGAGGATATAATGAATATAGAAAATCATCATACAAGTTGATAGCAGAACCTAGAGATATGAATCAAGTCAAATCAATAGCATATTTAATAGGTGAAAATGACTTTAGTTATGCTAAAAGATATAGTCAACAATTACTAAATCTAGATACAGGTATAGGTAAAACTTATGCAACTATAGCAGCATCAACTTTTTTACAAATGACTACTATAATAATAACACATCAAGATGTAATTAAAAATCAATGGATATCATCATTTGAAAAATTTACAAATATAAGTGAGCAATTTATGTATAACATAAAAGGTTCTAAATGCATAGATAAATTAATGAAAATGAAGGATATTAAATATAAATTATTTTTCGTTAATCACAGTACAATAAAATCATGGTGTAAGAAACATGGATGGGATAAACTTAACGAAGTATTTAAGCATCTCGGAATAGGACTTAAAATATTTGATGAAGCCCATCTTGAATTTAAGTCAGTTCTTAAAATAGATTTCCACACCAATGTATTTAAAACTTTTTATTTGACTGCTACATTTGAGCGTAGTCGTTTTGAAGAGAATAGAGTTTTCAATTTATGTTTCAAAAACATTGCTAAATTTGGAACTGAAGTTAATGAGAATACACGAAAGCATGTGGTTTATATTGCAGTTAAATTTAATTCAAAACCTAAAATGACTGACATAATAAATATTAAAGGTAGAAAAGGTTTTGATAGAAATAAATATATAGATTATCAATTAGAAAAAGGTAGAATAATGGATGTAATAGAATATTTACTTGATTATTTCAATGGTCAAGAAGGCAAGACCATGATACTATCAAGTAAAATTAGTTCATCATTTTATATAAAAGATTATCTTGAAGAATATGACCCAAGTAAAAAATATATGGCTTGGAATTCTCAAGTATCAGATGAAGAAAAGGCTGAAGCATTTACTAAAGATGTGATATCAGGAACACCTTTAAGTTTAGGAACTGGTTTTGATATTCCTGGCTTAAGATTCATGATAATGACCGAACCGTATTCTAGTAAGCTTACTGCAAAACAGGTTAGTGGAAGATTAAGAGAGTATTCACCGGATATGTTTACTTTTTATGTAGAGATTGTGGATACTGGATTTCCAAAAGTAGTTGAAATGTATAAAAAACGTTTAAAAGTATTCAAAGAGAAATGTGTTGCAGTCAATGTAATTGATTTCGAAAAAATACCAAGATAGATAAAGGCTCCCCCTTTATCTATCTTTCATTTTCTAATTTACCTCCAATTAGAACATTACATTAATAAAATGAAGGGAGGAGTAAATATAATGAATGGTAAACAATACCGTAATGCCCTAAGAAACATGCACGGACTTGTTGATGAACTTGAAGATGTAACTATGGAAAATAGAGTACTAGCCCATGAAAATAGTGAACTTGAAAAAGACGTTAGTTATATAGCTAATAAGCATAATGAAAATGTGCAAAAGTTAAGAGATATAGCTAATGAAACTAGACAATATAGAGTTGGTTCTGCTGCTACTCGTCATTATCATTGTGGTCATGATTGTGATTGCTATGATTGTTGTGAAAGAAATCGTTGCCCTTATTATCAAGAACATTGTGATTGTCAAAAACAACAAATAGTAACTCAAATAGTGGAAAAACCTAAAAAAACTATTACTAAAGTAGTAACAGAGGAAGAAGAAGTATTTGACTCTAATAAATTCATGGTTGACTTATGTAAAAAAGCTACAAATTGTAAATGGAAATTAGTGTTTGCAATATCATTAGCTTTAGTACTTCTATTAGCTATAGGTGCTTCACCAAGTAATATAGTTAGTTGGCAAGCATTTACAGATTTGTATATCGAATATGTATGTAACCCTGCAACTATGGCTATGTCTGTAGCATTAGTAATATTATTATATAAAGGTATAGTCAAAAGAAATAAAAAATAGTTTTCGGTGTAGGAGATAGAGATATCTCCTACACTCTATTTTTTAATTACATATTATATCAATGAATATAAATATATAGGGGGTATTATTATGGCTGAGTTTTTAAATATTAAAGAAAAACTTAAAAAGGATCTAAAATTCATATTAAATTATCAAATGATAACTGGAACACCTTTAAACCAAATCGTCGCTTCACAAACATTCGACGATTTACAAAAGGAGATTGACCAAAAAACACCAGGGATTTTCAATTACTATACACGAAAAGAATATTCTTTAGATAAAGATTTCAATACCACTAGAGAAGTTTATACACATAATCAACTTAAAATATTTAAAGATATGAAAAATAACCCAATAAATGAGTTCATTGTAAGATTTACTGATTGTGATAATGAACAACAAAGATTCACAGACATTAATAATATTGATGAAATGGTTAATTTCATGATACAAAATAAACTTTTATCTAAAGATAATATGATTATAATGGACATATATCGTACTAATACAGAAAGAACTTTAGATGTTGAAATCCGTTATGGATATGAAACATCAAAGCAAAAACTATTAGAGCATTTAAAAACAGATATAAAAACAGTATTGCATTACAATTTATCAGGGTATGGAAAAGCTTCAGAAATAATTAGATTTAAAACAACGTTACAAACAATGAAGAGCAGACTGAATGGTGATTATAAATTAAGATTTGTATACAATAAAAAGTTCGATTCAATATATGACCTAATGAAAGTCAATGTATCCGGCCTACAAAATCATTCAATAAAATTAACATTAATGAATGGTCGTTATAACACATTCGATGTTGATGGTTTAGACACATACGAGAAAATACTCGAATATGTTGAAAAACGTAAACGTGAAGAAGGTGTGAAGTTAGCTAAATCATGGATAATGTTAAGAAAAAATATCCTTCATCTTGATGATGATGGGAATGATTATATCGAGACCCAAACAATAATTGAATTAGTGTTTGGTGATATTAAATCTGTAATGGATGAATCAGATTTCAGTAAGCATTTACCAGAATTCAATGGATATACCTTTACACATGGGTTAGCCGCATATAATGATTGTATGAAATTAACTGATAAACTAAATAAATTAAAAGATAATAGCATTACAATATGCTGTTGTTGGGATAAAGAATATGTTGGTGATTATGGTGTATATATTCAAGGTGAATGTGTTCATGCGTCACTTTATGATTTAAGCTCGCGATATGATAAAGATAATAAGGGTAGACGAATAATAGATTATAGTATATATTATAACAAAGGCTCAATAACTTCACCAAAACAAATTATAATGTGTGATGATATGAATGGAGAAGCATTGGTCAAAAACTTTAAAATAGTTGGCGTTTGGGTAAGACGTTCTTATTTTAAAGTAAAAGAAAATAATAGTTATAAAATAATAAATATATTATCAATTAAACAGAAGTTAGGAAAAGACTTACCAATCACAATTGTTGATGATAGTGATGACCCTAAGTATAATATATATCATGGGAACAAAACCTTTAAACTAGGTGAAACTAAAGCACCTGAAATCAAAGAACTGAAATTATTACTATAGAAGAAAGGATATATGAGTTATTCTCATATATCCTTTCTTTTTCTATGTTCCACTGATTTGTATGAACCGTAATCTACAGTATTATGGTTATATATAATATCAGTGAAATAATGAAAATAAAAATAAAATTTGGAGGTAAATTTATTATGTTAAAAAAATTAATGAAAAAAATGGAAGTTGTTAAGATTAGTTTGGGTATATTAGGTTCTGCGTTAAGAATAAGAAGAACACATTCAGACTTTAATAATTATGTGCGTGATCTAACTAATGTAGATACACTAAGTGTTGCTGGTAATACAGTAAATATAAAAATGGACGATGACGCAGTAAAAGTTACTGGGTTTAGATATGCTATAGCACATAGTGCAGTATACAATGAAAATACAGTATATTCTATAGTTTTGGAAAATGAATCAAAAGAATTAGGAATTACTAATTTTCTAATAAACCATGAAATTGGGCACTTCGTAAATGAAGTGTTTGTAACTAATGTATTATTCAATGGCACTAGAAGAATAGAAAATGAATTCGCTGCTGATTTATATGCAGCTCAACAAATAGGATTTGATGAATCAATAAATGCATTAGCAATATTGTCAAATCAAAAAATGATAGACTCTCAAGAAATAAAAGCTAGAATACATTATCTAGATATGTGTAAATCATTGATGAATAAATAATAAAACATAAAATTTAAAATAAAAGATATTGGACTTAATATAATATCTTTTATTTTTGTATGTTCCTGGAGGTTTTAATTATATATTATATAGATGAATATATTTATATACTATATTCAACAATCTTATATTAACAAAGGAGAGTGGTAAAATGGAGGCATTTAAATTTGATGAATCAGGATATTTAAATTATCTCGATGAAGTTGTTGAAGATATGCATGGTGTATATGACAATCATATCTTTATATTAGATGAACTTCTAAAAGATAAAAAACTATTTAAAAAAGTATTTAATGACGCATATAATTATATGAAAAAAGGATTCGAATGTAAAGAAGTTCGTTCTTTCATGGTGAAATATATGTGGTCAAGAGAAGATGAAGATGTCTATGAAATGGAGATACGTCATATGATAACAAATATGATGTTTTGGAGAACATTTCTAGACTTAGACAAAGAATATGTATTAACTAGAGAAGACCAAGTCGATGCTTTCCACATTAATAATAAAATGATAAAGAAATATATCGATAAACGAATAATTGGTCAATTTCTATTCAAAGTGGAAATCAAAAAATTGAATAAGGCTATCCATGATTTATTATATAGACTAGTACAAATAGGAAACGACTTTAATGAAATCATGGGCATGGGATTGAATCTTGAAACATTTATAGAATTAGCAGATAGAAATCCAAGATTCAATCAAATAATTAGAACAAAAGTTGATGAAAATCAACAACCTCATGAGATAGAAAGCTATCTAAATGAGCTGATGGAAGAAGAATTAGAAATACTCAAACACGAAGATAATTGTTTGAGACCAATCCTATTGGCAGGGGCAGGAATAAAGAGTGACCAATTAAGAGAAATGACAATTAATGGTGGGCTTAAACCAGACTTATCAGGAAATACAGTCCCAATACCTATAAATTCAAATTTACTGGTTGGTGGATTTAGTAATATTACAAATTACTATATCGATGCAACTGGTGGTAGAAAAGCGTTAATAGCAAATGCAACTGTTATGGGATTAGCAGGGCATTTCGCTCAATTAGTAAAATTACTAACTACAGATATTAAGTTGGCAGATATGGATGATTGTGGAACTGTCCATGGTGTTGAACTTACAATAACTTCGAAAAAATATCTGCAACGTCTTCATGGACGTTATTACAGAACTAGATATGATAGAGAATATAAAATATTAAATGGTGATGAAGACTGGTTAATAGGAGAAAAAATAATAGTTCGTGACCCAACAAAATGTGCAGCAGGTCATAATAGAATATGTAAAAAATGCTATGGCGAATTATTATATAAAGTTAATAGGGACATTAGTATTGGTGGTTATGCAGCAACGAAGATTTCGAGACCAGTTTCTCAAAATGTATTATCAACTAAGCATTTATTGAAAACAATATCTGAACAAATCGTATTTGATGCAATCTTTGATAGATTCTTCAAATTGTCTGCAAATGAGGTTGTATTGAATAATGACTCAGAAATAAATCTAGATGAATATAGATTGTTAATAAATAAACACCATTTATTAACTTTAGAAAATTTTGAAGAAGATGATTATAATGCATATACATTTAGCATTATAATCCAAAATAAAAAGGATAAGAATGAGATGTATTTAATAAATGAGTTAAATAGAAAAGAATTGTTCTTAGTCCCAGCATTTTATAAGAAAGTCAAACGATTAAATAAAATGAGCAAGGACCCAAATAAATATGTCGTTGACTTTGCAGATATAAATGATGGTGAACCATTATTCTTAATTCAAGTTGTCAATAAAGAATTAACTAAACCATTGTATTCAATAATGCATTTATTAAATAATAACAATAGAGGTATCGAAGAGGGTGAACCTCCAATAACGACAATTGACGAATTAGTTCAGAGATTCAATGAATTATTGTTGGAATCAAATATAGATGCAGATTTCGTTCATGCATCTTTATTATTATATCCATTAATAAGAAAAATTGATAATGTTTTGGAAAGACCTGACTTCAGACAATATGACGTAAACTATAGAATGTTGACAGTGAAATCAGCATTAGAAAAGCATCCAAGTATAACTGTCTCATTATCATATCAACAATTAAAAAGACAATTAACAACTATTGACACATATCTAAAAACTGCACCAAGTTATTTGGATGACTTCTTTAAGAAAACGTTATAAGAGGTAAAGGGTGATTCGTCACCCTTTATTTTTTGCTTAAATCATATGTATTTGGCTTACAGGAACGTACAAAATAAAGGTTTATATAAACATCAACACATAATAAAATAGTAATAAGAGGTGAGCTAATGAGTCAAAAAATTAATAAGGAGCATAAGTTTATAAAAGATTGGAAAAGTGTTTATTCCAATCTTTTAAAAAAATCTTATCCACAATTTTCAAAGAAAGAAATAGACGTATTTTTAAATAAAATAATAGACGAAAATATGAAAGTTCCAACTGGGATAGTAGACAATAATTATGTCCATAAATCTATAAGAGTTGATTTATTAACTATTATAGATTGGGTATATGATAAAAAACTAATCTGTGCAGGGCATGCAGTTTTCTTTAAAAATAGACATGAAGCAGTAAATCCTGCAGCGATGATGCTTGAAACTTTTCTATCAAACAGAAAAGCAATAAAAGGTAGACTTAAATTTTTAGACCCAGATTCATATGAATATGCTGTATGTGATAGAGACCAAGGTATCGAAAAGAACTCTGCAAACTCATGGTATGGAGCAGGTGGTGCACCAACAAGCAACTTCTATAATCCATACACAGCAGTAAGTACAACAGCAAGTGGTCAATCACTAATATCAACAACAATGACAGTTATAGAAAACTTTATGGGTAATAATGTCAAGTTTATAGATTTAGAAGATTGTATGTTTTATATCAATAATATAATTAGTGAAAAACACAATATGAAATCAGATTTCTTAGATAATGTTGACCACGATGCAGTATTAGATTATCTAAAAGGAAGATTCTTTGATTTCAAACCAGAATATGAATATCCAATATTCAAAATATTAATAAATTTATCACAAGATGATTTAAATAGAATTTATTATAAAAATAATATCTATAAATTCAATGGTCTTAGAAAAATAAGAATGTTGTTAACTAAAGTATTATTAGACACAGATTCTTTCTTAGACCCAAATATAGATAGTAAGAAAAATAAATTAAGTGAAGATGCAAAACGAGGAATAGAATCATTATGGGAGTACTATAAAGAATTTGTATTCTATAATTATTTCTCATATAATAGAATAGGAAGATTACGTTATGACCCTAGAAAATCAATAGTAACAGTTGATACAGATTCAAATATGGTTGACTTAGGTATTTGGATTGATTGGTTAAAGAAAAATGTAGTATCTGTTAATCCATTCTTAAATAATCTTAATGAAAAACAAGTGTTATACAATATGGTTAATATTGCGTGTTATTCAATATCTGAATTATATAAAGAGCATCTTGCAAAATATTGTAGAACAGTTAATATACCAGATGATATAGCATGGAGAATAAATATTAAGAATGAATTTTTATTTGAAAGAATGATATTAACGTTTAAAAAGAAACGTTATATGAGTAAGACATTACTTAGAGAAGGTGCTGAATTTGTAAAAGTTGACACAAAAGGATTAGACTTCATGAAATCAAGTTGTAATGCATCAGCACAAAAGTTCTTTGAGAAATTAGCAAAAGAAAAAGTTCTAGAATGTAAAAATATATCAATTCCAGATGTTATTAAAGAAGTACAAAACTTTGAAAAATATGTAAGGTCAACTTTATATGAAGGTAAAAAAGAATTCTTGATACCTTGCAAAGTTAAAGAACTTGAAGCATATGCAGACCCATTAAGTGAAATGGGTATTAGAGCAGTTTTAGCTTGGAATACTTGTTATCCAAATCAAGATATACAATTACCAGATATAGTTGACATAGTTAAAGTTAAAATGAATACTGAAGAAGATATAGAAGATTTAAAATATAAAGAACCTGAAATATATAATAATATAATGGAAGGGATATTCAATAATGAAAATCCAAAGATAAGAAAGAAAGGTATATATGTAATAGCAATACCTAGAAATGTTGATAGTATACCAGAATGGTTACTACCATATATAAATTATGATGACGTTGTTAATGGAAATATAAGTAAGTTCCATCCAATATTAGCGTCATTAAATACAGTATTAATACAAACTGAATCAAAACCAGGAAAAACTTATATGTCAAATATAATAGACATATAAAGTATAAATATACAAAAGATAAAAAGGAGAATAGCCTATATGAAAAAACTATTAGAACAGTCAATTAAAGAAATAGTAGAACAATATAATCGTATAGATACACTATACGATAATAAAAGGAGGTTTAGATATGGACAGAGTTACATTTCTTCGAACAAAGATGTCAAAAATGACAGACGTAGCATTGACAATAGGGATAGACTCAACACAAAAAATAGATTCAGAGCATGATTTGTATTTTCTAAGAAGTATGCTAGATATTAACCGAGTGTGTGAGAAAGTTGAAAAAGACAAACCATTTCATACTACACTAAAAAATATGGCTAACAGACATTTATTCATTTTTAGAAATGATGATAAGGAAACACTTAGAAAATCAGTAATAGAAATATTGACTTTATGTAGATTACTATGGATTGATGTTGCATTTAGTGAATATGAAATACGTCCAATAATACCTGAATTATTTAGCTTAGCTGAAGAATTTGAAGTGAATGTTTTTATAACTATATTTTAAGGAGGTAATATTATGGTAATAGTAGAAGAACGAAGAGACTTATTCTTAGTCCCAAAAGAATACTCTCTAGTTTACACAGTAGGGAGAGACTTCTTAATTAAAAAAGGTATGGGTGCCAAAATGAAAAATAGATACCCTACTATGATAAGCACCGTAAAAAGAGCATATAAAAAAGCTAAAGACCCTGAAATACGCTGTATAGGGTTTAAACCATTAAAAGAAGACAGATATATTTATAATTTATTAGTTAAAGATAAATTATTACAAACTACAACTTACGAAGATATATTCGACGCATTAGTTCAATTAAAAGATGATATGCGTGTAATGGATGTTAAAAAAATCGCTATGCCTAAGATAGGCATAGGTGACGATGGATTAAATTGGGAGAAAGTAAAAGAAACTATAGACTTAGTTTTTGAGTCAACTGATGTTGAGATATTAGTTTGTACTTCAATATTAGATAAAGACAATGAGTATATAGAACCTCAAACTAAAGATTCTAAAGTAAAATCTAAAGAGATTGAAGCTGAAGAAGAATTAAACGAAGATGAAAAATAATAAATATAGAGATATGATTTTTCATATCTCTATATTTTAATATCTCTTCAAACATTTTATTAAATTTTGATTAGGTTTAAAAAATGTATAAGGAGGGGAAGTCCAATGAAGGGTACAGATGTAGTCAGAGGACTTAATTTAGAATATGATGATACAAAATCAGATTTAGTGAATCTTTATAATTTTGCTATCATCTTCTTAGACAAAACTGATAAAGATGACAAACTAAAGACTAGAATAATGCAGCATACTCTTAGGACTATGAAGTTAGCTGATAAAATACTGAAGAAAGAATTAGCTGATAGACAAATAGTTATAACGTCGTTACTCCTTCATGATTTAGGTAAAACTTTAACAGAATCTAGACATGATTTAGTTAGTTATGACATTTCAAAAATATTTCTAGAGTATACTAAAATAGAAGAGAGTAGGCAAAAACGAATACTTGATTGTATACTATATCATTCAGCTAAAAATATCAAATCACTAGATTTAAGTATAGAACAAAAAGTAGTTATGGATGCGGATATACTAGATGAGATAGGAATGCTCACTATAGTTAAACAGTGTTTGAAATTCCATAGGAATAAAGATATAAATGAGATAATAAAACAATTAGAAGATAATCTTCATAAAATTGAAAAAGAACAATCTCACGTACAAACAAAATATGGACGTGAGTTGTATGCTCAAAAGAAAAATAAATTGAAAGAATTAATAGAACTTTTACGCTTAGAAGCAGGCATGTTCAAAATAAAATAAGGGGGTAATATACTAATGGGTGAAATTTCAGATATATTAAAAAGGATAAAAGATAAGAATATCAATTCAAATATCATAAGTGCATTCTTTGTAATTAATTATAATCTAACTACTAATATTAAAGACATTAAACAAGTTGGAGAGAATATAATTACTGTTATATTTGAAAATAATGTCTCACTAAAATTAAAATTCAATCCAGTTATAGAACGTTTTGAATTATTAGAAGTAAAAAATATTGGTTAAGGAGATTATTATGAGTGAATCTAATTATGTCATAAATCTAAAAAAGGATGGTAAAGGTCATAAAAGGGATAAAGGTAAAAGTTTAACAATACTTGGTCAGATAGTTAACCCTGATGAACTTAACGATTACACGGTACCAATTGGTACCGGAGTATTAAACAAACTAACTGGTGAAATATGGATATTCACTGGTGATAGTTGGGTAAACTGTGGTGTAATAAAAGGTAAAAAAATATTGGTTTAGGAGTGATTTTTCATGTGTGAATCTGAATTTGATAGAGCTTTAAAAGAAGTTGAAAATTTTAATATCAGAGATACTGATTATAATAAATGTGAATCTGAATTCGATATAGCTTTAAGAGAAGTCGAAAACCTTAATTTCAAAAAAGATAGACATATTGACCACAAAGAATTCGAACGTCAAATATTACAATCAGCAATTACGATTAATGGTTGGGATAGATGGGAAACTGCAATTAACTCTGCATTCACTGAAGGTGTTAAATCATATGAAGTATTATTTAAAGACCATGATGAAACAACAATCAGAGTTGTTTTAGATAATGATATAGTAGTAGTTGCAGAAGTTAAATGCAAAGCAATGCAATGCATAGTTAAGAATATTTACCCATTATCTGATGTAAGAACCTATACTGATTAATGAGGTGATATATAGTGAAAGTTGTAAATATAAATGGACATAAAATGTTAATGGATAAAGATGGGAAACTTCATAAAATTGCAGATAAGTATTATGATATAAACGAGTATCATTCAAATAATTTTGCATTTAAAAGACCTCAAGAAAAAAAAGTTAAAAAACAAGGAACTATTTTTACAGGTTTAGATACTAAACGAGCATCTAAATCTAAAACAGTTGAAAAGATAATGCTAAATGAAGATACATTAGAATATCTGAATAATAATCCAGATACAAAAGAAAAAATATTCAAGCATTTTGGATTATTTGACGTAGACCAAATAATAAATAGTGATGTATCAGAATATATTATATATATTTACTATGACGACGATAGATATGAAGTTATATATCTCGGTGATGAATTATATAAAAGAAAGCATTTTGCTGAAAAACTATTAGGGGATGAAGATTAATTCATCCTCTAACATTTCGATATACAATAAATGGAGGTAATATTATGGAAAAGACAATATTTATAATTAATTTAGTAAATGACTGGGATGAATGCGTCAGAACATGGGTGGCAAATGATGAAGAGGCGGCAATCAAAATAAGAGACGCAATTGAAAGTCATGTGGATGAATATACTTACACAGTATATATACTTAAAGATAATCTATTTACTGATAAAGATACTTTTGATCCAAAAGTTGAACTTGGTGAATTATATCGTGAAACACAAGAAACAATATTTATTCCACATAATGATGGAAATAATCCTAAACAAAATCATACAGATATATCTGATTTATTCAAAAACTGTAAAATAATAGAAGAAGGACCAAGACATTGTCCAATAGAAGGAGATGATTTATAATGAATTTAAAAGATGTAAAAAAACTAATAGAGGATTCAGTATTATTAAGAGTACCTGGAAAGCCAGTATTAATATGGCTTAAAGGTGTTGAGGATGATATATATGACGATAGAGAAATAAAATGTATGTATCTAGATAAAAAGTTAGGAGAAATAATAATAGAATTAAAATAAATTCTATCCTTAACTATAAAAGTAAGAATATTATTATGACAAAGGAGAGATTGATTATTATGAAATTAAAAGACATAAAAAATTTATTTATAAATGCATTTATAGTGGAAACTCCTGACCCACATGCAGATTTCATTTGGTATCATAATACTAAAGACAAATATGACGAATATGAAGTTGATTTAATATATATAAATGATGAGTTCGATGAACTTGTTGTTAAATTAAAAGGAGGAAACAATGAACTATAATAAACAAAATAAAAATGATATAAATGTAAATACAAGAGGATACAGATTTATGAATAAAGATGGGTTCTGCCCATCTACTCTTGTGTGTGGATATTGGAATGAGATGATATCTTTAAAGATACATCCAGCTTTACCAGAAAGTAGTCAAACACAATCACAAGTATATGACTACAATCAAGTATTAGCTACATCATTAAGCTTAGAAAAAGCTTTGATATTAGTTAAAAAGACACAAGAATTGATTTATCCTGCAATTCAAAATAATCAAGATAAATCAATAGCAGTATTAATAGGTGGTAATAACTTAGTTCAAATAGGATACAAAGCAGAAATGAAAGCATCATATATAGGTATCCATAAAGGTTTAGACCCAGAATCTAAGAAACCACAAGATTCCTTATACTATCAATTCGTAGATAGTTCAGAAATAACAATAGAAGATTATGACCCAGAAACAGGAAACTATAGTGCAACAACTCCTGTTGAATGTGAATTACAAACGTTTATAGAAATACTAAAATCATCAATAAAAGCATTATCTGGTGCTTTTTCACATGATTCTAGATATAGAGATAAATTTTATAGAGATAAATTATGTAGTGATTTATCACAAATAGGAAGTAAGCTTGGACTTGATTTAAGTTCAGGTGGTGGTTATGCACCTAGAAACAATATAAGTTTCGGTAAAAATATGTCTGAACAACCTTCTTCAGGACCTCAAACACAAATAAACAATATCGCTGATATGAGTGATATAGATAAATTCTTAGATTAGGAGACAATAAAATGAAAACTTTGTATGAATTAGTATTGAGAAATGGTAGCAAAATTATAGTAATGAGTGACTTAGGGTATGAAGATTTTATAGACCGCACATTAGGTTCAGCAGCTAAATTTGGTGGATTTGTTGCATGTGAATTAATTGAAAATGATAATGGAAGTAATGGCACAGTTGGATATAAAACTGCAATTAGATTATCAGACATTATACAAGCAACACCATTAGGCATGGCTCCATCAAAAGAAGATAAATAAGATAGAAAAGAAGATATTGATTTTTATCAGTATCTTCTTTATTTAAAGAAAGGAAAGATATTATGGGTAAAAAGAAAACGAACAATAATCCTTTTACAATGAGGGATGAGATAATACTAATGGAACACGACGATGTGGTAAAATGTCCTTCATTAGGTATTTTAGAATTAATAAAAGAAAAATACAGCGACGATTTAAAGGGATTAATAGATATACCTAAAATACAGAGAATGGATTCCAAAAATTTGCAGAGACTCTGCGTAGAAAGACCAACTAAAAATATATTAGATTATTTAAAATTAACAGATTTCAATACTGGTGACATATATGATGAATTATACAAATCGGATAAATCAATATATATGGGACTACCATTAATGACTATGGGCTCATCACTATATGTATTATCACCACAGAAATTTGTTAAAGGCATCTATATATTCTCAGAAGAATATGATGAAAAAATAGAATACAATATATATGAAAACTTTAATGACTTATCAAATGTATATTATGTTGCAGGTGACTTAAAAGAAATTATACAAACCATACCAAAACCAACTATGTATGTATTTTCAGATATTGACCACGTCCAAACAATTATTGACGAAAATAAAATAGAATATACTGAAATACTAATCGCACAATATGGATACAATTATGAAGTCAAAAACAGTATACTACAAATTAAAGGTGATTATGATAAGTTGATGCCTGAGTTATATTTTAAAATAGCATCATTCTCACCATTTAAGATGGATAAATCATACTATACAATAGATTAGGAGGAATCAAATATTATGAAAACTATATTTAAAGCAATGAGGTATGCAATTATATTCACATTATTTATAATCTATTTAATGGCTTTTAAAAATTTTATAACTGATATGAATATAGAAAACTTTTGTTTATGTGTAATCCCAGGATTATTTATGCTATATGCTATATAGATTATATAGTATAATAGAAAAAACAAATAAGTATTTAAATGAAATTGGAGGTAATATAATATGGATAATAAAGAAAAATTAACTTTAGAAACTGAAGACATAAGAAATATAGACACACACAGATGGAATGTTATACCAAGAGATGAATTTAGAGATTTAGTTAGAGGAGTATTTAATAATGCTGCATATATATTACAAAATACTCTAGGACCTTTTGGTGCAACTACCTTTATAGAAGAATATGGAACTAACCATGTAACTAAAGATGGTTGGCAACTACTTAAATATATAAACCCAGAAAACCCAACAGATAGAGCTATACTTAAATTATTAAAATCAATAGCTCATCAAGTTGTAGTTAAAGTAGGGGATGGCTCTACCACTTCAATAGTAGCATCAGCAGAACTATTAAGAGTTATAGAACAAAGTGGCTTATTAGAAAATATAAGTCCTAGAGATTTATTATCTAAAATAAATAAAACTGTAGATGAAATAACTAAAGAGATTAAAAAGAATGCAACAGAAATAAATAAAGATGGTGACCTTGAAGAAATTAGACATTTAGCTTATATCTCTACAAATGGTGATAATAATATAGCTGAAATGATTCAAAAGATATATCAAGAAACAGGAAACCCTGCTATATCTTTTGCAACTTCAAAAACTAACCAAACTAAATTAGAAATATTAAACGGATACAAAATAGACTTTGTGACTTATATAGATAGAATGTTTATAAATACTGATGATGGATTATCAGTACAAAACAATCCTATGATATTGACATTTAATCATAGAATAGATGAAGATTATTATACTAAGATAATAGCACCATTAACTAATATAGCAACAGCTAATAGACGAAAATTAGTAGTAATTGCTCCTGCATATACAAATAAATTAATGGAAAAATTATCAGTAATATTATATTCACAATATAATACAACTAAAACTACAGAATCAATATTCTTAAGAGCATCATTAATAAATAATAATTCTTATGATTTATATAATGATTTTGCTGCTCTTTGTGGTTCTATGGTTATAAACGACACATTAGTAAAAGAAACTTTAGAATTAGAAAACTCAGAAGAAATAATTAAGAAAGCAATGTCTTGGGTAGGTTCAGTGGAAAAAATGGAAGTTGCTGAAAAATATACTTTCATATCTGGATTTACAAATAAAGATGATGAAATGTTAGATTTATTAACTAAGGATGCTATAAATAAATATGAAACTATACTTTCAAATACGTTAGAATTTGAAACTCTTACAGTAGATTTAATTCAAGCTAAAGATAGAGTATCTAAGCTTAAATGTAAAATGGGTTATATCCACGTAGGTGGTAATTCAGAAATAGCCAAAAAAGCAAACTATGACTTAGTTGAAGATGCTGTAAAGGCTTGTGAATCTGCTTACAAATATGGATACAATAACGGGCAAAATTTAGCAATAATCAAAGCATCACTTAACATTTTAAAAGAAATGGGTGAAGTTGATGAAAATAATAAAGATGATGTGATTAAACAAGTAATATGCAACTCAATAGTTGATGCATTTACAGGTGTAATCCTTAGAATATTTGCTAACAAATATGCTAAAATAACTCAAGATGATATTAAAGAAATAATAAACAGAATAAGAAAATGTATCGATGATAATACAGCATATGATTTATATGAAGAAAAATATAGTACAGAAATTATAAATTCTTGTATGACTGATATTGAAATATTAAAATCTGTATCTAGTATGGTCGCTTTATTATTATCTAGTAACCAAATGGTTTCAATATCTAGATATTCAGAGTTGCATTAGGTGGTTAAAATGAAAGGTATATTTAAGAAAATTGGAGATAAAATATCTAAAATTACAGATATATTATTCCCATTTTCAATAGGCGAAAATAATACTGATATGTATGTATTATCAGTCAGAGTATTTCAAATGACAACTAATAATGGTCAAGTACTACACAGAACAATCAGAGAACTATTTAGATGCTCATTGGATGAAATGATTATAACTAATGAGCAACTCATGAAAAAAATACTCAAAGAGAATCCTATACAGACTGATGAAGGTATATATATCACACCACAATCAGTAACAAGTATTGTATTGATAAAGGATACAACCAAATTTGTTTAATAAATAGATAGAGATTACACATCAGTGTAATCTCTATATTTTTAAATATATATCATAATCGTGAAATACAATAATAAAAATTTAAAAGGGGGTATTGATTATGATGTCAATATTAGGTATAAGTTTAATGGTTGGAGGCGTAATCGTATATGGTAAGTTAAATGGTGGGTTCAATGATGAACCTGTATTTAACGAAAATAAAGATAATGTTACAGTTGATGTATATAACGAAACATATAATTATTTAATAAATCTTTCATATGAAGAAATATATGAATATATAGATTATAATGATATATTAAGAAATCGTTATAAACATCAAATATACAATGAGTGTGATATGAAAGATAAACATCAAATATGTAAATATATAGCAAATATTGCAAACATTGAACATCGCCCATTCAATGACAAATATATTTATTATTAATAACATAAACTATCCAATGATAAAACCTGCATTTGCAGGTTTTATTTTTTTATTAAATACAAATAAATTATTGAAATAACAACACATTATATGCTATAAAAATATACAAATTAGGAGGTTACAAATAAATGAATATTAGGCAATATTTAGACAATCCTATGGGAAAAGGTGCAATTATCCCAGGGAAACAAATGATAGTTGATGATTTAAATAAACGATATAAATCATTAACTAGTAACAAATCTATCGAATGTAAAATATATAACAGCAAAGAAATTTATTATTTTCATTTAACAATACCTAGTGAAAGTGAGAGAGATAATGATTATGATGTTGTAATTGAATTCTCACCTAAAGATAAAACTGATAAAGGTGATGAAAGTATTATTAATTATAATATTAAATTTTTCTCTAACTGTCCTAGTTTTATATATACTTATGCGTATGCATATAATCTAAATGGTATCTTTATAGATTTCATGACTAAGAAATTACAAAAAGAAATTTTTAAAAAACCGCCATTAGTTAAGAATCCAAATAATATAATAAACTTCGAAAAATCATTATATTTTGCTTGCAAATTTTTAATGGAGGAAAAGAAGTATCTGACTAAGAACTTTATAAAATCAGCATCATTAAAATTCAATCAAAAAGATTTCTTATATAGCATACGTTCACATGACAAAATAATGGATGAAATAAATAAAGCAAAAAGTAAGTTAAAACAAAAGAAAGAAAAAGAAGAGAAGGAAAACAAACCTCATAAACGAACTAAAAACAAAATGGAACATAGTAATTCCCCAAATTCAGTCAAATTAATTAAACCTAAAAAAACAACAGTTGCGAATAATAAATCAGGGGTCAATAAAATCAAAAAAACTTCAGCTAAAAAGTCAATAACACAAAGTACATCTGGAGTTAATAAAATTAAAAAAATCAAAAAAAGATAAATATATATTATATATACGAGCAGTAAAATAAGATATAAATTATTGAGGAGGTAATAATTTATGAATGATAACGGGGAGGTACGCAAATGAGTGAAGAAAATAAAATTATTTATGTAGATGATTGGAAACCACAAAATGAAGATGAAGTGTTCTTAATACCAGATAATAAATTAGTGATAATACCATTTGAAAGAATATTTGAACACGATTTTGGCTCAAAAACCATATCATCATTCATAATATCAAGAACGATATACAGTAATAAATTACACAAAATATGTAAATATAGCAATTACTTTATAAACTTTTATGATAAAGAAAAAGAATTGCTATTGAGCTATCTAAAGATAAAGACAATAATAGATGACAAAAGCAAAAATATCAAACCTAAAGCATTTATAAGAATGCTTTATACTTATTTCTTCACCGACAATATTAAGAAAGCCATAGTAAAAATGGTTGATGACAATTATAGAGTTAATTTAAAGAAAGAAGGTGACACTAAAAAATATGATGAAGGGATGGAGTTCAATAATCAACATGGGAAAATATTGTTTAGAATATCAGTTGGTATAAATTTACTAATCCCTCTATTGAATCATTACCTTTATACAAGTGGTAATGATGAAAAGTCATTATGCAATTATTTAATGCCATTATTCGATATCTTTTCAGATGAAGGTGTTGACATGGTGAATAAACTTAGTAATTACGTATTGAAAAAGATACATCAAAACTTTGAATCAAATAAAGGTGTATGGGAACAACGTAACATGATGGGTCATGATAACTTCTTGGTCCATGCAGACTTTGTATTCAAGAAAATAATAGTAACTGATGTGATTCATAAATTTGTATTTAATCAAAATATAATAAATTTAATCTCAGTTGTTATTGATAATAACTTGAGATTTCACAATCGTGGCGAATATAAGCACTTACCAAAACGTTTGAATGACAAGAAAGACATGGAAGGTTTATCAGAATTGGATAAATTCGAAATGTTATTTAATAAAATAGATGAGTCATTGACAATACTAAGTGACTGTAATAAAGAAACAGTCATTAAGAAAATAGAATCAATGACAAATATATTGGTGAGTGAAAAGGAAATTCAATTTTATAAAGATTTTCATAAGTTTGACAAATTCCAAGTGAATCTTGTGAAATATTATTTTGCAAGATACTTCAATGGATTTAGAGATTTGAATATGTTGACCAGAGATCAATATATCAAATTATTAATAATTTTAAAAAGAAGATTACAATCACAAGGTTATGTATTCTTACCATATATATTAAGTGGGAATATAAAAACAAAATTAAATACTAGGACTATTCAAAATAAGAAGTTCATAATGAAAGTTGAAACTTCTACTGTTTATCAAGAATTGATAAATACTAAATTCGCATATATAATGGATTTAAAAGAAGATGGTAATATGATTTTAAATATCATATCGACTGTTTTAAATACTACATTCAGTTATGTTGAATATGATGCACCATACTTATTAGGTGAACCGATAGAAATTATACCTGATGTAGTATGTGAAGAAATGTTGACGTATCTGAATCAAATATAATGGATGAAATAAAATTATTATTACAGGAAGAGTTAATGACTCTTCCTTATGCGAATAAAGATAACAGTAGAGATATTATCATGGTACGCTGTCCTTTTTGTGGGGACAGCGTAAAACATCATGATTCAACTCATTTTGGAATATTTATGAATATAAACGATAATAAACCAATAGGATTTAATTGTCTTAGATGTGGTATCGGTGGCATATTAGACCAACGAACACTAAGATTACTAGGTTCCTATGACAGAGAATTAAACAATGCAGTATATTCATATAATAGTAAATCAGTGAAGACTAGAGGAGAATCTCATCTTTTTACGAATACAAAAGTTAATTTAAAAATACCTGAGCTTATAATCAATGATAGAAGTTTAAGAAAACATGAATACATTGAAAAAAGATTAGGTTTAAAATTAGACATGCAAGAATTAGCAGATAAAAAAGTTATTTATAATTTCTCTAATTTACTGTATGAAAATAATATAAAAAATATTCATTGCAGTCAAGAGATGTTATTTAGATTACAAGATCAATATGTTGGATTTATGTCCGCTAGAAATGAATATATTAACTTTAGAAATACAAAACAAGATAAAAATCTACGTTGGTATATATATAATATAATGGGTAGAATAGATAATACAAGAAAATTCTATTTTATGCCAAATAAGATAGACTTATTTACCAAAGATTTAATAGTAATAAATATATGTGAAGGTGCATTTGATATATTGGGTATATATTATCATATATTCGAAAAAGAAGATACAAATATGTTTTATGTTGCAGCTTGTGGTGCAGGATTTATATCTGTTTTAAAATATATTTTATCAATGGGTGTAACGTGTAATGTAGATATTAATATATTTTCAGATGCAGATAGACCCGCGAGATATTATAAAAATATCAAAAAAGAATTAGGACCATGGGTTAATAAAATCACATTGTATTATAACAAAAAATCAAAAGATTATGGCGTTACTAAGGACGAAATAAGTCTAATTAAAAAGAAAATATAATGTATGGAGCATCAAAACTCCATACATTATATTTTTTAATCGAAATAAATACTATACATCATTATCTATATTATGGTTTTGTTTTTACATTTTTTTTGGATTTAACATCTAAATAATATTATTCGTATAGGAGGTGAATAGAAGGTGGGTGGATTCAATTTTAATGAACAAAATTTTATAAATAATAATATTTTTAAATTTGAAGAAAAGTTGAATACTCAGGTATCTAGATTCACAGATAAGTCCGCTTCTTATGTCACTTATTATAATATAATACAAAATGAAAGCATGGTTGATTTAGGATTCCAAAATATAGAACATCTATTAGGTCCCGAATCACCATTACGATTTAGTGAAATAAAAGATTTTCCTGTATATGGAATAGAACCAATACAATTAAGAATTGATGATGGTGAAGCAGGATTACAACCTGGATATGAAGGTGAATTATTTATTTTACCAAATACAATAAAACCAACACCAAATGATTTTTTCATTCTAAATTACGTTGGAAAAGATTTTGTATTTATGATAACTAGTGTTGAGTTCGACACAATAAAGAGCAATAATTTCTATAGATGTGAATTTAAAGTTAAGTATATCCATGCAGATGATGTTGATAGAATCAAGAAACAAGTATCTGAAGGATATACTTGTATTAATACTAATATTGGTACTCAAGATAAAGCAATAATTGAAAATGATACTGTCGCTGCTTTAAAAGAAATTCAATTCATATATAATGATATGGCAAAAAGATATGCTATGTATTTCTTTAAAGACAAATACAATTCTTTTATTTATATTAACAAAGCTGGTTTTAAAATATATGATAGATATTTATCAGCATTTATGCAAAAACATAGTCTGTTCAATGATAGGAACGACCATCTTACTATTATGGTAAATAATGAGGATGAGACTGAGGATTTTTTGTATGAATATGATAATTCAATATATCATATGATGGAACTTAAAAGACCGGATTTAGTTAAACGTTATGCGTTTACAGTTACAAATATAGAAAATATGTACTCAGTATTTAATTATTATAGTGAAAAAGATGTGGTGAGTGTTAGATTTAAACATGGTGAAATCTGTTATATACATGAACCATTTACTACTGCAATACACACTGGTAAATATGATAACCCTCCATGTCCACATCAAGAGTCTGCTGTACCAGATTGTGACTGTATATGTAATAATGAACGTATAACTATATCAGATAAATTCAAATTTGTTCACGACCAGTGTCCAAATGTACCATTAAATGAGATTGATAAAGTTGTAGTAAATTATATGCATGATAGATATTCTTCTATAACAGAGATTAACAGAGAAGCTCTTAATGAGTTATTGTTCTTTAAATATAACTGGGAGAATTTTATAAAAATCCCATTATTCTTATTCTCATTAAGACAGCTATATAATAGGTTTGTAAAAACCATAGATGGAACAATTGTATAAAATATGTAATTTTTTATAAGGAGGTATTGTAAATGTTATCACAATTAAAAGCTGATTTAGCAAGACTTGAAAATCAATGCTCTGTAGACGATTTAATAATGGAGAGTGTGTCTATGGAAGCAGTACATGAAAGTTTTATGGATGATAATCTAGACTTTGATATATCAACTTTAGAACTTGGTGACGATGTCATGGATAATTTAGAAAAAGTAGTGGAAAATATACCTGAATATACTAATGAATCAGATATGAATAATAAAATAAAAAATATATTAGAAAATTTCATACCTAGTGATATAGACTCATGGGGGGAGGTAGAATAAATGAAAAAAGTTGAAAAAATAAACGGAGTATATATGATAAATTGCATTATATTAACAGAAGGGGAAATACCTTCTTTTGCTGGTATTAGAGGTCCTTTACTAATCCCTAGACCTATGGAAGTTGACGTTGTTAAAACATTACTGTTCTTCAATGTTGATGTTAGAGCTGTAGATGGTATGGATTATAAAGTAGAAGATGCACTAAAATTAACTATTGAAAAAGTTGAAGAACTTATAAACGGTAAACAACCTGAACCACAACAAGCAAAACCAGAACCTAAAGTGGAACAACCACCAGTTAACGAAGTTAAAGAAGAAGTTGCTAAAGAGACTGTAGTGGAAGAACCTAAACCAGAACCTAAAGTGGAACAACCACCAGTTAAAGAAGAAGCAAAACCTGCCCAAAACAATAAAAAAGCTAAAAAATAGGCGGTGAAATAAATGGCTGATGTAAAAATAAAAGTGTTAAGTTCAGGTAGAATACCTGGATATCCAGTAAACGGACCAATACTTAGCCCAATAGTAGTTGATGAAAAAGTTGCTATGAGATATATAAATTCAGGGTTAAGAGTAGTAGTTTGGAATGACCAACTACAAGATTTTGTTGACTATGATTCAATAGATATGGTCGATTTCTTCCATGATAAAGATGAAATAATCAATGCAGATGACGATGGTCATAAATGTCCTATATGTGGTGAAGACCCACATGGATTATTAGCTAGAACTAGAGTAAAAAATACTCCTACTGGAATTAGTTCATATTCAGTTAAGCATGAATCTTTAATGCCTGGTGACCCAGTTGAAAAAATATTCAGTATGCCTGAAGCAATAATTGAAGATGATGCATATGAACCTGCACCATTCCCAATAGATCGTTCAATGTGTTTTAGTAAACCGGCAGTTAAAGAGCCTGAAGAAGAAATTCCAGACTGCTTAATAGATATGGATGAATTTGAAGAAAAATAAAAAATTGAAATAATGTATATGAACTAAGTTCATATACATTATTATTTTTTAATCTTCTGCAAATCTTGTTAACATATATATTGTTTGTATACCCTCATTTGTAGTTTTACGCATATTATCACCACAAATATTAAGTAGATTTGATCTACCCATCATTATTCGTTCACATTCAGTATTAGCTTCTTGTGAAAACACTGATTTTATAGTTACCTGGTCACCATCATAGTCACCACCCAAACCTGCCAAATATAGATTTGACATCGCAATAGTATCTAAAAAATAAGTTGATATAAAATTTTTATCATAATTCAAATCAATATGTGGATAAGTAAGATATTCTGTATCACCTATTTTTATATAATCTGTTTGTAATGTTGTTAATACAGAAACCCTAACAGGAAATGTCCCGAAATAATCTATTACAGGATATCTAGTTATCCACACATGCTTATCTAACGTGGCATCATACATTGATTGATATATGATGTCACACCATGTTAATGGTCGTTCTATTTTATTCCCATTCTTATCTTCAGCTTCAAATTTAAAATATTCTTTTGAAGTTTTTTTATCATCATTATCTCTAAAAGGGACTTCAACTAATTCAAAACGTTCTGAATAACTATAAATAAATTTATCCAGTTGTGATTTTATCATCTTATCATCATAATATGTTTTTAACTCAATTATTTCCCTATCATTATACCTTCCATTCAATTCATTATCTTTCTCAGCAAACCATCGTTTCAGATAATACACTGCAAATGGGAAAAACAATGAACATACCTGAGCTAATGGTATCCCAGCATATTTAAAACTTGTCATTTCAGTTGTACTGAAATTAAATCTTGGTGCTGTTATTACTGAACGAGAACCGTAATCTATTGACTTCCCAAGTAGTGTTTTTCTTATCGAACCTGTCTTCTTTTCCTGTTTCCCTTTAAAGAAATTATAAATTGTCACTAGTTGTTGTTGGACTTGATATTGAGTATTGTACATCATAATATCAAAATCTATAGCTTCTAGCATATTAGCATATTTTAGTAATTTAGCATACATATCAGTTAATTCATTATGTGATAGTTTACCACCTTCATAATTTTTAAAATTAACGTCTCGATAGAATGCTGGGCACACTAACCAATATCTGGTAAAGTGAACATCTTTTTTAAACGATTCAATCATATTTATACGTTCATTACGAGCGTTTGATTCATTACGTCTAAACTTTATTTTATCCCAATTCTTATATAAAAATTCTATTCCTGTTTCACCATTTTCAGCATCCTCTATTATTTGACCTTCTTCATTGACAATATAATTTTTTGTACCTGCTATTATATTATCAATACGTCTATCTAAACGTTTAAAGTCTTTATATGTTTTAGGATGTAGAAAATTACCGTGTAAATCTATATAAGTGTATATCTCTTTTCTTTCAGTAGTTGTTAAACCGCATAATTCAGTAGATAATAATCCGTCTGGAGTTGGTATCCCACCTCTATCAAATATGATGGGATTTGTAACTTTCTGTAGATTATTAACTGCTATTACTTTCTTAATAGAAACCAAATTTACCTTCATCTATATCTACCTCACTTATATCCCCATCAAATATCTCCATCAATAGTTTATTATTTTCATATGAGAAATGGACATTAAAATGATATTCATCGTCCACGTCTTCTACGAATCCTAATAACACTTCGGGATTTTTGGGTATTATACATACTATTAATCCATCACGTGTATCAGCACAAGTGATTTTCACAATATCATCAAGTTCAAGATGTCTTATATGCTTATAAATCATCTTGAACTTATTATAATGATTATTTAGAATATTTTGAAAAGTATTACAATCAGCTAATTCGGTATGAGTTAGCTGATCGAATACATCAATGACTGTTCTCATGTAACATCCCACCTTTCAAACTAATAAAAGTTTATATTAGTGGATGTATAGTATTATTTCCTATTCCTCATTGCAGCTTCTTGTGATTTCATTTGATCTTCTTGCTGCTTTTCAAACTCTTCATTTTCTTTAAGTTTTCTTCTGACTCTTGCATCTTTGATTGATAGAGCTTCTTTATAGGTTCTATCATGTATTATTCTAGACCCCATACTACCCCCAAATAATTCAATCATCTCGTCTTCGAAAGCCATAAGCTTATCTATTCGATACTCGTATTCATTACTTGACGGTACTTGTGAAAAAGTATATCATCTAATTCTATTGGAATAGTATTAGTGTGGCGTCTACAGTTTCTACCTGTACAAGTTATATCCATTAATCCAAAGTTATAACTCATGCCATCAACTATTTTACCTATTTTTTGGCCTAATACTAATAAGTCTGTATCTAATAAACTATATATAGTTTCGATTATATCTTTTTGGTCATCTAACATGAAGTATTCCCCATCATCAGGGTCTTCTATATAAACAGCTTTAACTGCTGATGCTAATATTGCAGATTGTGCAAATTTTTCATCTATATCTTCTATAGTAGTCATAGAATCTTCTATAAAATCATGAGCAGTTTGCACACCTATTGTAAATATATAACCTGATCTTGGAAGTTTAAATGTTTCTTCTATATTTAATAGACTTTCATCATGGCATGCTTTAGCATCTTGTAGTGTATGTGAAGAATCAACAGTGTGTTGAATAGCTTCCATCATTTTTGGAGTTATTTCTTCAGCTCTTAATAAACTTCTTACAGTATATTCATGCTCAAATGATTGGTTACATTTAGGGCAAGTAAGTGGGAATTTATCTACTTCTGGATATGTCGCACATAGAACACCATAAACTATTATATTATATTCCATTTGTGCTACATTATTTAAGAATGTATCAAAATCCATTTTACCTATAGAAGTATTTAATACTTTAGAATGTAATAAAGACCATCTACTTCTTTGAGTTCCAACTATATCATCTTGATTGTTATTTATTAAAGTTAATAATTCATAAGTTGAACAGCCAGTCACATCCATAGTTAAACCAGATACTGGTAATACTATTGGTGTGCTTGTAACAGTATTTATTTTACTTAATATTTTTTTAGCTGAACCTCTTTTAGCTTTTTTAGTTTTTATTTTTGGTATTTCTAAAGTTTCAACTTCTTCAAGTTTTATCTTTTTAACTTTTTCAAGTTTTTCTCTTTCTTCATCAGTGAAATTAACAACTGAACCCATACCTGTTTTGTCTATAACAACTATAGCTTCATCATACTTTTCTCTAAAAGTACCTTCATCTTCATCTTTATCTACTAAATCTTCTTCTTCATTATCAGTATCATTATCAGTTTCATCATCGTCTTGAAGTTGTTGCTGTTTTCTAATATATTCAGCTACTTCATCACCCATGTCTTCTTCATACATTTGTAATGTCTTATCAATTTCATCAACAGTGTCGTTAACATGCTCCATTGTTTCTGCACTTAGTTTACTAAAATCTAATGGATTTGATGCATTTGGTTCTTCTTTAGGTTTTTCAATAATTAAACCCATACCAATATCATCATCTTCATCTAAATGATTTTCATCATATTCTGATTCCTTATATTCTGCATCATCATTGACTGCATTTGTAACAGGTTGTTCTGTTTCTTGACTTTCCTCTATAGTTGCATTTGCTTTTTCTATTAATGCAGAAAGATTTATTTTTTCATTATTTATATCACTCATTTAATTACCTCCTTATATGTCATCTTCAATTTGAAAATCAAATTTTAATTCTCGTAATTCATCTTGATAAAATGCATAGTTTATTTTTTGCATTTTACTATTAACTTCTACACTTACTCTTATTAGTAAAAATGTTGTGCCATTATATTCTATAAGACCTGCATATACATCATCACCTATTATATGCGGTAACAATGCACTGCACTGCTCATATATCTGCTCCTTCAATGAAGTTGCATTAAATTCATTTAAATCGTCATATAATAATTGTTTGACATTCAACCCTATATGTGGTAACCCAGGATAATTGCCTGGTCGGGTTAGTAGTATAGTTAGAATATACCTAGCTATTGACTCAGATTCTGAGTATACCTTCATACGTTGAAAGTCATCTAGACCATAGCCAACATCCTTTGGTAAAGCCATATTAAAACCTCCTCAACGATTATTTTATATACTTAATAATATGTGCAGAATACAAAAAAATATATACCCCGTTAATTCCAATACACCTTAGCAACAAATCATTAAATTTATATAATTTATAATGAAATTAAAGGAGGTTAATATAGATGTTTGTTTGTAAAGTATGTAAAGAAAAATATAGTACACTTGAAGGCTTATATTCTCATTTAGAAGAAGAACACAGCTCACTAATCCCACCAGATATGACAACTGCACATTACTATTACTATCTTAAAACAGGTAGAAAACATGGGAACTGTGTAATGTGTAAAGGACCAACAGAATTTAATGAAAAAACTAAAAAATATCATAGATTTTGTGATAATCCTAAATGTAAACAAGATTACAAAGATATTGTGGATAAAAGAATGATTGGTGTGTACGGTAAAGTTAATTTATTAAATGACCCTGAGCAACAACGTAAAATGTTGATGAATAGAAGTATCTCAGGCCATTATAATTTTAATGGTGTTGATAAACCATATGTTGGAAGTTATGAATTAGACTTCCTAAAGACAATGGATTTATTCTTTGATTGGGACCCAAATGACATAGTGTCACCATCACCTCATACTTATTATTATGAATATGAAGGCACAAAACATTTTTACATTCCTGATTTCTATATAATGTCTTTAGGATTAGAAATAGAAGTAAAAGATGGTGGCGACAATCCTAATATGCACCATAAAATCCAAGATGTAGACAAAGAAAAAGAAAAATTAAAAGATAAAGTTATGCATACACAAAACATAAATCATTATGTAAAATTAACAAATAAAAACTATTATAACTTATTTGAATTTTTTAGAATAAGTAAAGAGTATGTTGAGAAATATGGTGATTACGAAAAGATACCTAAAATAATATTAGATGAAGATATCAGAACTAAAAAAGTTGTATCAAAAAATCAAATAAAACAAGAAGCTAATAAAGCTGTAAATGAGAATTATGAACCAGTCAATGAAAAATTTGAACTTGACAAATTTTTAATTTGGTTTGAAAAACCTATATCTAAATTAAAGAATGGTAATATAAGACTATACCATGGCTCATCAGTTGATATTAAAGAAAGAATAATAACTCCAATTTCAATAAATGTAGGTGCAACTAGAATGAGTACTCCTAGATGGAGCACATATTTCTGGGATAATTTAGAGATGGCAATTCAATGGGCAATAACATGGGAAGTTCAAGAAACTATGAAAACTAGATGTTTATATAGAAATCATGATGGTAAATCATTACTAGTGAATAATAGTAATCTTTCTGATGAAAAATTCATTGATAAAATTTTAAAAGCCAAACCAACGTTTTATATTTATGAAACTATAGTCCCAATTAAAAAATTAGAAATGGGTTCTACTGGAACCATTCCTGAATATACTGTAAGTGAAACCGTTAAAATAGTTAAGAAAACTAAAATTAAAGTTGACCGAAATATGATATATACTTATTTTACAATTTTATCAAGAGAAGAATTTGATAAAATCGTTGATGATAATGATGTTAATTATATAAGTAGGTATCGAAATAGAGTTGTTTCACTATTTTTAGATAATAGAAGGGACCCATATAGATCTTTAATAAAAAAAGATATTAAACTAGATAAAATTAAAATTGGTGATGACATATCTAATTATAGACGTAAAATAAATGATGCTATGGATGTTAATTTACTTGGATTGAATGAGAGCTGTGAGCTTATAGGAGAGAACTATTTATTTAGTAAAGATGATATCTGTATAAATTTCGAAAAATTTGAATCAGGAAAATCTAATGTTTGCCTAATAACTGGATATTCAGGTAGTGGTAAATCAACTTTAGGTAGACAAATCGCAAAAGAATATGATGCATATTATATTGAGCTTGATATGTTTCATAGATGCGATGAGATGACTGATGAAATTAATGCTAAAGCGGGACATATTTTTAGTGCTTATTTTAATAAAGATAAACACATGATATTTGATATATATCCGAAAATTAGAGATAGAAAATTAAGTCAAAAAGAGTTATGTAAAGAGTTTAAGAAATTTTTTAAATTTACATTGTCTTACTGTGAAAAATATAAGCATGAACGATTTGTGATTGAAGGTGTTCAAATATTTGAACTAAATGATGGCAATAAATTAAAAAAATATCCAATCATTATTAAAAACACATCAATGTTAAAATCAATGGGCAGAATGATGCGTAGAGACAAGAATGAAATATTAGACAATGGCAAAGGTGGTAAAAATTATTTCAATTACGTAAAATACGCTCCAAAATTTTTAAAATGGTATATGCAAAATGAAAAGGATTTCACAAAATTCAAAAATGATGTACAAGAAGAATCTTATGTATGTTTTCCATTACTAAATTCAATAATATCATCTAATTATACTGATGTGAAATCAAAGGCACAATATAAAAAAGATGTAGAAAGTTTTAAACATCATTTTTTACAAGGAATAAAAGATATCCAATCTCTCGATGATGCTAAAGCTATGAAATCTGATTTAATTGCTTTAAACAGTTATCTTCATGATATAAAATACACAAATAAGTATTCTGAATTCAAAAATTTAACTGCTGTAAAAGAAATTGAAGGTTGGATGACTAATACAGCAATGCCTCAGATAGACGAAATAATTAAGAAATATGAAAAAACTATTGAGCCAGTTAATGAGTATGCTCATACAATAACATTTGCTCTAAATAATAAACTTAATCGTGGACTTTATGGATTAATGGATTCAGTATCATCAATCATTATAGATAATGATATACAAATTCAAAGAAGAAATGGCATAATGTCAATATCCGAATCAGTAGAATTAAATGATGATACAAATAATATAAGTTTCGGTACTGATGCAGATATCAAATTAAAAGACAATAATATATCATACTTGATATGGAATAGAAATCAAGGGGAAAATATATTATTAGAAAATTTCATAAAAGATTGGTTATTATCTGTGAATGTTGATTCATTCCATAAAATAGAAGGTGGTGATGATTAATGTATGGATTACCAATAACTAGACAATTTGAAATGAATGATATGTATGATTTAATATCAGTGGTCGAAAATTTCGATGAATGCCCATTGCATCAAAAATATATATTAGCATCAAATATAAAAAAAGCATTCAATCTATTTAATGTGAATAAACCTATAGAAATATTAGAATCAAATTCAATATCTAATTTTCTGAACGAAGATTTTGTTAAAGTTAAAGAACAAGTACAAATCGAAAAAGGAAAAGTTAATGAATTTGAAATAATGGACTTTAAGAAAGATTTGATGGATGAAATTTATAATTTATTCGGTGTAACATCTGGACACACTATTATAAAAGAGTCATATGAAGATTTTGTATGTTCTCAAGATAAATTGGATGAATTCTTTATTCAAAATGATACAAACTCAATAAATCGTAGACTTATTGATTTAAAGAAACATCATAAATTGGATACTAAGTTGGACTGTATTGACATTCTCAAACTTAAAAAGAATTTGGTGAATAATAATGATAGTGTATACTTTCCATCAACTAAAACATTTATGGGTGATTGTGTATATATAAATGATGCGTTATATTTAATGAGTAAAAAAACAGATAATGTAAATGAATATATGCTTATTCCTTTGGATAGTTTTTGGGAAAATAAAGGGATGAAGATTGTAATTGAAGATTCTCAAACCACTGAAACAATTGACAGTATATTAAAGAGATTAAGTTAGGGGGAAGCCCCTAACTTAATTGAAAAAATGAGAATTGTACATACATAGAACATATATATAAATAATAATTTTTTGGAGGCGATATAGAATGAGAAATACGTTAGTATTGAAAATCGTTGCAATCTTCATGTTTATGGTTATTGGCTCAACTGCCATGGGTTTTGCTGCCCCATCTGCATTTTCAACAATGCATGGACATGAAGAAATAGAAAAAATAAGAGCTAGAAACAACTCGTCAGATTCAATGATGGTTAAAGATTTAATAGCACGATCCCATCATAAAAATAATGTTACACAAACAAGTATAGAAATGAGAAATGTTGAAATATCTAAGGATAAAAGTGTTTTGGCAACTGAAATGATAGTTGCTGATGCCAGATATTTCAATATTTATGATGTAACAGGTGACAACCAAAAAGTAATTGGTCATCTAAAAGCTTATACAAAAGTTAAAATTTTAAAATCCGTTGGAGACTATTACAAAATAAAAGATGGCTTCATTAAAAAGAAAGCCGTCCTAACAGAAAAAGAATATAAAGAATATACCAAAAAACGTGAAAAAGATTTCTGTACAACTATGGATAAAAAATCAAATGCTAATCTAGCTGACATTAAAAAAATGGTTGCAAATTATCCTAGAGTAAAAGGTATGGAATTGACATTCTTAATATGCGAAAAAGAATATGGTATAAATGCAATAATAATGATTTCTTGTGCAATTAATGAATCACACTTAGGTGAGTCACATATAGGTAAAGCTAAAAATAATATGTTTGGTATTGCAGCATATGACTGGGACCCATTTAACTGTGCCAAATCATTTGATAGTCTTGCAGATTGCTTAGACTATTGGTGTAATTTAATAATAGATGGTTACTTCTCACAAGGTCTAAATACACCAACTAAGATGAAACACAAATACTGTACAGATGGAAACTGGGATAGAGCAATCGAAAGAATATCACAAATGTTAATACGTTACGCTAATGAATAAATATGAAATGAATAAAAAAACAATTATATATTATATTAAGGAAATAAAAATAAATATACTAGTTAACACAATAGTATATTTAAATAAAATTTATGGAGGTAATAGCTTATGAACCAAAATAATAAAAATAACGACTTATTAAATAAGTCAGTAAATTTAGACCCTATAGGTCTAATATACTCAATTACAGCAACAGAATGTGAAGAGTTTTTAAGTTCCTTATTCAGTAAACAAGGAATAGACGTGTATTGTAAAGTTGCAGTTTCAGGTAACGAAAAACGCCCTGAAGTAATGTGTGGTATATTCATAAATAAAAATTCAAAACACATAAAAACTAGCAGCAATAATAATAACGTTGCTGACTTTCTAAAGAAAAAAATGGATAGCGGATTATATTTCCCTGACCAACAATTATCTCAATTATTAAAACCACTAACAAAAGAAGTGAAGCTTCACATACAAGGCAATCAAGTTGTTTGCTTATTAGACATATTTAGAGTTTTGGGTCTAATGTTAATGGTAGATCCAAGAAAACACTGCATAAATATAACAGAAGCAAAAAGAATTAAGTCAGAGTCAGTTATGATAGTTTGGAAAACTATCAAACAACAAAACAGTTTCTCTGATAACGACAGTGCTTCAAAGACATTAGCAAAATTGTCTAGAAAATATTAAAAATAATATATGATTAAGACAAATAAGAGAATAGAATTAATTCTATTCTCTTATTTTTTTACAATTAAACTTATAAATAAAGAGGAGGTAATAATATGGCAAAAGTAAACAAAGACGATTACAATTATGAAGTGATTGAATTTATGGGTTCCGTAAAGGAATCACCATCAAGTGATTGGTCAAAATCAATCGCTCGTATTTCATGGAATGAAAAAGAACCAACAGTAGACATTAGAAATATGAATATGAGTAAAGAAATAATGGGCAAAGGTATTTCATTATCTGATGAAGAAACAGATGCTTTAGTTAATTTATTATTAGATGAGGAATACGGGTCTATTGATGCCTTAGAAAATGCATTAAATAAAAGAAAAAGTAGATTCGATTATTCTGAAGATGATGATAAACTAAGAATAAATATAGAATAATTCCGTATATAACTATATATCAAGAGGTGATATTATGGAAGTATTCTTTAATATGTATAAAATAAAATTCGAAATACTAAATAAATTAATTTTGAATTCAAATATAGATTTATCTAAAGATAATTACGTTTATATAAATCTTGAGCCACTACTAAGAAGAATAGTTCATGCAGATATAGATAAAGATTTACGAATTAAAAAAGATGAGAGAGTGTTAGAATTCATTAGTTATGTATTCAATCTAGCTTCGCATTATAGACTATATTTTGCGTCTAAAAAAACTTATTGTAAAATATATTTATATATGGGCTATCCTTTTGATGTGTCATATATAAATAATGATGTGAATACTAACTATAGAAACAGTTATAAGGAAACATTTTCAAATCAAATCAATGTCGGATTGAGAAATATTATAGAGGATTCAGTAGAATTAATTAAAATGATATTTGAATATATAGACGGTGTGTATATGATTGAAAGTGGAAATGTCGAGCCATCACTAATACCATTAGTGATTGATAATATGCAGTCATCAAATAGTAAAAATAACTTTATCGTATCTGCAGATGTATATGACTATCAGTATTGTTTAAAGGACTTCTATATACTTCGTCCAAAACAAAAAAATAGTTATATATTATATAAAGGAAATGTCATACAACAAATGATGATTGAAAACAAAATGTTGTGTGATGAATTCAAAATAAATTGCAACGCAATTCCTTTTATATTATCAATATTGGGTAATGAAACACGCTCAATAGCAAAAATAAAAGGAATGGGTTTTAAATCAGTAGTGAAAGGAATACAAAAAGGAATTGATTCTGGAATAATATCCGATAAGATAAATAATATATTTATATTATCAAAAATATTAAAAGAAGAAATTCAAGAACAAGTATTTCAAAATTATATATGTACTGATTTAGATAGTCAGTTTAAAAAAATAAAAGAGGTTGAGAAAAATAATATCATGATTCAAATCAAAGATAAATTTGATAATAAACAATTAAAAGAAATGAATGATGATTATTTTACTTACAATCCTCTTAACTTGCTGGAAATATTAAGTGCCTGCAAGTACAAAAACACTAAATTAAAATTATTTTAGGAGGTAATTATGGCAAAGGACAATTTTAAGAAATTTAAAAAAGGAGACTTCGTCTCAAATTGTGTATTCCTTGATAAGGTAATAATAAGAATTGACAAGCAAGAGATGTTAGAGAAATTCCGCAAAACAGTATTAGAAGACATGAGTAAAAAGGAATTTAGACTTTATGATAAAATAAAAATAGTAGGAAAAGATGAAAATCAAATCCTACAATTTAAATGCAAAAAAACTAAGCTTAAAAAAGTCAAAGACACATTAAAGGACGCAAAAATGTCAAATGTTGCTTATGTTGACATTGTCATGGTCGATGGTATATGCCAAGACCTTGATGAAGATGATGCAGAATTAGTTGGGAAAATCATCAAAAAGACATCAAAACGTTTTGATGCCTTAGTTAAGATGAAAACAATGTAAGACAAAATAAGTAATGTGATTAATTTCACATTACTTATTTTTTTTGCCTATAAAAACAACCAAATAAAGAGGTGATATAATGGAGTTAAAAGAATTACTTAAATATGTAGAATATGTTAAATATAAAATTGAATCATTATCTATAGTCTTAAAGTCAGAAACGTTAACTATTCAACCAGCTTTTGTTTCTGAAGTATTGTTAGAATATGATTATGACAAGTTGTGTACTCCAATATTAATACTATCAGTAGCATTAACTCAAGTTGAATATAGAAAGGTTGTACAAGAAAAAGATAGTGTAAAATTTATAGTCAAACTTAATAAGATGTATTATAATGATACAAAAGAATTCCTATACTATAATACATTTTTCAATCAAACATTCTGTACGCATATATTAGATGAAAATCCTATTATGGAACAAGAGATACTGAATAAGACTAAAGCAGCAAATAAAACTGATGATAAGTCACGTAATCCTATGGAGATGAGAGATATTTATGATTTTGCACTCTTTATAGAAGAATATATAGATGCTGGAAATAAAGATATTAATATGGCTATTGAATCAGGTAAGATGAATGATATTTTAGCATACGTATTAAACTTTGCAGGATTCAATAAAAATGTATTAATGTCACCATCAAATAATACATCTAAGATAACTAATTTACTATGTCCCGTAATGAATACAGTTAAAACGATAAATTATCTACAAGAAATAAAGGGGATATATAATTCAGGTCTTTTATTTTTTATGGATTTTAACACAGTTTATCTTATAGATAAGGGTGCTTACTGTACTGCTTGGAGACCTAAAGAATATACAGTGACAAACATTTATATATTTAGTCAGAAATCGGAATATAATGTAGTAGTTGGACAGATGATTGATAATGACGAAGAAAAAAATAATCTATTTACAAATACCGATTCTACTGATATTAAGAACAAATCAGTTCTTAATAATGCAGTATATGGAAATAAAATGGTTCTAATAAATGCTAAAACTGGAACTGTTAATTGTATAGATGAGAATTTAAAACAAAGAGGAAATTCACACACGCATATTGAATTACAAAAGCATAATAACAAATATGCTAGAAATAGTAAAAAACTAAGACTAATTGAGAATGAATATGATATTAATCTAATAATGAAAGACATTGATATTGAATTACTTTCACCAAATAAATGTTTCAAATTAATATTCCAGGACACTAAATTGAATGAAAAATATGGTGGGACATATAGGATAGCTAAAACATTAACAACTTTAACTAAATTAGGTGAAGAATTAGATTCAACAGTAATTTGTAATTTTAAAAAGCACAATAATAACGTTAATGAATTTGGTGATGAATATAGATTTGATGATTGGAATGAATATGAGTCTACGGATTCATCAACTCCAATAGCAAAATATACTGAATTAAATAAATTGTCAAATTCAACATTAAATGAAGAATAAGCTTTCGCTTATTCTTCATTTTTTATATATTTATATACGTTCTCACCACGTAATATAGCTCTAAATAACTCCATATCTTTGTTATCAAGTTCTTCCGCACATTCTTTACAATGGTGCTCACCTATTGAAATTAATGCACCACCATGATAAGACTTGTCAATTTTCTTTCCACATCTATCACAACGCATTATTTAGCCTCCTCTTTAGCTTGTTCTTTACCAGCACTACTTCCCATTAATCCTCTTAATATCTTAATAGAATCAAAGTATTTCTTTTCCATTGCTGTCATATATGTGCTTATGCCCATATTTCTATCTGAGCATATTTTATTATAAAGAGATAACTTACTATCTGACATTTTATCAGTAGTTTCTTTCATCTCGTTACGTTCTTTAACTTCAACTTTCTTCTTTTCATTTGATTCAGGTTTAGCCGCTTCCTTTGGTTTATTATCTCCACCAGCATCAGGTTTAGCTGCATCAGGTTTAGCCTCATCATCTTCAGTAACAATATCAAAATCATAAGCCAATCCTAAATCAGTATTACTATAATATGATTCTTCTATATAACAATATCCTTCAGTTGTTATTTTTCTAGCTTTAACTTGGCGTTGAAGATTTTTTATAAACGCTTCAGATTCTTTTAATTCCTTATTAATATCATTATATGATTCAATAAAAGCATTACAGAAATCTAGCATTGGAGCCAATGCTGTTTTAACAGCATTCCCAGTCAATGTAATTATTGTATATGATTGATTAACATTACCAGTTCTATAAAGATTTAATAAACCATCTTTCAATTTTCCTTCAGCTGGGAAGAATTTTTTCATATATGATTTAAACTCATCATAATTTTTAAATCTATCAATATTAGTATTGATTGCATTTTTAAAATTAGTGTAATGTGTTTTAGATTGAACTAATGAGCGTTTAAAATCTGAATGTACATTTATTTCAACACCATCAGTTTTAAGAGTTAATATATTATTTGCATTTTCTTTTAACCACCCAGCATCACGCTCAGTTATCTTTTTATGTTTACTCATAAACATTTCTCTTATATTTCTAAGGAACCCTAATAAAGCTTCCCATACTTTAGTTGCACCTTTAGCAACACTTGCACCTGCTTTAGCTGCCCCTTTAACAACTCCTGTTGCTTTAACTTTATCTTCGGCTTCCATTACTATATCATCAAGAACCCAATCTATATAATTCTCTTCAGCAATATATAAGTCCTTATATGATTCGTATATTATATTTTGAATTGTGTAATATGTTTCATACACCTTATCGATTTCTGAACCAATATACAGATATTGATTAATGTCAATATCGTAATCGTATGAATCTACATTACCTTCACTAATATCGTCCAAAATATTATCACAAGTGTTCTCTTGTATCATCATAACAGAATCCATCTTGTCTTCCACATCTATATTTGAATTCAACATTTCCATTATTGAATTATATTTCTTAAAATCATTAGAGAAATTTTCTGTTACAATATTCTTAAGTTCAGAAATTATCTCCTTCTCAGATAAATCATGAAATCTCATATTATAATCCAATTTCATTATATCCAGATTTGTGTCATATAATTTGTCAACATATGATTCCACAATATCACCTCCACTCTACATTTTATTTTGCTTTTTTCATCACTTTAATTGTAGAACCCATGAAGTTTTTAAGTTTATTAAGCTCATAAATATATCTATTTAAAATGGCTGTAGTTGTTCTAGCATAACAATTAGTCCATTTAGTTAACTCACTTGTAAGGCGAGATGCTGTGCTTGAGTCCATATCACTATTATCCATTTTCTTTATCATTTTTATAGTATAATCAAAGAAATCCTTTGCATTTGATTTTAATTCTTTTACTGAGTTTCTAAAAGTATTTAAATCAAGTGCTCGTTGAAAAGATTGCTTATCTATGGCATCTTTAATAGTTCTATATCTAAATTTAGTGTTAACAACTATTAAATTTTCAGCTAAAATACAAGCGACCTTATTGTTCACTTTACCGTCTGGTGTTATAAGTGGTCCCGCAAAACTATTTATTGTACATTTATTAGGATCATAATCCTTACCACTTTTAAAACTTTTGATTATATAATCAACTATCCATTTTATATTATCATTTAAACCCTTAATTTTAACTAAAAGATCATTAGGTTCATAATCATATTCAGGAGCATTAATTTTAATTTTGCTTGAATATTTATTATAAAGTGTCATCGCTTCCTCTTTATTCATCAATTCTTTTGAATCGGACAATTTGCTAAATATTTTATCCAACCAATCTATTATTTTATCACCGAGTTTTCTAATATGTGACATTACATTGTCTTTTAAATTTGATAACTTATCACCAATCCCCTCATTAGTGATGCATAATGTTGATTCAAATATAAAATCATCAATTAATAGAGAATCGATATAAATCTCACCAATAGTTTCTAAAGCAACACTTTTATCATAATTATAGTAATTATCATTACCAAATTCTCTTCGTTTATATTCAATTATTTGATATAAATCCATATTATATAACCTCCCATCTGGAAAAAAATCTCTTCTACTCGTCTAATTTGAATTACTATTCATTTCATCATTATTTGGTGCAGATTTTCCTCTTTTTCTCAATAATTGTTTTACAAGAGCCATAGTGAATCTATATAAAGATTTAAGTTCAACTAAATATGAATTTAATATTGTTGTCATTGCTTTAGCGTAATTACTTACCCAAAACGAACACTCTTTTGCAACTTTTTGAGCATCTTTACCTTCATCAACAGAACTTGAATCCAAAATCTTCAATATATCTTTAAACATATCGTCATTTTCTTTCATTAAAGTTTTAACCCCTTTTATGTCTGCTTTAGTTAGTAAAGCATTTTCAAAAGAATATGCATCTAATGCTTCTTGTAATTTTCTTTGTGTTTTATTTTCATCAAGAACTATGTGTATTTTACCATAAGTTTTACAATTTTCAACATCAACTTTACCTTTTGAATCAACCAACACCATTCCTTTTTTATTTCCTATTTCACATACTATTGGGTCATAGTTACCTTCGTTTATTACTTTATGTTCAATATAATCAATAACTTTATACATTCTAGCTATAAATTTTTTACCAGATTTTAATATTGCATTTGGGTCATAATAATAAATTGGTGCATTGACTGTCATAGTTTTGGAATATTGTGCATATAATTGTTTTAATTCTTTCATATTTTTAACTGCTAACTCTGATGCAGGTGTTATAAGAATCTTTATGTTGTTAATTAATTTACCAAACCATTCTTTTAATTTTTTCCATACACGTTTAACGAAATCAACAACCTTATCTTTAGCATTCGATAACTTTTCACCTATACCTTCATTAGTTATTTGTAAACTTTCATCAAATAAAAAATTGTCTAAAATTATTGAGTCAATATATAAATCACCCATGCAAGCTAATGATTCTTTTCTACATTCATCAATATTATTTTCAAACATAGCTATATCTGATTCACTAACATATACTGAACTATTAACAGATGGTGCACTGCTATACACGTCACACTGTATAGAATTTCGTTTATTTTCTATCATATCACGTATATCCATATTCACTTTTCACCTCCCTTATTTACATAAATTTTGTTGGGTCAACTTTTCTAGCTAGTTTCTTAACTAATGCTCTAGCAAATCTAACTAATTTTTTAAGTTCTACAAGATAAGCTTTCATAAATGTAGTTATTATTTTACTAACTGTATTTGTACATTTAATTTTAAGGTCAAAACCTTTTTTAATTTTTTGACCACGTTTAGAATCATCTATATCATAATCAACTTTTTCACTTTCAATTTGTCTAACTACGTCTTTAAATAATGAGTCTGTTTGTTTAATTCCTTTTTTAATATTTTTAATATCTTCTTTACCATGTATGGCATACCCAAATGTTTGCCAGTCCATTATTTCACTAACTTTTCTAACCTTAACTTCAGGGTCTTTTACTATACAACTTCTAGCTGCAAGTTTAACATTCTCTAATTTTATATCACCATTAGGGTCTGATATATCATAATTTCCTATTTTTGTACCATCAAAACGACCAGCAAATATCTCTTCCATTGCTTCATCCCCAAATGATTCAACATCCCAGTTTAATATACTATCCCTACTTTGACGTATTATAGTCTCAATTAATGCGGAAATTGCATTTGGATTATAATAATATGTGCACATACTTGCAGACATATTTGGTGAATGTAACTTAAATAATGCCACAAGGTCATGTGGGCATTTTTTTACTAATGTATTAGTAGATGTTATAAGAAGCCCTAAATTATATTGTAGTTTTTTAAAGAAATTCTTTATTGCTTGCCACATTTTCTTAATAGTTTCAACAGCCTTATTTTTCATATTAACTAAAGTATCTTTTACCGATTCTTCGACTATATCATATTCAAAAGTAGATGAATTTTCAAATATTACCGCATCAGCATAATCCATTGCGAAATCATCAGTTTTTCTCATATTTATCTCATCATACTTTTTTTGTATAATGTCTCTTATATTCATAGTATCAAAACCTCCTTATATTATTAAAAACATTTTACTTATTTGTTTTAAATAAAAATAATATGATACAATAGGAATAAATCCTATTGTATCATGATTTATCTGTTTATGGATATTATAATCTTTTCTTAACTTTCTTATGAAGTTTAGTTTCGATTTCCCCACCTGTAGTTGCTTTATTTAATAATTTTCTAACTATAGCAGTACATGCTCTATGAGCTCCTTTTAATTCACTTATATAAGCTTTTATACCCATTGAAAGCATTGAAGAACCTTTCTTAGCTATAGTAACTTTTCCAGATATTTCAGCTTTTCCAGCTTTATCATCTTTAGCAACATCTACAGCTTTTATAGCATCTATTTGGTCTTTAAAGAATGTTTTTTGTGCTTTATCCATTTCTTTTAAAGATTTTATAGCATCTTTTTGACCATTAGCAAAATATTTTATAGTTTCTAATGGTATTTGTTTTAGATATATTTCTTTCTTTTCGTCATTTCTTAATTTAGAAGCCATAACTTTTCTTATATCTTTTCTACCAGAACCTTCTGCAGATATAGCATCAGCATATCCTTTTTTGACATTATCTCTATTTTTTTCTACTGAAGATTTAGAGCTCATTCCATAAAATGCATCTTTTATAGAAACTTCTAAGTCTTTACCAGGGTCACCACTTGGTATTTTATAAATATAAGATTTAAGTTTTACTTTGTCTTTTCTAGCTGCATAAGCAGAAGCTAATTCTTTACCGTATTTAGCTAATAATTTTTCACCACTAGTAAATTGATTTTTTAAACTTGAGAATAAGTTTTTAATCCAAGCAGTAAATTTAGCCCATAAGTCTTTAACTTTCTTAACAGCTTTATTTTTGAAGTCTATTGCAGTATCTTTTATAGATTCTTCAACAACTTCTAATTCTTCTATTGAATTACAATCAAATAATGCATCTTCAAAAACTAAGTCATTTATATAACCTTCACCAACGAATTCCATTATATCAACGCTTGATTCTTCTATAGCTTGATCGATGTATTCATCTGAATCATCTATCATAGATGCCATGATGTCTATTTGTCTTAATTCATCATCTGAGAAATATTCACTTTCATCAGTATCATAGTCAGATTCTAAAGTAACGTCTCCTATATATTCATCATCAAAATCGTCGTCACCAGAAATATCTCCGTAATTTTCTAGAGATATATCTTCTGAATCATAACCGTATAATTCTCTTCTTCTTTGTTCTAATAATTCTCTTATATCCATGATTATTATAAACCTCCTTATTTTCTTTATTATTTTTATTTTATTGTTTAATTATTATCTTTAATATCGAAATAATTATATAATAATTTTTCTAATTATTGAACTACAGAATTTGATAGCTTTTCTATATTCTCTAGTATACACTCCTATACAGAAAGTACCAAATTTTGTTGCTTGTGAACAAAGTCTAGTCATGATTTTAACTTTCTTTGCATCATCACAGTTGTTTATAGTAGTCTCAGTATCTTTAAATAAATTTCTGTATATATTCATCAATTCATTACATTGATCCAATGCTGTTGCTTCTTCCATACCATATTTAGTTAATAAACCAAGTGGCATATCTTTTAATTTATGATCTTCAATCTTATTATTTCTTATTTTACTGATAATCCAGTTTTGAACATATCCGTCTTCACCCCTATCTTTAGGGTTACCACCAATTATATGTTCAATTTTATCAAAATAATCCATACGAGTCATAGTATCACCAGTTTTAAATCTACTAACTATATCACTGATATCAGCACATTGTCTCATAGCTTTTAAGAATTGTCTATCTTCATTATAATATGTGAATCCTTTATAATGAACAGTATCTTGTTTTAAACGATATTGACTTATTACACGTGATTTAAGAGCTTTAAAGTCAGCTTTTGACATTTTCTTCTTACTTGTAGTTCTTTCTTTATTTTCTGATTTTTCTGATTTTTCTGTTTTTTCTGATTTTGTATTTTCTTTAGGTCCTTCACTTTTTGTTCCATTTGAACCTGATGGTTTAGTCCCACCTTTAGCTAATTGTCCTCCACCAGATGGTCCGCCGATTGCTTTTTGACCAGAACCTCCTGAAGAAGAACCTCCTCCTCCACCACCTTCTGGTGATGGTAATGCTAAGTTTCCACGTCCTCCGCCGATTGCTTTTTGACCAGAACCTCCTGAAGAAGAACCTCCTTTTTGAGCAGAACCTCCTGAAGAAGAACCTCCTGAAGAAGAACCTCCTTTTTGAGCAGAACCTCCTCCAGATTGTGTTGCTGATGAATTTGATCCATTATCTGGTACCGGATAACTGAATGCATCTTTAATTGAATCAATTATTCTTGTTAACCAGTCTCTAAATCTTATCCATAAATCTTTAATTGTTTTAATAACTTTATCTTTCATGTCAGCTAAAGAATCTAATAATGCCTCTTCAACTATGTCACAATCTTGAAAACTAGTAGCTGACAAAAGCATTTCTTCAATTAAAATGTCATTTTTATACTGTTCGCCAAATAATATTCTAGTGTCATTTTCAAATGTATCTATTGCATTTTCTATTAAAGTGTCATTACCTAAATCATCATCATCATCATAATCATATGACGAATTATAATAATGAGGTTCACTCATTGTATCATGAAGAAATCCTTTTTTAATTTCTATCATTTCACGAATATTCATAAGGCACCCCCTTCTCTGATTATAATTATTCTCTTTATTAATTTTGTTGACTAGTATTGCGTCTAAATAATATATTACATTAAGTCGAAATCACCATCTGATTTTATACTATCTAATGTCCATTTTTTATTTTCATTTTTTATTTCGCCATTAACCTTATTAGTTGTAACTTTGTCATTAATCTTTATCTTATCAGATATATCTTCAAATTTAGAAATCAATTTCTTTTGATTATCCAATATTTCTTTACGTTTAGATGGATCATCTATAGTTGAATTTATATTGGCTTCATTCAATTGAAGAAAATGAATTTGTTGTTGTAAGAAATTAGATACTTTCATTCTTGAATAATAAAAATAGTAAATAATAGTTCTCAGCATTGGTATTATCATCATAGCTGCAACAACGCCAACACCAAGAGTAGTTCCTATTGCCTCTGCAACAACAGTTGATTCATATGCTCTCGATACTTTACCAGCTAATAATTGCTTAGCTAAATTTTTAAATTGACCATTTTTACATTGTTTATTGAAATCATTTAATGTTTGCATACATATTACTTGATTCCACCATGGTTTACTTTGTTCTTTTTTAACTATTAATTGTATCTTACTAGGAGTCTTAACGTAATCAACATACATTGCTAACAATAAAGATGTTGCCTCAACACAAGAGTACACTAATGTATTATAATACATTACTAATACATCACATTTCATTCTAAACGCACGTTGGAATGTGTCCCTATTAACTTTTATATATGATATTGCAGTTTCAATTGTATGAATATCAGGAATCTTAACTTTCATTTGGTCTGCCATTGAAGATAATACTGATAATGATGATGTGATTATTGGATAACATCTACATTCTTCAATATCTCCTCTAGACATTGGTATATCATCAAAATCAATATCCCATTTCATTAATGTACTACCATATAAATTTGAAATCATTTTTGAACCAACTTGTTCACCATTATTTTCTAGTACATCATAAAGTTCTTGGCGTTCTTTGTAATTTGCACAATTCTCTTCTAATATCCTAAAGCAAGGATTTGTTAATCTCATTCAATTCACCATCCTTTCTTTATAGTCTTCCTGAATTTATAAGTTTATAAATTTCTTTAAAATCATTTTTATTATTATTTTCTCTTTCCAATCCTGCAAATGACATTGTTTGGAAATGAGTTTCACCATCAAATAAGAACATTGCTAATTCTTGAGATGGGTCAACAATTACAAATGATAACAAGAAATAATCACTCATTATTTTAGTAACTAATTTAGGGTCTGTTAAATCATAACCATAGTTACTTCTTATTAATTGAACTTCATCCATTGATAAAGTTATGGCTGCATTTGGCATTAAGCCTTGACCAAAACGTCTTTTTAAATCTGATATTTGTCTTCTTCTCTTTAATGCAGTCCACCAACCAGATTCTTTATTTGACATTGTATTTAAAACGTCAGTTCTAATATCTGTCACGTTTAATAAGAAATCTTTAAAGAATTTAATTTCTCCTGTTGTCCATTTTAAAAATTTAAAGAATTTAGAACTATTTTTGCATCCAAGAACTAAATTTCTAATCATTTCATCACTAGTTACTGGGTGAAGTATAGTTTTTATACCTATAACGAAATTGACTGTTCCTCCAAAGTTACCATGTTCTTTTACATTTAAAGATACGGCTAAAGTTGTTGGAACCAATTCATTAGCTTTTTTACATTCACTATCACTCATTCTAACACTAGTATTACCCATATTAGAAATATTGAATTCACGTTGTCTCATTTTATCTTGTTCCAAATCTCTTTGTTGTTTATATAAGAATTCCTTTTCTTTTTGTTCAGCATCTGCTTTATTTTTTCTAATTTGCTCAGCAAACTTATCAGCATTAAGCTTATTATTTATCTTATCTTGTTTTTGTTGATGTTTAAATTGGTCTGTTTTCAGTTTACGATTAAGAATATTGTTTGCAACTGTAGATGCATGTGAACGTCTTGCTTGTGCTTCAGATTCCTGATTATGACGTTTAGTTTCTCTATTACTAGCTCTAGTATTTCTATTTTGATCTCTTGCTTTTTGTTTATTTACATCAAAATTCATTTTATCATAATCATAAATGTCATCATATTCAGAATCAAAATCATAGCCATCAACTTCTTCGTCATCTTCATCACCGTCTTCATAATAATCATTTTTTGCTTCAGTTACAAATGTTGGTGCCTCCAAACAAATTCTATTATTGAAGAATGTGTTTAAGTTTGGATTCTTAAAATTCACCAATGGTGTTTTTGGAGTGTATAATTCATTTAAACAACTCTCATTTATATAATCCATTGTATGGTATAAATTATCCATTTGGTCTTTAAGTGCCACAACACTAGTACCTTCACTAATGATAAATTTAGCTTCAATATTTTCATCATCATCACACATCATAGACACATTATTTTCTAGAGATAAATCTCCTAATGTATTTAAAAATCCTTTTTTATGATTTTGATGCAATCTTTTTAGATAAGAAGAAACATCTTTATCTTTAGATAAATCTAAATAAGGATTTAACGATAAAGTTATCTGTGTAAACACAGCATATTGGCGTTCCAATGCTTTATTTATCATTATTGCATGGTCTATAGATAACGCCCTACTACATATATTTGGGAATTGAAGTGTGCCTTCTGTACCTTTACGTGATAATGAGTTCTTTCTTGAACCTATTATTGAACGTACTTCATCAGATGCGGCAACTTCACGTAATTCTTTTATCGTATTGCTAACATCATTTAGTAACCCCATTCTATTCACTCCTTTACTTTTTTATTAACAATTTAATTTATTGTTTTCCAAATTATTTATATGCCTTGTTAATAGTAAAACTTTAAGATTGAAAACATTAGAGTAAAGATATTGATAATAAAAATACCTTATAAGGGGGTGTTAACATTGCGTAAACAATTTAGAGTGTCTACTGGTAAATCTAGACTCCATATCCGTTCTGGACCAAGTATAAGTTATAAAGTTGTAGGCCGTTTAAAAAATGGTGATAAAGTTATCGTAGATAAAATGAAAACTACATCAAATGGACAGGTGTGGTATAGAATAGAAAAAACCACTACATGGATAGCTAAAAATGATCCAGTAGCTAAAGAAGATAATTATCTTAAACTCGTTAAAGACCTTGAAGGAGATAAAAAACCTGAAAAGGTAGAAGATAAAAAAGTTGACGATGATAAAAAGAAGCCAAAAGAAAAAGCACCAGCATTACCTGAAAAGAAGAAAAAGGATAAAAATGGCTATAAGATAAATAAAAATATGGAAGGTGAAACTATATTAAAATATGGTGAAGAGGATACAACTAAATTAGGAAGTAAAATGAAAGCATCGTCTTCATCTTCAGCTTCCAAAGGAGTTTCAATTAATGAACAAGTTGAAGGTGTTTATGTCAAGAATATTAAAGATACAACAAATTCAGATATGATTAAAATACGTAAAAATTTTAGTATTGGAAATCCAGATAGAAAATCAGGGACTGATAGTGTAATAAATCAAATGTTCACACAATTCAATAGATGGAATTTTGCATTCCCAGATTATCATTTAGCTAGAACACATACTAAAATATTCTTTACAAGACCTGATTTAAATATAATGACATCAGCATCAGATATGCATAAACAAGCAAAAGTAGACCCGTTTTATAATTACATCTATAAAAATCAGCCTAATATAATAAAATTTTTAACTAAATATGCAAGCTCCAAGCACCAATTCAATCCAATGATTTCAAATAATCCAAAATCGTTTGAAATATCAGATGAATATATAAAAACAGTTGAAGCTGGTGAAACATATACTGGATATAAAATATTCTATGGTAGAAATGATATTGAATCTAAAGCAGCGGGTGAAATTTCCATAAATTATATTGATGACCGTAATTTAGATATTTATAAAATGCATAAGGTTTGGGTTGATTATATTTCTAAAGTGTATAGAGGCGAATTTTCTCCTAAAATAAAATACAAACATAATAAAACTTTAGATTATGCTGTGGCGGTTTATTATTTTCTACTAGCCCAAGATGGTGAGACAATACTATTCTGGAGTAAATTCACAGGTGTCTTTCCAACAAATACATCATCAAGTACATTTTCATGGGATAAGGACACTATGACTAAAATGCCAGAAATAAGTATCAAGTATGTATATAGTTTTAAGCGTGATTTAGACCCAGCACATTTAGCTGAATTTAATGCTCTATCATCAGAATATGATGCATCTAATGCATTACGAACTTATGAACCATCTTTATTAGGTATGGGTCCAACTTGGTCAGGAGCACCTTTTGTCGTTATAGGTAAAAATGGAAAAGGTCGCACTATCTATAAATTAAAATTCAGACCAACTAGTTAAAGGAGGGGTGATAATGTCTAAAAAATATACATCAAATTATAATATAAAAGAATTTGCTGTTAATGAAATAGCACCCAAATATTTCGATAGTGATTTGGTTAATGGATATAATATCGGTACTATAGGTTATATCACTGACTTATATGCAAATAGTACTGAGGATATGTTTAATACAATTCCAGTTTTAATGAATGAGCTATTTCCCAATACTGCACAATTTCCATCAACTATTTACAATCATGCAGCTATTTTCGGTAATGAAGATGTCTTAGCAAAACCAGCTAAGATGACAACCGTTATACTGATAAATGAACAAGATATTCTTCGTTATGCGAAATCAAACAATGAGGATTTTAAAGTATACACAATAGATGAAAATACTTATGTGCAGGTGGAAACATATAAATTTAAATTAGATTATAATATTAATATAACTGTAAAACCATATAAGGGTGACTATATATTCACAGCAGCATATGATAAATCATATAATAATTCATTGAGTGGAATTGTAAATCCATTCATTAGAGTCAAGAGAATAAATTACGCTAGAACTAAATATCTAGCACTAGCTGTAACGGTACATCAAGTTGAGTATAGTGAAGTTTCAGTAAATATAATTGACAATAGTATATTAAATGTACCAACAGTACAATTCAACTTTACTGGTCAATTGGCGAATTTTGAAGTATTCTATAAAGAAACAAATAGCAGTGAATACGTCCAATTAACAAAACGTTTAGTAAATTCAAGAGCGTTAAAAACACCATTTTGTTTTTATTCATTAAAAGATGATAGTACAATAGAAATATCATTCTCAACTAAAGAAAATTATTTCAAACCAGCATTTAACTCAGAATTAAAAATAAAATACTGGATAACTGAAGGTGAGAGTGGAAATTTTGATTTATATACGGGTAGTAACGTTACTGTCTTTATTGCAACTAACAGTATATATGATTATAATTCAGCAGTACCACTATTAGCAATACCACAAACACCATCTACAGGTGGTCGTTCAAAACCTACATTAGAGCAATTAAAACGTATCAATACTGACAATTTTGCAACAGTTACCTCATATACTACTGAAGCAGATTTAATGCGTCATTTCAATTCATTTGAATATAAATACAATCAGCGTATATTCTTTATTAAAAAACGTGATGATGTAATGTATAGATTATTTAGTGCATTTGCAATAATGCGTGATGAGAAGGATTTCATCTATAAAACTAATACACTAAATGGTAAAATATATCCTGAAGAATATGATTTGGAATATTCGCAAACAGGAAGACATATATTAAAACCAGGAAATGTATTTATATATAATGCAGATAGTAGAGAAGAGGTACGTATAACAGGAAATAAAATATATGACGAAAATATTGATTTATACGAAGAGTATATTTACACTAATCCATTTCTAATGACAGTTTCCAAAGGTGGAGTTGTTGGTTATTATATGAATTCACGTAATGACCAAGTTGGATTGGAGTATGAATATATAAACAATGCATCATTAGTCCAATTTATATGTAACTTCATATATATAAAGAGGGATGCATTAAAAGGTGAAGACTCTTATAAACTTAGATTTGTCATAAGTGCAACTGATGAAGATATAAATAGTCCATTGGTTAATGTTGATGGTTCTGATACAGGTAGGATTAGAGTATTATTAACTGTAAAAGATAAAAATGGTAAAGAAATTGGATATACTTATGCTGATTTAATACAGTATGATATAGACAGTAGACGATATACATTTGAAGCTGAATTAATGACTGATGATTATATAAACGTATATGAAAAAATAAGGGTCAATAATCTTCAAGAAATGAATACTGGAAAAGATATAGTTACCATGATAAACATGATGGATTTAGATATATCTATTTACACATTCTTCAAATATGATGATATAATTATGCCACATAAGTTTTCATATATGGAAGAATTAAAAGAATATACACTTACAAATAGCTATACAACGTATGAAGATAAGATAATGTTAGTTGAACCGTTAAATGTATTGCGTTCAAATATGAAATATACAAGATTAAATGAATCTAAATATTTCACATTAATTAAAGATATACCATTAATTAAAATGGAAGACATTAGAAATGACGATGGTACTAAATTCATGTATTTAGTTGACCAACTAACCAAACAATATCATCACATGGCTGAGATACTATATGACAAAACAAACAATTATTCAGTTGATATGAAGTTTTTCAATACCTATGGTCGTTCTAGAAACTTTACTGTTGATGGCACAGAAGAGTTATTGAATTCAGTAAATTGTGATATACATTTCAAAGTATCATTATTTAATTCATATTCAGCAGCTGAGACAATCGAATCTATGAAAATTTTCATAAAAGATTATTTTGAAGAAGTTAATGACAATGGTATGAATGGTATATATATTTCCAATTTAATACAATCATTGGAAAATGAATTTGATGAAATAAAATATATTAAATTCATTAGTATAAATGGTTATAATACATTCGTACAATGTGTTGAAAATAGTAAAGTTGATATAGAATCTTTGGATAAGGAAGAGCGTATAGCTTTCATTCCAGAGTTCCTAAATATAGATATTGATAATATCAGTATAGATTTGGAATAAAAAACAATATAATAAAAATTGTATAATAGCTAAATAGAAAGGAGTTAATAGACTATGAGTATATTTGAAAATGCTAATCGTAAAGTTGAAAAACATAATTACGGTATGAATAGTAAATTCAATAAATTTGGAAGTCGTATAATCGATATTCCTGAAAAACAAGAACCCGTGACTGAAGATATCACTGCAAAGATAATTCAAGGTCCTGACACAGTTAAACCAGAATTATCTCCAGGAGAAAAATCTTACAGAGAAACTAGAGTTCAAAATGCTATCAATTATAATACGAAATCAAATATAATGAAAAACATGCATTCTGAAATATTAAATGGAGTTTTAGAAAATGTAATCGGGTCTATATATTATGATGCATTATATTTAGATGATGATTTCAAAGAATATAATTCCGCAGCTATAACAGAAAGTGTCCATGACTTTTTAAATGAACGTGGTGGTTATAAGTACATTCAAGAAGCATATGATAGAACCAAATCACCATTATTAAAATCAATAATGGATATTTGTGAAGAAACTGCATGTGCAGTTTCTCAAAGAAAAATAAAAGAATGTAATGAAAAAGCCAATAACAAACAATCATTAGATGATATTAAAATATTTGATATGACTGATGATGAAAAAGAAAAACTTAACTATGACAAAGACAGTTTAGGCATAGACAAAATTTCTAGTGTAATAAAAGATAAAATATTAAATGTAGTTAAAGACGAAAAGAAAAGAGAAGCTGAACATGTAGAGTTAATTGAAGAGATAGAAAACCAATTAAGTGAAGATGAAACAGTAAATGATGAAAAAGCAGTTGCTGAAGCATTATCTTCTATATTTATACAAAACTCAAACTTAGAAGAAGGAACTCTTTTCAATAGTATGCTTAGAAAAAATTATAAAAATGTAATAGAATCTGGATACGATTCACTTGCATTAAGTAAAATGAATTGTCAATCTGAACTTGATGAATTGATGAATAATGTAACATTAGAAAGCATATTAACTGAAGATGAAATTGTTGACCCTAAAGGTCAATTGATTACAACTGAAGTTAAGGATGTATTCAATGATTTCATGGATAGATTAGAAAGACAAAAAGATTTAGGTAATAGTGATTCAGATGCACTATTAGAAGCATTTGCATGCTGTGAAAATAAATTCTATGAGGTTGCTAATAGTAAAATATCTAAAACTGAACTTAAAGCTATAAGACGAGATTTCAAAATTTTACAAGAAACATTCAATGAATTCTTACCTGTAGAAGAAGGCAAAATTACAGGTGCAATATCTAAAGGGTTAGATAAAGTTGACACAGCAATAATGAAATCACTATATAAAGCTATTGTGAAGATGTCAAAAGATCCAGATGTAATCCGTAGACAAATTGATCGTGATAAAAATATCATAAGAGTATGTAAAGCCGAATTAAAAGATAGAGAAAACCTTGATGATTCTAAATTACAAAAAATGTGGAAAAATATTAAAGGTAGTTATTACTATGCATTTTGTTCAGCATCTGTGAATGAACGTCTTCAAGCTGGGGACCGAAAAGGTACCAAAAAAATAGATGAAAAAACTATGAGGAAACTAATAAAATATGGTGAAATATTTATAAATCTTGGTGAAAAACGTATCAAAGAACTAGAATCTGGTGAAAAATCTGTCAAAGAATCTTTCGATGATATAAATTATGATATATTATATGATGCAGTTGAAGAATGTGGATGTATATTAGATGATGACTTATGTGATGAAGATATAGACATAATAGAGGAAAGTTCTGGAAATGATGATAAACAGGATGAAAGAGTATATAAATTGTATTCTAAAACAATAAATAATATAAATGATGTCGCTGAAATAGAAAAATTAATAAAACAAAATGATGAAATGTATAAGAAATTTAAAGATGAAGAAGAAAAACGTGAAAATGCAGATGCATTATCAAAATTCTTAAAAACTGTTAAAAATAGTGCAATTCTTGTCATTCCTGGAGTTGGGCCTTTATTACAAAATAATCCTCAACATTCACCTAATTTCATATTACGTAGACACATTAAAAATAATAGAATATGTGATAAACTATTAAAGGAAAGATTATCTGAATTGAAAAAAGGTAAAAAATCTGTCAAAGAATCTTTTGATATCGAATATGACACATGGGCTGATGATTTTGATGACGATTCAATAGAAATAATTGATGATTTTGAAACTGTTGAAGAAAAGAATATTATAACTAATAACAAATTCGTCGATTCAGTAAAAGATAAATTCACACCACCAGGAAGTAAAAAGAAAAAGGAAGACGAAGAAAAAAATGATAAAAAAGCAAAACCTACTAAAGAAGGTACTGATTGTGACAGTGCTGGTGGATGTGGTGCAACTAAAGAAGGTGTCGAATGTGGTGAAACTAGCACTAAAAAGGTTAAGAAAATAGATACTGCTTTTGATATGGATGATAAAATCAAAGTAAAAGAAAACTATTATGAATTTTTCGATATAGATGATGAATTTGACTTAACTGAAGAAGCAATGTCAGCTGCACAAACAGCTAACCATGTGGCTAAAAATGCAGGCACAATGATGTTAAATATGATTAAACGCAAAAAGGATATTAATAGTATTCATAACGGTTTATTAAAAATAGTTAACAGATGCTCTTCTGTAAATGAAGTTGAATACTTACAAAAAGACATTTCTGGTGCTAAAGCAACAATGAAAAAGAGAATGGAAAATTGTAAAACTGATGCAGAAAGAAAGCAAATTCAACAGCATATAGCATGGCTAGGCTCTGAGTATTCTAAAGCTTTATCAGCTAAGAAAAAAGAACTTAAAGCTAAAGAAGCAACTAAAAATAAAACTGTAAAAGAAGCATGTTCAGACATATTAGATGAATGTATGACTATAATAGATAAGAAACTAGATTTACATGAAGCTTCTGATTTAAATATGGCTAGAGAAGTTTGTGTAAGAGAAAATTCTTATAATTGTCCAACAATAATTCCAATCATGAATAAAAAAGATATTCAATTAGAAGGATTAGATTTACCATATAAAATGAAACACGTTTTAGAATCATTAACTAACATATTAACTGGTTTAAGTAATGATGATAGAACTGAAATTGTATCTAAAGCATTAAAAACTAATAAAGAAAATGTAACTGCAATACTTGAGTCTTGTAAAACAATACCTAGTACGCCTGTTTATAAAATTAATTTCTTTAATACTTTCAATGATTTATTAGATATATTAACTGAAAATGTTAATGATATCGCTGAATCAAATGAATTGATAGATTTCAGAGAATATGATGACGAATTTTTAGATATGTATGAAGATGATTACACTTATAAAGTAATAACTGAATCATTTAATGATTTTTCTATTGAAGGTGGAGATGAGTTTATAGACATGGATTTCGTATTAGCTGATACAATAGCTAAATACACTCTACTTGAAACTATGTATACTTTACAATTAGAAAATCCAAAATATAATGATATAAAAAATATAACTAATAAAATATTGAATAGATAAAAAAGATAGAACACTGATAAAAAT
>ERZ1026856.85-NODE-85-length-63101-cov-74.948530_pt1 | contig 63101 bp, 75 predicted proteins | sample MGYA00380158_ERZ1026856 | MGnify/ENA primary metagenome ERZ1026856 (study PRJEB33269, sample SAMEA4719794) | human gut metagenome | biome: human-associated habitat; feature: organic feature; material: feces | place: Cameroon | collected 2013-10 ... | reverse complement strand
ACATAAAAAATAGCCTTGACTCTTATAATAAAGTGTGATAGTATAATAGTATCAAGTTAAAGATTGTAGTAGGAGGCAACTTATTAGAGCTGTTAATTGCTACAACTGATGAGGAAATAGGTACTTGGTTGTTCAGAAAGATGTAGGGAACAAAATGAACAAATATTTTCAATATTATCAACCTAATAAAAAAGACATAAAAGATAAGTTCGGAGACTGTACGATTAGAGCTTTGAGCAAAGCATGGAATTGTACTTGGGTGGAAGCATTTGATAAAATGATCCCAATCTGTCGGGAATATCAAACATGTAATATTTTCAATGTTCCTATTGCTTTGAGAAAAGAAATATTTGAGAAATTAGGATTTACATATTCTGGAGTCAGCAATAAAAAAGGAAATAAACGGCCTACTGTCGAGAGTTTTGCTAAAGATAACCCAAAAGGAACTTATATTGCGAATGTTGCAAATCATGTAGTTGCGATTGTAGATGGTAAATATTATGATACTTGGGATAGTGGTAAATGTTGTTTATACGGGTATTTCAAAAAAGGAGCAGAAGAATGAAAAATAAAGAAGCTTATCAACAGGAATTATTAGACTTAATAGTCGAAGGAGTTTCATTTGGTGTCAACAAATTTACTGGTAAACCATGCAAGTGCGATGAGGAGAATCCAGACACATGCATGGTATGCAAATTTGCTGACACGGAATATAGCTGTGTAGAATGCCGAAAAGAGTGGTTAGAATCATTGCAATGGGCACCAAAATCAGCTTTCGAGTTCCAAGAAGGGGATATAGTCTATAGCTGTGGTGCGGATGGTCAAATTAGAGAGTATAACTATTTTGCGAGTGGCTATGATGAAAGGGTCAATGCTTTTGGCAACATGTGCAAGGACAAAGAATATATGATGCGTAGATCGAAAGAAACCAAACTCTATAATCTTCTCAGTAACTTCGCCTATGAGGTGAATGAAGGTTGGGTGCCGGATTGGGATGATAGGGATGAATTCAAATATATTACACATTATGATCATTACAGGGACGAATGGAAAACTTATGCTGCCTTTTTATGTCAACACTCAACGCTTGTTTATTTTAAAACAGCAGAATTGGCTCAAAGAGCTATAAATGAAATCGTTATCCCATTTGAGAAAGGAGAACTGTAATGGTAGAGCTGACAAGAGATGAAGCGATTGGACTCGTCGATTTTTTCGAGATAACATTATTCGATGCGATTCGAAACGACCCCGATATCGACGGTGTGGGGTGGCTTTGCAACATGATGATGATTTATAAAAAATGCAAGGAGTGTATAGAAACTAGCAGCAACGAAAAGTAAGGCAAACGCAAAAAAGATGGAGCAGCTCCGCCTTGATAACGAAAGAAAGAGGATGTGTCGGGAAACACTACGGCTTGTTTTTCCGGCAAAACCGCCTTTATATCTTTAACTTTTGAAATGAGGAAAATTATAAATGGAAAACAAAGATTTTTTTAAGAAACTGGTACAATATGCTCCGGTCACTACCGTTAAAGTAAGAGCAAAATTAGATAATTGTATAACAGAATCATGTAAAGAGTGTGAATTTTATAATTCTGCTGACGCTGACTGCTATAGAAGATTTTTGGCGTGGATGACTGAAGAATACAACAAAGAGACAAAGGGATTTTTATGCAGCGAAGAGGAAAAATAAATGATTATTAAAACACTATATTCCCAAGATGAAAAAATCGATATTGAATCATATTTGATAAAATGCGGAATACCTGAAAGTGAAGTAGAGGATTTTATTTATCCAGACGGAAGCCATTTAGATGAACCTTACGCTTATTTGAATATGAGGCAAGCGGTTGAATTTATTAGAGAAGTCTTAGAGAATAAAAATAATAAAGTAACTTTGATTTGTGATAGTGATGCTGACGGTATTTTGTCCTCCTCTCTGATATTCCGGTTTCTTGTGCATGAAGGTTTAGATAAGGATAATATTAAAGTCTTATTCCATGAAGGGAAACAACATGGTATTGAGGATTGGATGATTCAAGAAATTAAAGAATGGTCTAATTATTTAATTGTTCCAGATGCTGGCACGAATGATGTTGTGCAATGTAAGGAATTATCTGATTCAGTCAAAATTTTAATTCTCGACCATCACAATATCGACGAGGACAATCCTTATGCTATTATCATTAATAATCAGGCGAAGAAGAACCTGAACCATGATTTATGCGGGACAGGTGTAGCTTTCAAATTTATAACGGCATACTATAATCCGCCTATTGATATGTTGCCTGATGAGCCGTTTTTTAATGATTTATCTTATAAATTCATGGCGGATATGGTGGCGGTGGCAAATATTAGCGATGTTATGAATATGAGTTCTTTTGAAAACCGAACTTTTAATTATTTTGCACTTGGCTTTATTTTGACTCCATTTTTAAAATTCTTAATTGATAATGAGGTGGAACATATGCCGACCCCAACAGATATTGCTTTCAAAATTTCTCCTTTAATAAATGCTGTGTGTCGTCTCGATGGGGAAATTGAGAAAAAGCGTGCTTTATTTATGTCGTTTGCAGATATTGCTCAAACAGAAGAGGATTATCAGGAAACTTTAAGTATTTGTAAATGGGCAAAGAATAAACAAAAGTCCGAGGTTGACAGAATATTGAAAACGATTGAATCCGAGGTTGAAAATTTTAAAAACTTTGCAATCGTTTTCGTGCCAAAAACTCCATATACAGGCTTAATCGCGAATAAACTTTTAGATAAATACAATAAACCGATATTTGTTGTTCATGAGGAAAACGGTTTGATTAGCGGTTCTGCGCGCTCACCTATTCCGATTAAAAATATTTTAGACGAAAGCGGATATATGGTTATCAGCGGCGGGCATGATAAAGCTTGCGGTATTGGCTGGAATCAGGAAAATACAAATGCTTTGTTCTCATATTTAGACCAGTTAGATATTGATTTACAAAATGATGAAATTGAGGTGTGCCAATCTTTCAAAGCTAATGATATTCCTAATAATATTTTTTACGAATTTGAATCATATGAGGAATTGTGGGGAAGCGGACTCCCAGCTCCATTATTTCATGTTAAAAATATTCGTATAAAAGGTAAAGATATTAAAGCAATTGGTTCAAACAAAACGACGATTCAATTCAATGTTGGAAATGTAAAATTTATTCAATTTTTCGTGTCGAAAGAAAAGCAGGAAAAGCTCGGTGTGGGAAAGAAGGATGAAATTGAATTTAGTGTAATAGTAACATTGGAAAGGAATATTTTTAGAGATAGAAGTTACAAACAATGTACCATAAAGGACTTCGTAAGTATAAAAAACGAATAGAAAGGGATTCTGTTATGAAATATGTGGGAAGTAAAAATCGTTTAGCAAAAGATTTAGTTCCAATAATTCAGTCATATATTGATAAATATCATATCACAGATTATTATGAACATTTTATCGGGGGAGCGAATATTATTGACAAAATTAAATGTCAGAACAAATACGGGAGTGATATTCATCCGTATTTAATAGCCCTGCTCAAACAGGCTCAAACAGATACAAGTGTATTTCCGGAAACCATTTCAGAGGACGAATATCGCCTTGTAAGGGATAATAAAGAAGCATATCCTGATTGGTATGTTGGTCTCGTCGGATTTTGTGCAAGTTATAACTCAAAATGGTTCGGGGGATATGCAAACAAAGTTAAAACTAAAATTGGTACAATAAGAAATTATACTGATGAGGCAATTAGAAATCTTATCAAACAAGCGCCGAACTTAAAAGGAATAAAATTTGAATGTAAAGATTTTAGAGATTATAATAACATAAAAGGGACATTGTTCTATGAGGATATTCCGTATAAAGGCACTACGAAATATAAAGTAGATTCGTTCCCTTATGATGAATTTTACGATTGGTGCAGAAAGATGTCAAAAGATAATATTGTTCTAATAAGTGAATATGAAATGCCCGACGATTTCACATGTATATGGGAGAAACCTTTGAAATGCACTCTTGATAAAAATAGTCGGACGGATAGAATAGAAAGATTATTCACAATTTGATTAGCGTCATTCCTTGTGATATAATAATAGAGGTGGGTAAAATGCATTATCAAGGTGGTAAATCAAGAATTTCAAAACAAATAGCGGAGGTAATTAAAAATGAGGTACTTAGGTGGCAAGAGCAGAATAGCCAAATCAATAGTTGCTGTTATCGAGAGAGAGAGAGAGAGAGAGAGAGAGAGTAATTGCGACACATTAGTTAGTTTATTTTGCGGTTCTTGTTCGATTGAATCAAAAGTAAATATACCAAATAAAATTTGTAATGACAAACACCCATATTTAATCGCAATGTGGCAGGGTTTGCAAAATGGTTGGATTCCACCAGATGTAATCACAGAAGATGAATATAACTATATTCGTGAACACAAAGACGAAAATCCCGCATTAACCGGATTTGTCGGATTCGGGTGTAGTTTTGGTGGTAAGTGGTTTGGAGGATTGGCGCGAAATAAGAGGGGTGACAATTATTGTGCAAGGGCAAATAGAAGTTTGTTAAAGGATTTTGAAGGATTGAAAAACGCAAAATTCACTTGTTTAGATTATAGGGATGTTCCAATTCCTAAAGGTTCAATCGTTCTATGTGACCCCCCATATGAAAATACAACAGGTTATTCACTTGGGAAATTCGATAGCAAAGAATTTTGGGATTACATGCGGGTAATATCAAAAGACAATAAAGTATTCATATGTGAGCAAAATGCACCGGATGATTTTGAGGCGATATGGGAACAGGAATTGACAAGAATTTTAGATGTAAATAAGAAAAATAACTTCAAAGTGACCGAAAAATTATTCAGGTGGAAAGGATAAAATGTGAAATGACAAACAAAGAATTTTATAAAGACGAATTGTTAGACATGTTTATTGAGTATAACGGAATTGGATTGCATCGTGGTAAATTAGAATCGTGTCGTTCAATAGATTGCGAAGATTGTGATTGGAATAGGCAGGAAGATTTTGATTGTGACGAGCGATTTCATGAATGGCTAAATAAAGAATATGAGCCTCCTGCAAGTGTATTCGCCCCTCAAATTGGAGAAGATTATTATTGGATAGATAATGAATATAGAGTAAGGTGTTCTCCTTTTGCATATGATTCTGTTGATAGGAAATTTCAAGAGAATGGTAATGTTTGCACCGACGGGGTGTATATGGAGAAGCGCGCAAGAGATATCAAGTTATATAACCTACTTTCGAACTTTGCATATCAGGTGAATGAAGGTTGGAAGCCTGATTGGAATAGTGAAACTGAATACCAATGGTATATTTATTACGACACAAAGCGTAATGCATGGGATGTAAAATTTGAAGTCACGTGTATGAATTTGAATACAGTTTATTTCAAATCAAAGGAGCTTGCTGAAAGAGCTATAAATGAGGTTATTATCCCGTTTGAAAAGGAAAATCAAGAATGTGAAACAGATTGTGTGAGTATAATAAAATGCCCGAAGAAAGGAATATAAAAATGATATTTATATTAACACTTGGGATAATGGGGGTTTTAGCTATCTTATATCTTATATGGTTCTATATAGATTTATTGTTAAATATGGCTTATATGCGAACAAGAGCCTATAAAAAGATGTTAAAAATATTGGAGAAAAATAATAATGATGTCAATTGATGAAATGCGGGAGCATGAATGGTATGTTAGCTGGTCTGGCGGGAAAGATTCGACTGCAACGATTATTAAAATGCATGAGCATAAAATCCCGATTAAAGAAATTATTTATGTTAGAATGATGTATGATGATACATTGCCGGCGACGCTCCCGGTAATGAACGATTTTGCAGACGGGGCGAAAAAAGTATTTGAATCATGGGGATATCCGGTCACAATATTAAAATCAAATAAAACCGCTGTGGATTTGATTAATAGGGTATATAAAAGGAGTCAGAAACACCCTGAAAGAAATGGGCATAAATATGGTGTTACCGCCATGATGAGGGGGATGTGTACATTTACAAATTGTAAATCCAAAACTTTAGATAGTTTCATCCCAAAAAATGCCTATCATATGAGAGGATATGCCGCGGACGAAACAAAGAGATTACATAGGTTAGGGAATTTTCATGAATCAATCTTGGTAACACTTGGAATCACTGAAAATGAATGTTTTGATATTTGTAAGCAATATAATTTGCTTTCACCATGGTATGATTTAGAACTTAATCGAGATGGATGCTGGTTCTGTCCGTCAGCAGATAAGAGGAAAAGAGAATATTTAAGAGAGAACTACCCTGATTTAATCGAAAAAATTAATGAAATGATTGAGATGTGCAATTATGACTTAACACCTGTTATAAAATCAAGTAGAAATATCTGGGTAAAAGAATATTTTGAAAGGAATGAAAAGAAAAATGATTAAGTGTGAAATTGACAGAAACTTCTATAATAGAGCTAAAGATGAAATGTTAAATGGAATTGTGACCAATGGATAGAATTATAAAATCATTAAAATTTAAGTTCCCTTATTCGGTTGAGGATTGGAAAGAAAATATGTATATGGAAAACTATCACTATCATACAATGTTTTCCAATGTATCAACCGCTGATTCTCCTATTTCCAATGCAGATTATTCTAAAAGGATTTTAGAGCTGAAAGGAAAGTGTTTATTTTCCGGGGAGCATGGAAATCAAGGCAATCAGTTCGAGGTCTATAATATTGCGGAAGAAACCAGCCTGAGATATGTCCATAGCACAGAAGCATATTGGGTTAAGGATCGGCTGGAGCAAGATAACACAAATTGTCATATCTGTATTATAGGTTTAACTGCAAATGCCCGTAAAAAAATAAACTTAATCCTGTCAATCGCGAATGAGGACGGTTATTATTATAAACCTCGGCTTGATATTGAATTGATTAAGTCTCTGCCAAAAGACGAAGTTATAATTACCTCTGCATGTATTGCGGGATGGAAATATGATGACGCAGATAAAGTTTGGCTGGATTTAGCGGCCTATTTTGAGGATAATTTCTTCTTTGAGGTTCAGTGTCACAACACCGAGTCTCAAAAGGAATTAAATAAAAAAATTATTAAATTGGCCAAGGATCATGATATCCAAATCATTGCAGGTTTAGACAGTCATTATATAGACACTGAGACAGATGATGTTCTTAGAAATGAAGTCCTTAAATATAAGAAAATTGTTTATGAGGATGAAGATGGATGGTATTTAGATTTTCCCGACACTAAAACAGTTATCAAGAGATTCCAAGAACAAGGTATTTTAACAGAAGAGGAAATCTATACAGCTATTCTTAATACTAATGTCTTTTATGCTAAATGCGAAGATATTGTAATTGATCGGACATTTAAGATTCCTGTATTAGATAAAAACCTGAGTTATGAAGAACGAGTTGGTAAATTAAAAGGTATTATCAATGAGGCATACTTGCAAGACCCTTATCCGTCTCAAGAAAAGATTGATGGTATCTGTTGGGAAGTAGAACAAATTGTAGATAGTGGTGTTATGGATTATTTCTTAACAAACCATTTTATTGTTAAGAAGGCTATTGAAGATTATGGAGGAATTTTAACTACTACTTCCAGAGGCAGTTCAGCGTCATTCATCATCAACAAATTACTGGGATTCACAACCATCGACCGTTTTAATGCTGAAATTCCTATTTATCCTCAAAGATTCTTGACTAAAGAAAGAGTCTTAGCACACCAGCTCCCGGATATTGATTTCAATACATCGTCACAAGAGCCGTTTATTCAAGCGACAAAAGAACTTCTGGGAGAGCATGGATGTTATCCTTTAATGGCAGTTGAATACATGAAAGAAAAGGCTGCATGGCAATTATATGCCTCTGTTTCAGGAATTGATCCACAAACGGCAAATGAAGTATCAAAGTCACTTGATAAATATAATGACGCGCTAAAATATGCAGATGATAATGAAAAAGAATTTATTAAAGTTGAAGATTTTATTGAGTCACAATTTGTCCCGATTTATGAAGAGAGTAAGAAATATCAAGGGATTATTGTTAACTTAAAAGTTCATGCTTGTGGAGTGGCTTTATTTGATGGCGATATTCGAGAAGAAATCGGTTTGATTAGCGCGACTTCTGAAACAACTAAAAAGAGAACTTTATGTGCTTGTATTGAAGGAGGATATCTTGATTCTTTTGGATATGTTAAAAATGACTATTTGGTTGTTGATGTTGTGGGGCTTATTGATGAGTGCTTTAAGAGCATTAACCAGCCTGTGCCTACATTTGAAGAACTAAAAGAAATGGTAAAATGTGATGAGGCGACTTGGGATATTTACCGAAAAGGGATTACTTGTTGTGTCAATCAGGTTGAAAAGAGTTCTACGACGCAAAAAGTTATGGAATACACTCCACATACAATTGCGGAACTTGCAGCTTTTATCGCAGGTATTCGTCCGGGATTTGCGTCATTGTTGCCAAGATTCCTGAAACGGCAAGAATATTCGACAGGAGAAAGTAAAATTGATGAACTTCTTGCCGATAGTGCTCATTACATGATTTATCAAGAATCAATTATGAAAGTTTTATCTTTCTTAAAATTGCCGATGGGCGAAACTTACGGAGTAATTAAATCAATCAGTAAAAAGAAACTTAAAGGTGAAAAGAAAGAAAACTTAAAAAAACAGCTTATAGCAGCTTGGGGAGAAATATTCGGTAATACAAACAAGTTTAATGAAGTGTGGAATGTTATTGAGGACTCTGCCAGATATTCTTTTAACTGTGTTAGCGGCGACACTTTAATTCATTTTGATAATGGTGAATCTATCCCTATCAGAAAAGTTATGGAATTTCAATATGAGGGAAACCCATATTCCTTATTTGAAGATAAGATATATGAAAACAAGTTGTGTTATACTTATAATGCTGGATATAAAGATGTTTATATCGTAGAAACAGAGTCAGGAAAATTGATTGAGTGTACTATGGAGCATAAATTCCCTACACCATATGGAGAATTACAACTTAAAGATTTAGATATCGGCAGTATTGTATTCGCGGCTAACAAAATTCAAGCCGGAGAAAAAGTGTTTGAAGATAAAATTGAATCAATTAAATACAAAGGGAATGAACAGGTATATGGACTATATATGGCAGACCCTGCACATAACTTTGTCGTTAATGATGGAATTGTAACATCTAATTCCCCGCATGCGCTTTCAATGGCAGGCGATAGTTTATATTTAGCATGGTTTAAGGCACATCATACAGCTAAATTTTATGAAACCGCTATTAACCATTATCAGAAAAAAGGCAATAAAAACAAGATTAAAGAATTAACCAATGAATCAATCCGTGCTTATGGATACAGACTCGGAGAATATCGTTTCGGTCAAGATAACAGGAAAGTTAATATTGACGAAGAAAAGAAGATTATTTATCCGAACTTGAATAGTGTTAAGGATATTCAAAACTCTGCCCCGATTATTTTATATAATTTGAGAAATGAACATCCTGAAACATTATGGGATATGTTTGAATTATTATCGTCTGTTGCTATAGGTGAAGAAACAAGAACCAAGATCAATAAAAAAACTTTAGATATCTTGATTAAAATTGATTATTTTGCCGATTATGGGGATATAAACTATATACTTGCATATAAAGAAATGTATGATAAATTTTCATCATCAAAAACTATCAACAAAGACAAACTGACGGATTTTGAAAATAATTGCATTCAAGGGTATTTTGGCAAGGAAACAGAGAAGCAGTATAAAGACATCGATAACAAAGGTTTCGTAGAAAATTTGATGAATAAAATACAAATTTCTAAGGCATCAATATACGACAAAATCAATTATCAAGTTAATTTTCTGGGGACGACTCATATTATTATTCCTGAAGAAGAACCGAATGCTTATGTTATTATTGAAAAAGATGTTGACAAGTATAATAGGCTATGGTATACTCTGTATAAATTAAACAATGGTGAGACGGCAAGATATAAAGTCAATAAAAAATGGGCTGAAACTCATCCGTTTGAAAAAGGAGATTCAATCTTGGCAGTGTTAAAAACTCAAAACAAAAGAAAAAAAGTTAATAACAAATGGATTGAGGATACAGAGAATCAGGAAACAATCTTAGAGTTGTGTTCAAAGATTAAGAGAGGAATAGAATGAATGTAAAGTGCAAAATTATAAAAACTATCTTTCAGAGAGATGATTTTAGAATCTTTGCTTGTTCACTCCTTGAGCCTAATCCTGAAATTGTGCTTAATCCTTATGGGAACTTCACTATTAAAGGCAATTTATCTTATCTTTTCGAGGGAGAGGAGTATGAACTTTCCCTCGAAGAAGATACCGTCGATAGGTATGGAACAAGTTATAAAGTCAAACAAGTTCAAATGGAGAAATTTAAGAACTTTGATTTTGAAAATATTACTCCTGAAGAAACTTATAAAACCCTTTTGTCAATTACAACACCTGATATTACAGAATCAATTTGCAAAGTCTATCCTGATTATGTAAAAATGATTCTCACAGGGCATGAAAAGGATATTGATTTAAGCAAAATCCATAATGTTGATAAAGTCCGGCATCGAGGATATGTAAAGAAAATCAATGAAAAGTTCAAATATTATTTCTTAATTCAGTCCAACACAAAATATGAGCTTGAAGCAGATGAGTGCAAAAATATTTGCGAAACATATCCAACTATTGAAATGGCAAATCAGGCAATAGAAAAGAATCCTTATTATGTATTGATAAATATTTGTGAACGATCATTTGCTAAAGTTGATAAACTAATTTGTTCAGTCCGGAACGATTTAGTTGAAAGCAAAATTCGAGCCGAATATGCTATTATAGATGTTCTACAGCGAAATGAATATGAAGGTTCAACCTATATGGACGCAAATGAAATGGCGGAATATGTTGCAGGAATTGATGATAGATTGCTTCCATATATTAAAAAGGCTGTTGTTAAATCTGGTAGAATATATTTCGATGACAACACTAAAAGAGTAGCTTTACAATCAACATATGTTGCTGAATATGAAATGGCTCAATTTGTAAAAGAACGAATTGAATCTAATTCAGAGTCTTTTAATATTGATATAAATAAATATTCAGAGGTTGATGGATTCAAACTTTCTGAGATGCAGAAACAGGCATTGGATAATCTGTGTAAATACCAATTAAGTTTGTTAATTGGTAATGCTGGTTCAGGTAAAACATCGGCTGTAAAAGCGATTGTGAAGATGCTTGAGGAAAACAATTTAAGGTATATCTTATTAGCCCCAACAGGTAAAGCAACTAAGAAGTTGTCTCAATCAACTAATCGTAAAGCAATGACAATGCACAGAGCCGTGTTAACTGAACAAGAATTGACACAAGATGTTATCATTGTTGATGAATTTTCATTCTTTGGAACTGAATGGACGAATATGTTAATCAAGGCTATTGATTATAGTATAAATCCGAATATTCATATCATGCTTATCGGCGATGACGCACAACTAAATCCTATTTCACATGGGAAAGTCCTGCATGATTTAATTGATAGTAACAAAGTTCCAACAACAAAGTTGACTGAAATATTTCGATATTCTGAGGGCGGAATTTATAAAGTGGCGACGGATATTAGAAATGGTAAATCTTTTATTTCCCAGAACAAAGAGCAGAAATTCGGTAAAGATTGGGAATTTATTCCGAGTAATAACATTGAGACAACCTTTATTGATGAATATACAAAATTGCTTGATAAAGGTATTAAGTTTACTGACATCACTGGAATTGTTCCGTTTAACATTGGGGATATAGGGACTTATGAACTTAATAATAAAATCCAAGCTATTGTGAATCCGCCGAAACCAGATGAATTTGAAGAAGATGTTGTATCGATTTCATTGACTACAAAAAATAGGAAGTATCAAATAAGTTTTAGAGTTGGCGACTATGTAATGAATATTGTAAATAACTACAAAGCAGTTAGATACGATAATTTTCTAACATTATTAAATAATGGAATGGATTTGTCAGACGCAACACCAAATGAAATGACCGCAGTATTCAATGGGGATTGTGGAAAGATTGTAAAAGTATTATCTTATCCATTCAAAGCATTAGTTATTCAATTTGATGAGGATTTAGTGATTTATAATCAATCTGATTTTTATAAACTGCGTCTTGCATATGTAATTTCAGATCATAAAATGCAGGGGTCTGAAAGTCCATATGTAATCCATATTAGCTCACCGAAACACGCGAAGATGTTGACGAGGAACTTACTCTATGTCGCTAACAGCCGGGCTAAAGTATCGCATATTGAGATTGGTGATGTTGTGGCAATCAACGACGCATTAAAGATTGAAGAATCTTCAGAACGCAAAACATTCTTAAAAGAAATGTTGGACAACATTTGATAAAATATCGCCTGCGAAAGTTCTTTTATCTATGATTTTAGAAATGAAAAGATATAGTTATATGCAGATAGAAAGGTAAGGGCAAAATGCTGAATGAGGAACAAAGAAAACTTGTAGAAGATAATCTGAACTGCATTTATGCCGCAGTTTGGAAGTATTGTAAAAATCCAGAAGAAGATATATTTCAGGATGCTGTTGTGGCTGTATGCAGAGCGCTCCCAAGGTTTGATCCTGAAAAAGCAGAATTTACTACATGGGTTTATACTGTCGTGCGTTTTATGCTACGAAAGAAGAGCGAGTATAATCATAGAAGCATGCGTACAAAAATGAAAACAGTATCTTTTTATGCCCATAGTGAAGATAGTGGAGAAGATGAATGGGATATCAGTGAATCATTTGGCATTGAAGAAAAAGGGTTTGAAGAAGTTGATTCGGCAATTGATTGCGAAAAATTCTTTGAAAGATTAAAAACGAGTAAAATTTCTTTGAATAAAACTGAATCTCAGCTTCTTGATAAACTAATTGAATCAAATGGACATGCGAGCCCAACTGCCCTTGCGAAAGATTTTAACTGTACAAAACAAAATATTTATAGCACTCGAAAGAGAATGCAATATAAATTAGCTAAATCAAAGAAATATTTATTATAGAAAGGAAAAGAGGAATGGTAAGACTTTATTCAAATGGATGCCCACGATGTCAAGTGTTGAAGCAGAAGTTGGGGAATAAGAATATCCCCTACGAAATTTGTGATGATACTGAAAAGATGCTTGAACTGGGGATTGAAGATGTTCCTATGCTTGAAATTAAAGACGGAATTATTATCAATTTTACAGAGGCGGTCAAATGGGTTAACGAGCAAGGGACGGTGACAGAATAGTGGACATCAACATTAACTTAAATAATGATTTTGTAGAAATTTACAATAGACTTCATACTGAATATGGAGAAAAACTGGCAAAACTTAATGGATTTTCTGATAAGCAACTTAACTATACTGAATTTATTGATAATTTTATTGATAAGGAAACAGTCGCAGACGCTTCGATTGATGGGAACGCCAATGTAGGAAACAAAGATATTGTTACTTTGATGAATGAAATGGCAAAGCCTCATCAGAAACTGTTGGCTGCAAACAAAATTTACCACGAACTTTGCAAGGCTTATGACAAAAAAACCGCGGATAAATGGTTTGAGGCTGAATACAAAGGATATTTGTATTTGCATGATTTTTCAACCTCTTCTTTTTTACATTACTGCTTCGCTTACGATTTGAAAGATTTAGCAGAAAAAGGTTTGTTTTTTATTGACAACTTTAATGCTGAACCGCCAAAGCATTTAGTGACATTTGTTGACTTTGTTAAAGAATTTATTTCCTATAATTGCCAGAGATCATCCGGAGCAGTTGGATTGCCAAACCTCATTCCTTATCTTTATTACTTTTGGGATAGAGATATTAAAGACGGCTATTGGAATGATTTACCAGAGAAATATGCAAAGCAGAATATTCAGAGATTGATTTATGCACTTAATCAGCCCTTCCTTAGAGGTACGCAGTCTGCATTTACAAATACATCAATCTTTGACCATCCGTATTTGGAGGCTTTGTTTGGAGGGGCAACATTCCCTGACGGCTCATTCATGATTGATGAAATTGAAGAAATCATGGAGTTCCAAAAGATATTCCTTGAGGAAATGTCTCGGATTCGTTCAAAGAATATGATGACTTTTCCTGTAAATTCTATCTCGCTTTTGCGTCAAAATGGAAAATTTGTCGATGAAGAATTTGCAAAATGGGCTTGCCGTCATAATATGAAATGGAGTGATAGCAATTTATTCATTGACGATTCTGTAACAAGCTTGAGCAACTGTTGTAGATTGAAGAGCGATATCAACGAACTTGGGTTCTTTAATAGTATTGGTGGCACGGCACTAAAAGTAGGTTCCGTTAAAGTAAATACAGTAAATTTAGCCCGTTTAGCCTTGGAAAATGACACAGAGAATAAATATATCGAGGGGCTTAAAAACAGCTTGAATTTAGCTTTAAAATCGCTTGATTGTGTAAGGCACATTATCAAAAGAAATGTAGAAAAGGGGCTCTTAAAGAACTTCTCTTTGGGAATGGTTGATTTCGAACATCTTTACAACACCATCGGCGTAATTGGTGTTTATGAAGCAATTAAGAAGTTCGGTTATACAAAGACAGATGAACTGGGCAATACTTATTATACAGACGAGGCATTTGCTTTTGGAAAGAAAATCTTTGACACAATCCATGCCGTTAATGCTGAATTTGCTAAAGATAAGGACTATAAAATTAATGTGGAGCAAATTCCAGGCGAAACAGCTGCTTCTAAACTCATGCAGAAAGACTTGATTTTCCATCCTGAAGATACGGTTACTGACTTGCCTCTTTATGGGAATCAATTCATCCCGCTTGGTGTTACAGCTACTTTGCAAGAAAGGCTTAGAATCGCAAGTGCATTTGATAATTTCTGTAATGGTGGCTCTATCTGGCACTGTAATATCGAAGCACCTTTTAATAACTTTAAGCAAGCGTGGGAAATGCTGAATCATATTGCGGATCAAGGCATTACTTATTTTGCTTTTAATACAAAGATTCAAGCCTGTAAACATAATCATGCGTTTTATGGAAAAGTTTGCCCACAATGCGGAGAACCCGTGGAAACAGAATATACGAGAATTGTTGGATTTTATGTTCCAATTAAAACATTCTCAAAAGAACGAAAAGAAGAATATAGTATGAGAAAGTGGATGGATGTAAATAATGATAATTAAAGGACTTAATGAAACAGATTTTGTAAATTATCAAAAAGCCTCAATGTTTATTATATTTCCTAAATGCGATTTCAAGTGTGATAAAGAATCCGGTCAAGATATTTGTCAGAACAGCTCTTTAATCAATGAGTCCGATATTTATATTACTGCTGAGGATTTGGCACAGAGATATGTCAATAATCCAATGACTTCCGCAGTCGTTTGTGGTGGGCTTGAACCGATGCTTTCATTCGATGATATTTATTATTTCCTTGAAGTGCTTAGAAATGATTATGATAATCATGATGACTTTGTAATTTATACAGGGTATAATAAAGATGAAATTGATGAACAGATTCAGAAATTGAAAGAATTCGACCATGTTATTATTAAGTATGGTAGATTTATTCCAGACTCGAAGAGTAGATATGATAGAGTTCTTGGTGTCACACTGCAATCTGAAAACCAATATGCAGAGAGGATTTCCTAATGAAAACAGCTTATATTGCAGGCAAAATTACAGGAGACCCCAATTATCGAGATAAATTTCAACAAGCTCAAGAATGGTTGGAAAATCAAGGATATATTGTCCTTAGTCCCGCCATTCTCCCCTCTAAGGGGTTTTCATACGAGGCATATCTAAGAATGACATTAGCCTTATTAAAAGAATGCGACGAAGTATATTTTCTCGAAGATTGGGTGGATAGTCAAGGGGCAAGAAAAGAAATGAATTTTGTCATTCAGAATAAAATTCCGTATTATATGTTGGAAAGAGACTAAAGAAATGATTTTTGTTATTGAGCACATAATTCCTTCCTATATATTAAAAGAGGTACTAAGTATATGATTAAATTCAACGATGATCCTGAATTAGTTAAAGAAATTCAGGCGAAAATAAAAGCTAACAATGGATATTGTCCTTGCTCTCTTATAAAAAATCAGGACACTAAGTGTATGTGTAAGAACTTTAGGGAACTTGAAGAGGGCGAGTGCCATTGCGGGCTGTTTGTTAAAATTAAAGATGAATAGGGTGATTTTACCCTATTTTTTTCAAGAAAGGCGGATTGTATGAGCGTTGTAATTGCATTAAAGTATGACAATGGAGTTGTTATTGGTGCAGACAGACAAGTAACTTGTGGGGACAATAAAGTAATTGGCGGTATTACTAAGATTAAGCAATTTCCATATACAAAACACGCAATCGGAGTTTGTGGATATGTTAGACATCAAAACGCAATTTTTCTACCGGAGGAGCTGGTTGATTGGGAGAATATTGTAAAGAACACGGAGATCAACAAGGAATATATTATTTCTGTGATTGTTCCAACAATTAAAGCATTAGTAAAAGAGATAGAAGAAAAAGACCGAGTAGATGATATTGGACAGACTATTTATGTAACACCTGATAAAATCTTTACTATTGAATCTGATGGAGCGGTTATCGAACATGAACTCTTTGGCTGTATCGGCTCCGGTAATGTTTCTACCAGTGGTTTGGTTACAATGCTTGCTAATAATGACGAACCTTTGAGCAAAGAAGATGCAATAGACATTGTTAAAGCGGGAGTTGGCACTGCTTCAGAGAATACTATCTATGTCGGCACCGGAATTGATATCTTAGTTTTAGAAAGAAATGAGGGAGCAGAATGCGAATAAATCCAATTAACGATGTAATTTCCAATGTGCAGGTTTATGGCTTAAATGAGTCCATAAAAAGGTCAAAATACCCAAAGAGTACAGACCCCTCAAAATGCACAGATGAGTTGACTAATGGGATTAAAATGCTTGGAAGAGTCCAGACTGGAACAGGACATGACCAATTTCTTACAGGAATCATTGTTCAATTCGACCTCACTTTTACTAAACAGGCATGGAGCGAAGCTGAGCGATACCATTTCTTAGATTTTATTAGTTCATGTTCAACTGTGCATAAAATTTCAAAATTCAAGCTTGACGAGTGTTATATTAAATATACAGACCCTCGAATGATTGAAATCATGAAAGAAAAAGTTGAAGAATATAATAATTTTGAGGGAGACGAGGCCGAAAAAAAAGAACTTTATAAAGGGCTTCTTTATTCTAATCCATGCGGGTTTCAGCTTACAGCGGGCATGACAACCAATTATCGGCAATTAAAGACAATTTATCAGCAGAGAAAAAATCACATTTTAACTAATGAATGGGGACTGTTGTGCGAATGGATTGAAACTCTTCCAATGTTTAAGGAGCTGTGTTTAGAATGCTAAACGCAGAAAGGTATAAAGAAGAAATAATAAAAGCCGGCTATAATTTTGCTTTCAATTTATATAAAGGTAAAATTGAGCCATGTTCTCTTGCATGTGATGATTGTTTATTTGATTGCAGTTCATCATGTATCGACAACAGGATTAAATGGCTTTTAACTGATGAGTCAGAAGATGTTTTAATACAGTATCAGGAAATTTTAATACAGTATTAGGAAAGGAAACGGAACTTAATGATTACAACTGTTAAATTTGCAAAGTGTCATCCAGACGCTAAAATTCCAACAAAGAGATTTGAGGATGCAGGCTGGGATTTATACCCTATTATCCCAAAGGAGGGTATAACAATTTATCCACACGAAACAATCATTGTAAAAACAGGACTCAAAAGCGCTTTAGATCCAGCATTTTTTATGAAAATAACAGAGCGGAGTTCAATGGGAATAAGAGGAATTGGAGTTCGGGCAGGAATCATTGATAGTGGGTATAGAGGGGAAATTGGCGTTGTAGTTACCAACCATAATAATTACCCAATCCACTTTGATTCAGAAAATCAAAAGGAAGAGGATATTGAAACATATTATCCTTATACCGAAAGAATTGCTTACGGGAAAGCGATTGCACAGGCTCTTATTTTGCCAGTACCGGAAGTGGAGATTGAGGAACTTACAGAAGAAGAACTTAATAAAATTCCATCAGAACGACAAGACGGCGGGTATGGCAGCACAGATAGATAACTAAAAAAATAGTAGAGATTTGATAATTCATTTCTCTACTATTTTTTTTACACCCAAAAGCGTGTACATATATATAAAAGGTACTTTACATTCCGTTCTTAATAGCAATATAGCCGTTTCCAAAATTCCCGCCTTTAGCTTTGAGTGTCACTACATCTCCAACAGCTAAAGTTCCGCCTGTTTTATTTATAAGATTATTATAGACACCTTGTTCCCCTGCTAATTCTACATTAAAAGTGCCATTAGCATTAGCCGCAACAACTTTGCCGGTCACTACAATCTCAATATTTTTTAAGGCGGACGCAATTTCTTGTTTGACTATTTGCCGTATCATGTCGGTAAATATTTTTAATTCATTTTGTGTCATAATTATAAATTATAAAATGGCAATGCGCCAATATTTGTACAAGATATTGTAATCACAGATTCTATATCAATTGGAATATCAATAGACTGGATTAAAAATCTTGTCTCATAAAAATCATAAAAACTATCTGTTAATTGAATGCAGTTATTAACATCCAAATGAATCATATATGTTGACTGCAAATTGATTGTCTGTTGCAAAATTGAGATTTTATTAAGTTCATATTCTGCCCTTTGTTTTGCAAGTTCTTCAGAATAAATATTTGCGTCCTCATAATAAATATTCTTTGTCCCTATAACACTGATTCTGGTAGGGCTTAAAGGATTGTTGTTTTCTGCAACACCTGTATAAATATAATCACCATTGACATTACAGCCCGCAACAACCACTCGATTCTTAACTTGTTCAAAATTATAAGTCGTGTCCCCACCTATGTATTCTAATTCTGTGTCTCGATAAGTCCACAAATTAGGTTTATTTGATTGAGAAATATCCTCAATTCCTGAAATAAAATTCAAATGCCCTTCTGTATCATACCAAATATCAGCCCCAAACATATCCGCTAAGTCAATAAAAATGCTTCCAATAGAATCATTCGGAGACTTAGAAATAATGGTTTCAGTCGTTCTATTGATTAAATTAAGGTCAAATATTACAGATTTAGTATCAACAGAATATCCATTACCATTGTCCAACAGTAATGTGCTTTCAATAGCATTTCGCACACTGGTTCCCGCAGGAATCTCATAAACAGCCTCTAAATTGCCTCCTAATGTACCATCAAGTAAAGCAAACTTGTCGTATGCCTGAATAGAAATTGTAAGTTCCGCACCTGTTCTCGCAGTATTAGGGTTTGATAATACAAAAATACCCGCTGGAGAATAAATCTCGTTACCGTCTTTATCTATTATCCCAAGTTCAAGCCGAAACTTAGTGTTTATCCAAATTTTTCCCAGAATACTTGGAGTAAATTGACCTGTTCTGTTGTCTAAATCAAAAGTTGTAGACCGCCTTTGACCATTATTATAATTGATAGATAAAGACCCTGTCCCAAGCATTAAATATTCTGTAATGTCCTCTTTAATTGTCTCGTCAGGATGAAGAATAAATAATCTGAACGAGGGTCTTATAATATTCTCTTTAATAATGTTTTGGTATGTTGTAAAAGGAACTTGTGCCAAATAAGATATAGACATCTCATTCACCTTACTCTGCCATCAACTGTTCAACATACCATTCATCTACTTTTACAAAAGCAAGAACTTCCGCATCTACATCGTCAACTTTTTTATCATCAAGATAGAAATATCCGCCTTTACTTGTGAGTTCTTTCCCGTTGATGAATCCAACTCCTCCACAAGTAACTGCCTGCATTTTAGCCATTCTTTCTGCTGTTTCTCTTTTCATAATTTAATCCTTTCTACTCAAGCCATAATTTAGTGAAATAAATTGTCGCCGAGCTACTTGTAATATAAGCTCCCCAGCAACCCACATAATAAGAACCTTTAATATTAGAAATATCTAAAGATGTTTGAGTTGGCGATTGCAGGCTCCCTGCATTTGCAAGAACTCTATTACCAGAAGAATCCGTAATAATATCTACGATACTGCCCGAATCATCAAACAATGTAATCCCGCCGTTCCTAATATTACTTGTACAACGCACAAGTCCATATAATGTATTATATCGAGAAATATTTATTTTATTTCTTGTTACAACTGCTGCCCCATAATTATATCTAAAATTGATGCTTGTCGCCAGTTTATCGATATATCGTAAAGACGGAGTATTTGTATGTGTGCCAGTATATGCACATGCTACACCTCTTAAACCGCCTGTTATATCTGTATATTCATTTCCTGCATCATATATCGTAATGGGATCAACCGTCATTGGATATATCAATTCATCCCCAAGATAAATTGATTCAATTTCAGAGCTACCTAAATATGCTCCAACTAATTCATTATTACCTAATAAAATACTCATTTTATTCTGTTATCCAAATTTTATATACATATCCATTTCTGGTTGTATTATTGACCGTATCAATTGACAAATAACCCGAAGTTTCAACACTTGATATATCGACTTCTATTGTCGTTTCCGTACTGGAACTAATATCTTTTCTTAGTAATGTTGAATCTGTAGTTTGGACTGCTTTACTACTACTAATAAACAATTCTATATCATTAGTGGTTGTTCCTGATGTCTTACAAGTGATATAAAGTTTATTATAAGAAGTAAAATCAATCATATTAGCCGTTCCAAGTAATGTTCCAGACTGACTTCCACTTGGACAATAGAAATACATATTGGTGGCATTCTTTGTACCAGTTGTTAAAGTGTAACCACCTGAATAACTATACCCATCAAGCGTCCACCCCCCTGTAATTGCGGACTCTTCATTCCCAGCATCATATAAAATTTTATCTAATACAGGAGTAGCCGTCACCAAATACAATGTACTTGCATCTTTCATGGTAAGTGCATTATACTCTTCTTGCGTTCCCGTCCAGACACTAATTGCATTCGAATTGTTATCATAAATTGTAGTAGGGAGCAAAGTTTTAGTCCAAGTCGCCGAATACTTTGATGCACTGATAAAACAAGTATATTTAGCAATTGATGTTGTGAAAATCAAAGTTATCCCAGAATTAGACGGCGTATCTTCCGTTATATACATTTGGTGAGTACCCAAGTTCCATGCTACTACCATGCCGGAACTTGCATCATAAATCCCAATAGCTGTTTCGGTGTTTTCCAAAGAGGCAATCTTGTTATATTCAGTTTCAGTGAAAGTAGTCTGATTATATTGAATCCAATAAATACCTGAATTACTTACAGCGTTTTGAACAAAAGCCGTTGTCGCAATCTGCGTCGTATTCGTACCTTTCGCCGCCGTCGGAGCAGTAGGCGTTCCTTCAAAAGTAGGAGAGTCAATTGGAGCTAATGTAACAGGATTTAGAGACCAAGTATTACTTTGAAAATTATACTCAATTCGTTCGCTTATTACTGTCTTGTAATAGCAATGGAAAGTATATGTTGATGTTGTCTCTGACTTTTCAAATGTTAAAACCGGAAACATTAAGTAATCTAATTGAACAAAAACTCTTTTGTGTAAAGAAAAGATTCCATCCAATTCCGCTTCAGTATATTGCTGTCCATAACTTAAAATTGTCGGGTCTACATACTCCTTTGTTGCAATATCCTTTTCATTTAATACTTTGCTTAAATTTTTCATATTATCCTACCTTTTATTTATAAGCAATGATAATATCAATAGCATAATCAACAGCCGAAACAATAGAAGCAGTGAAAGTCCCTCCAGAAAATTTATTATCTAACAAAACTTGTTCACCTGTTGTTTTATTTGTTGCATAGACAGAAACAATAATAGCATTAGCTTTTAATGTGGCTGTTGCGCTTGTCTGTCCTACCGCAATAGTTGCAGTTGCTGTAGAAATAGCTAAACCCTGTAAACCACTAACATCTGTTTCGAGGTTTGTTACAGTTCCGTCTAAATCATGCAAAAGAGTGTAGTCATCTTTAGACATCAGTCCATTATTTGTTGCATCTGCAACAATATTAGGAATTGTGACATTGATAGTGCCTGCTTTTGTCAATCTACCGAATTTGTCAACAGTAAAATAAGGAACAGTAAATGTGTCCCCAAAAGCTGGTGTTTGTGCTGTAGTATCTCCATAATCTCCTGCCGTCACACCTGAATCTTTGAGGGAAACAGTTCTGCTTGCGCCTGTGCCTGTTACATCGATAGGAGCCGTGCCTGAAATGCTTGTAATAGCTCCATTAATATTTGTTTGCACGACAGTCCAGTCTGAATCCTGATTCCCTGTTCCATCTCTTTCGACAACCGCGATAATCAAATCTCCGACTTCACATGTTTGCCCTACATATGTGCCAGCAGTGCCTACCATATAAAGCCAACCAACCTCATATGTTGTTGGGATATCAGCAGGTTCATTAACAACGCCTTTATAGACAATGCCTTGCGACGCGGAAATAATTGCGTCAACATAAGCTTTAATTACCTTGTTTTGAACCGCATTTTCGGACGAATCTGACATTGCGGTATCAACCGTCGGCTTGTTTGTTAAATCGTTGTAATCACCACTAAAACTTGAAGTTCCCGCGCCAATGTTAGCCCGTGCCTGTTGCTTTTGTGCTTCTGTTAAAGTTTGTTCAATAAACTTGACCGCGTTTGTAGTGACGGCTCCGCTTTCACCATCTACTGTAGAAACAAAAGTTGTGTCGGCTTTCAGCGCCCCAACATCCTCAGCCGAAAGAACAATTGTTACGCCTGTCTTACCATTTACAGATACAACAGGTGTAATTGTGCCAGCACCAAGCGTGATAACACCATTTTCAATTTTAGCGTCAACAATTCCATATCCAGCAAGAGTAGTCGGCTTGTCAAGTACATTTTTCCATTCTACCGCATCCGCAGTTCCGCCTCCTGTAGCGGAAAGAATACCGGTTTCTGTAATAGAAAGTCCAGCCCCGACTTTAATACCTCCAAGTGTTTCTGCTGTCGCAATTGGAAGTTCATAAACTGTGCCGACCGGAATCCAATTTTCTCCGTTATACTGTTCAAGCGTCTTGCTCACGGAGTTAAAATAAATCTGTCCCATTGTCGCGCCGGACGGAGCTGTTGCTAACGGCTGAATGACCGCATTTTGTAATTCGTTCTTAACTAAATCAATTGATGTTAAAAATTTCAAAGCATATTCCTCCTATTTTTTTTAATTAAGATAGGCGGTTCCGCTAAACGCGCCAATGAAACTGACTTCTACCGTCTGACCGTCTATATATTTCCGCTCACCTTCAACCATTGTGCCTCCTGAATCCACAACAGTGATAGATGGATATTTATTTAAAGGATGCTTAATCACCCATTTGTCTTGAGCTGTTTTTTGCTCCCACACAAAAGTTTCGGGATTATCACGCCCATATAATACAAGCTCTTGACTTGTCTTGTTGCCCTCTAAAGTAACATTGTTAATTCGAGGCTTGTTTTTTAATTCATTATAATTATCTGTCCCGTCACCTATCTGTTTCGGAATATATAATGTTGCCAAAAGCCTCGGAACACCATCATCCGGATAATCATATGTTTCCAAAATTTCCTCGGATAAAACCGCCTGATTTGCAATATCTGTTTTGGTTAAACAAGTATATCCAATATTATAATCCCATGTGACTTCGGAGGTAATTTCAAATTCGCACGGTGTGATAATTGTTTGAACCATGCCGTTGGCAAGTGTGATTTCCACATCATACAAATATTTCCCATACATCAAAGTTTGAGTGTCGGCGGAATTGATTTGAATTGAAGTGCCTTCTTTTTGAATAAGCGGTTTATTCTGATAAATAGACTTCTTAACCGTAAAACGCACAGTGTCCCCAGCTTGAACTTCATAAGGCAGTTCAGTAATCCTATCGAGAATTTCAATATTAAATATTCCCGTGTCGCCGCGTGTAATTTTAATCTTGTTTTTATTGATTTCAAACACTTGTTTATACCCCTCCTTTCGCTTATTCTTTTATGACGCTAATACTATCTGCATCGCCTATTTGAATGAAATTGAACCCGACTGTTATAATTTGTTCGTAACTTTCATCTATGTAATTAAATCCGTTTGATTGAGTATCTACAATCCACGCATTTCCTTTTCTATCTTTGAGCAATTTTGGATGCCCATTCGCAATCATATTTCCAAAATCCTGCATCATTTGTGCGGTGTCTCTATACTGTGGCGATTCGCTTGTAATATTGCTTAAAAATGCCGTAATCCCGCCTGAAATATAGTTCTTTTGCCCGGTTGATACTTTAGGAAATTGCGTAAAGTTTTCATAAATATATTTATTGAGATTTTGTTCAATATCACTTGACGAAAAGTTTGTATTGAAAAGCCATACATCATCCGCAGAAATCGTATACAGTCCATTTTCTTCTTGATTGTTAAGGTTGATAAGCGCCCAACCTTCCCATTTTGCCGTAATTGAAGTTTTACCTGTGATTGCATTGGAAATTTCATTGTCTGTTTCAGCAAAAATAACATATTCATAATCTTGCCCGAATAAAACATTATAATCTGTAATATTGTCTTCAGAAGCAGGAATTGACGCAACAAAGGTCAAAGTGGTAGAATCTTTCTCTCTTCGGTAAATAAGCCAATGGCGGATAATATTTGAAATAGAATCGATGTTTCCGGCGTTAATATTTCCATTAAAATTAGCTAACATAATCGTTTCTACATCAAAAACAGGAATATAGAAAAAATCATTAACAGCATCTATTGTCGTTTGAGTTTGAACGCCATTCTTAAACCAAATATAATCATAAATACCTTTACCATTTCCTCCAAGATAGATATCTCCATATTTCAAAGGTGTTCTCATATCAGCCACCTATCCCAATACTTCAATACCAAAATAATCCGAAGTGCCGGATCCCGCCGTCCAACTTGATATGCCTGCAGAATTTGCATACACTTGAAAAATTTGACCCGGTGAAACAGACATAGGATATGAGGTTAACAAAATATGAGTGTCCATGCCTCTAAATTTTGTATTGCCTGTTGTTGATCGAATGAACCATAAAATACCATCTGTGCTTGCCGGTGATGCTGATGACACACACCTAACTTGTAAATAAAATCTAACTAATGATACTCCCGCAGGTATAAGGATATTATAAGTATCCCCTACTTTATTTGCTGCTCCAATATCATCTTGTAATACCTCATAATACGGAACATTGATATTCGTACTCCCAGATAATGCTACCCCATCCATCGTATCCCCCAAGATACAGATTCCTCCTGATTTAGAAAATCCGGCTACTTCTTGCCCTAATGTGTTAAGTTTATATGTAACCGAGAAAGCACTTTCTTGGTCTACAATATCATTCCAAACAAAAGCCATCAATACACCTACTTTCCAAATACAAGATAATAACATTTATTAACGCCATCTCTTTCTTTCTTAGCTGTAAATCCTGAAAGAGTTAAATTATTATATGTTGCCCCACCATATGATCCGGAACTATCTTTCACAATATATCCATCCGCGCCAAACCATATCCCATATACTTCTGTTTGAAAAGATAATGGGAATGAAAATGTTTGGTCTGTGGTTGTTAAATCTATGGTTCCCCATTGAATCAACAGGGCCCCAATATAAGTATATCCATTAGAACTCAAATTTTGAGATTTACTTAAAAAATTATCATTAACCAAGTCAAAATTAGAATTTATTTTGTTTGCAAATTGCGCTCCTGTATCTCCTCCAACAGGCGGAACACCTGCTATAATTTGTTGAAAATTAACTGCCATGTTTGCGTCTCTACTTTCTCTTATCTACTTTTGTTTTGCCAGCAATTTTTTTAGTGGCAAATATAATTTTTTCTATTTTCTTTTTCATATCTAAATTTCATGTAGGGGAAGATGGTACACCGTCTCCATTCGCGCATCCATATCCCCATTCCAACCATTTTCTTTATAAACTTCATACATTATATTTAGAGTTTTGCGTTCATCAGCTGTGGCGTACCCTTTAAGGATAAGCCTATCTAAATCACTCGACAAAGCCCAATAAGTAATTGCTGCCAGAGTTTTTCTTTCTAAATGATTAGAGGATTCTTCTTTATCTTTTTTTCTAAACCAGCATTGAACTATTGTATTTAATGTTCCGCCTGCAATAAATGCTAAAATTATTTGAAGAATCATATTTTTTCTCCTTTTTATCTTTTAGTAGCTTTCGGCTCTGTATAGGTCAATGCTTGTTCACTATCATTTACCCCTGCCGTTGTTGGGTCAACAATAATCCCTAAAGACGCAACCATGTTGATAACAAGTGTAATAAGAGTTGTAATTTGATCTTCAGAAATACTCGGAACTACACCAAAAAGTCCGAAAAGCTGATAGACAAATGTACAAATCGTTACTAAAAATGTAATAAGCCAAGTTTTATTCTTAAACCGTACAGTCCAGTTGATTTTCATTATTATTTTCCTACCTTTTCATTAAAAATATTATAAAGAACTTGCGCCATCTGTGCTCTTGTAAGCGATTTTTCAGGTTCAAATTTATTTCCGCCCGAACCCTGCATGTAACCTTGTTCGGTTACAAAAGCAATCGCCTTTTCATACCAAGCACCAGCCGGAACATCAATGAAATCTGTCATCTTCTTTATCTCCTTTATATTTTTCAAAAACGGTTCAGGGTCAATAGTTTTACCTTGATAATATAATTCAAAATGTAAATGCGGCGAAATTTTAATCTTTTTAGGATTACACGAAGAGCCTAAAATTCCTATAATATCACCTGCATTAACTTTTGCCCCTACTTTCAAAGGGGATTGATATTTTAAGTGTTGGTATAAACTATAATACATTCCGCCGTGATTGATAGTTACGACCCAACCCCGATAATCATTCCAATAATTACCGGAAATTGTTCCTTCCTTAACCGCAAGAACATTTGTTTGAATCTTAGAAAAATCTCGCCCTAAATCTACCCCTTGATGATTAGTAGTCGCACCCAAAATTCCAGTCTGTCGTTTCCCGAATTTGCTGGTTATTCTTAAAGGAGCGTCCAATGGTAAACTATTAAATACAAAACTCATATAATCACCTATTTCTCTAAAATCATAACTTTAGCGACAGGTTGAACCCAATCAACCATACATCCTAAAGATTCAGCAATGAACCTAATCGGAACAAGAGTTCTATTATTTTCATCAATAAAAGGAGCTTCATTCAAATAATATTTCTTGCCATTGATATATGCTAAAGTATCTTCTGTGTTAAGTTCAATATGGTTATTTCCTCTATCAATAAGAACTTTGATTGTCTTATCTTTATTGAATTGCGCATTTACAGTCGCTCCTAAAGTTTCACTAATTACTCTGACCGGAACAAACACATTCCCGTTGATATTAACAGGTTTTGTGTCCATTTGATGTTTTACACCATTTACATAATAATCATTACTCTTAGTCGTCATAGTAATATATTTTTTATGTGGTTCAGGCAAGATAGGTTGCCCCCATCCATAATAAACATCATCCCCTGCTTCACCTAAATCATCAGAAATCATTTTAAGGTATTTGTACATTTCCTGATAGTGCATTTGACCGTATCTCCCGACCATTAAAGCGGCTTGACCTGCTAAACATGGTGTCGCTGCGGAAGTGCCGCTAAACCACAGCACTAATTGTGAAAAATCAAGCTCTTCCCCGACAGAACTATATCCCTGCCGGTCAATCACTTTTGGTCTATTCCTGTACTTGATATATCCTAAAGCACCGACACATATCGCAACCTCAACCGGAAGTTTAGTGGAAATTGTTTCGTGTGTATCATTATCGCCTTCGTTACCTGCGGCGTTAAAAATAATAAGATTGTGCTTTTTCTGTAGCCGTTTCCACATATCAATAAATTCCTGTGGATGCTTATGAGGTGCATATCCTGTTAGAGATGCAGAGACAATATCAATTTCAAATTCCTCAATGAAATCAGATACCCCTTGTTCTCCTAAATAACTTATACCATTATATTCCACCGCATAATAAAGAATTTTGTCCCCATCAAACAGGGCAGATACTCCTGCACTAATCACATTTGCATTAGGCGCAACATCTAAAATTACTTGCCTTGTTTTCGCCCCATGAGAATTATTGGACTCCATATTCCAAACATTTACATTTTGTCCTGTAAATCCATTATTCACCCATTGACTAACTCCAATAATAGGAAGTTGTTCATCTAAAATATCTTGTTTTGGATTACTCATAAAATCACCTTATCTATACAAAACATCATCTTGCAACAATTTATAATCGGAGTACAAAACTCCTGCATATAACAAATTGCTATTTGCTTCTCTAAACATATTAGGAGCATTAACTGAAATACTATGTAATAATACTTTATCAGGGAGTAATGTCAATTTAACCCATAAATTATCTAATTGATTCAACGGATTCAAATTCCAATACAAAGAAGTATCCCATGTTTCTGTAATATCCCACACATAATTTTCGTTTGGGGATGCTCCTTGAGGTTGCAAAAGCCATTTTGTAGCCCCTAAATCAACAAGAGGTATTATCCCTGATTTTTGGATGTCTAAATTTTTAATATTATAATAAATTTTACCGTTTTGATAAGTAATTAAATAAGAAGGTCTTTCAGAAAGAGGGATTTCTTCCATTTGTGAATCATTATAAATATAATAACTCTTACTATCTGTCGCATACAACGCAGAAACATCAGGTTCTACACCTATATCTCCCCATACATTATCAGAAACAGCAGTGTAAATTAAATGAGTTCCAGTATTATAATATTGTGAACCTTGAGAAAAAATACCTGTTGGGGGCGTAGCTTGAATTGCTAATAATGAAACAGCCCGGGAATCCATTTGGAACAATATACCATTATAGCTTTTATCAATTTTAAGATGTAAAAATCCTGTACTTTCATATGGAATCTCCAACTTTTCCCAAAAAACTACGCTATTTGGATTTACAAGTTCTAAACTCTCATTTGCAATAAATGGGACATCTTGTAAATACCTAAAATCGCCTTTATTCCACCATAATATACCTCCGGGGTGCTCTACTGCTTTTGACCAAGAAATTTTAATTCCCGCTTCAGTACACACATTTTCATATTCCGGTTCAAAAATCAATTCAGGCTCTGCATAACTTACTTGAAACACCGAAACAGGCGTTGAAATCGAAGTATTGTCTCTATTTTCAACTGTTAGTTGAATTCCATACACCTCGCCCGAAATCAATCCATCAACAGTATATGTAATATCTCCATAAGAAATTTGCCCGCTTGTAGAAATCAATTCTCCATATCTATCAAATAAATTCCATTGATAATACAAATAATCTACCCCTTGGTCTTGAGCATAAACCCCTTGAAAAGTATAATTTTTAGATGTAATTTGCTTCGTAAATTCTTTAATTGATACCGTCGGGGTTGAACGAGTTCTAAAAATAATAAAATCACTTACAGTCAGATTAGTCTGTATAATATACCTTGTCCCTGTTGCAGGAGCAGTCGGAAACGCCGTATCGACGGTTACGCTGGTCTGGTCAGATGAAATAGATTTGATTTCAGACTGAAAACCATCAATATTCATATATTGATTTTTATCTGTCTGAATTAAAGTATTGATATAAGCTAATTTAATATTTGTTGTTGTTGAACCTGTGCCGATTTCACCCGAAGTAACAAAATTATCTATCTTATTCCCCAGTAATGTTGCTTGCCACAAATAATTCCGGCCATTGACTAATGTATTAGCTGGAACCGGAACCTCTACTGTTTTACCATTATAATATGGGTCATTAGACGGCGAAACCACTGGTTCAGAAGTCCATACTTTATTATAGGATTCGTCATAAATTGCAATAGACACATTATTCGCTACGCTATCACTCGTTGCATTGATAGTAATATAAAAAGTATTATCAATAGTTGCGTCTATATCTGTCAAATAAGGTTGCATTTGAGTTGGTTTATAAAGCAATTTCCATACCAACCTTTCTTTATGTAGAATAGACCCTCAACACAAGTCAAGGGTCTATCAATATAATTATCTTTGATTGAAAACCATATTTTGAAGCTGTCTTACGAAATTGTCTGCACTATTACTATTAACTTTAAGCTCATTTATAGCAATATGAGAGGATTTATCAATAGAGCCACTCGGTTTACTTAAAATTGCTTTCAGTTGATTCATAGAATATTTTCCAATTTCCATAAGATTTTGCGTCAAATTATGTGGAATGATACCTGTTCCCTGCGGGAAAATGCCTAATTCAGCTCCTCTTTCACCAACTAAGGCTAATTGAGTGCTTGGCATACCTGTTGTTCCACTTGCATAAGCCCATTTACCTGTGGATGATGTATATTTCATCCCTAAAGCCTTACCAATTTTCTGGTTTTCAGATTCTAACTTCTTCTTTGTTGCACTATCAGCACCATGCCAAGCTTTACTATTGGCTTTCATCTTGGCTTCCATAACACTACGGTCATCGGACGAGGAATATTTATTAACGCCTCCGCCGCCGCCTCCACCGGTTGTTGTAGCAGTAGCTCCACCACCGCTTGTTCCTCCTATCATGGACTCACTCGGCAAAGTAGTTTTAACATCGTTCATTTCATTCAGCTTCTGTTGAGCTGTAATCATTGAATTTATAGCCTTAATATAAGCGTCTTTGAAATTCTCAATATTCTTTGTCCGGTCGCCAAAAATCGCCTTTTCAATAGTAGTGCCTAACTGCATTTCGAGTTCCAGCCGATTTTGATATTTGCCGTAATCAGAAACGACATCCGACCATGCTTGCTTCTGCTTTTCGTAAGCGTCGATTCTGTCTTGAATTGCCCGCTTCTCGTCCTCTAAGGCTCTTTCACGCTGAATAGATTCAAGTTCTTCCTCGGCTTCAGCAACCTTTCTTGGATCTGAAACCCATGTCCAGCCTTGCCCCTTTTGATAAACTCGAATCTTTTGTTTTCTTGCGTCCTCTAAATTCTGTTGTGCTTTGGTTAATTCAAGCGCTTTTTCGCGCTCATCATTTTGGTTTTCTAAAGCTTGCAGTTCTTCGTTAAGCGCCTCAATTTGTTTGTCAAGTGAGGTTTTCTGTTCATCAGCATAAAAACTTAATGCACTAACAAGATTTTTCTGATAAGAAATCTCCTCTTCATAGGCTTTCTTTTGAAGTTCTTGAATGGTATCATAATATTGCCACCAAAGTTTTTGGAGACTTCGTATATATTCATGAGTCTCAGAAAGCCCCATTGAACGATATACTTGTGCCTGCCTGTGAGTTTCAGTCTGGAGATCTTTATAAGCCTGAATTTGCTCTTCTGTTGAAGCCCCTGCTTGTTTATCGAGGCTGATTTTATGTTCCATGACAGAAATAATTTCGTCAAAAGAACTTTTGAGCTTTTTGAGAGCGTCTTCGGCTTTCTTAGAAGATTTGTCAGGATCATCGTCATCATCCCTACGTCCTGAACCACTACTTTTTGGAGTAAATGCGTTCTGCAAGAAATCAGAAACATTCTCAGAAATGTCATGTTGTAATGAGTTTTGACTTCTTCGTAAGTCATCTAATTGACTGGTTATAGCACTTCGTTGCTTTTCAAGTTCTTTTAGCTCTTTATTTTTGTCTCGATAGGCCATTGTATAGGTATAATCTCGTCCAAACCCATAAGATGCTCCGCCTTTTACTGGTCCACCTACACCATACCAATTCCAAAATGAATCTACTTCCGCATAGTCTTTATTGATTTGTTCAATCTGATCATCAAGTGCATTTAAACTATTTGTCAGGGCTGTCCACTCAGATTCTTTAGCAGAAATCTCCATTGCCAGTGCTTTAGCTGTTGCAAGTTTTTCATAGGCAACAGTAAGCTCACTTACGACTCCACCCTCAAGATTGAGCATACCAGTATTACTATCAATAGAGGCGTTCAGACTTGGGAAAATTGCATTTATCCCTTTTAATGCGGCTTGGAGCTGTTCTTCTTCTGATTTAGTCCTATTTGTTTTAGAGCCTAAAGTTTCAAGAGTTTTCTGATATTCTTCAACCTTAGAGGATGTCTCTTCAAATTCTTGTTTCGACAGTTCTAAAGTTTTAGCTGTTTCTTCAGCCTGCTTTTGGATTGTCTCTAAACCTTGATAATCTGGTGTAAGGCTTTCAATCTCCTCTTTGTAATCTTCGACCCCTTTTTCAAGCTTTGCAAACATAATTACAAAGGCCGATATTATACTTGCTCCTGCAGTTGCGACACTTAATGTCCCCCCTAATAAATCCACAAGTTCATAGCCCAACATTTTAATGCCGCCTTTTGCCCCCAATACAGAAATAGCTGTATATATTTCTTTAATTGCCGCACCCAATTTAGAAACTGCATTTAAAGCCAATAATTTGTCTAAATCACGAACAACTGCTGTAAGGGCTACAAGTTCGATAGTGAGTTGAACAACAGGGTTTTGTAATCCCTCAAGAATTGCTGTTCCCGCATCAAGCGTAAAAGCAATAAAGTCATGGATTCCTCCATCACCTAATACTAAATCTTCAAAAGCCGCTTTCAGATTTGCTGTTTTAGCCTCTAAAGACTCCATATATCTTGCGTTTTCCTGCGTTGCAGATCCTGCCGATTCCATTGCAAGATCGTATGCCTTTTGAACTCCTTCAAAGTTCTCAAGCATCGCCGCAAGATTTTGAGTTTGATTTGCCAATATGTTATCTCATAGTTTCCTATAAGTTCGGACTATATCTTCACATTTCTGTGTCAAGGCGCTTCCATTTAAGGGAATCTCACCCCCCACATAACTTGTGGGCGTACTTCTATTGTAGGCATTCACCCTACCTCCGGAATAGTCTCTGAGCCTTTCCCTGTTCGGGACTTGGTTGCTGACCGCCTATATATCTTTACATTTTTCAAACATTCACATTTAGGCATATTTCATCCTTATGTTGTAGTATATAAAGCTTTAAGGTTTCCCAGCAGTTCACCTTGAAGGGGCGCAAATCCACCCGCTTGTATATTTAAGAAATACTTTTGTTGATTTTCGGTCAATGTTGGCCATATCCGTGCGACTTCGCTCATAATCGCATACATATTTTTCAACTGACCGTTTTCATCATAAATTTCTATTGCATTTTGTTGATACCAATCACTTAATTTTTGTCCAGTTGATGAACTTTCGTCCAAAATCTGGTTTAATCTGGATTGGATTGAAACAAGTCATTTTTATTTATAAAGTGCGTTAGACTTTACGAGAGAAATTATTTCTCTCCTTATATTTTCATATAAGATTAGACTATTTCTTCACCCTCCAAAGAGGGGTCTGCCGTTTCCGATTAAGGGAATTTCACCCGCTCACTTGAGCCGTACTTCTATTGCGATTAAGTCGCTGTTTCAGAATAGCCTTTTGACACATCCCTATTCGGGACTTCGCGCCCAATGACCCATTGTACCAGCACTTAGATTTTTGATCATATGCCATCCTTATCGTTTTTAACACTTTCGCACATTCGCACTTGTCAATCTTTCAAGACTATGCTGTAGTGATAAGGCTTTAGGGATTACTGGGTTTAGACAGATACTATAATTCATATTACTATAAACTTAGAGACAAGTTTCCCCTTGCTGCTTTACTTCCTGAACGAGTAATCTCAGTAATACCCGTCATTAACACTTATCTTATAGTTTCCTATAAGGTTAGACCATATCTTCATTGTAGGGCGTTTCCATTTAATAGACTTACATAAGGTTAATATCACCTTAAAACTAACCATTATTAGGCTGTACTCTACTCACCGAATCGGCTTTCGATGGTCGTTGAGCCTTATTCTGCATAAACAGAATCTTGGTTGCGGATTTACCAATCTTTATCCTTTTTACTTTCTCAAACACATTACTGTTTGCCCTTATATATGTCACCATTATAAGTTAGTAGATAAAAGCTCTAAGGTTTTTCCCGCAGTTAACCCTATTTTAATTGACCTAATGACTAAGCCAATGTTTCCTCATACGAGTTATTTCCAACCGCCATAGCAGCAGAGGCGGTTCCGATGTTCGTTGCTACGATTGTGTTTTACAAGGTCGCTACTCTTGCAAGATATCGGTTAATATCTCTCATGCTTTAACATGAGCCCAGCATATTTCTTCATCCTATAATCTTATAGGAGTTCCCCGTTTTCGTTGACCTTATAGCGATTAATCAACTACTTTATGCGTTTGACACATCCCTATTCGGGACTTCGCGCCCAATCATCCATTATACCGGCACTTAGATTTTTGATCATATGCCATCTTTGCTATTTTTAACACTTTCGCGCATTCACACTTAGGCATATTTCATCCTTATGTTGTAGCCGCAAAGCTTTAGGAGTTACTGGGTTTAGAGGAATCCATAGTGCATATTACTATACACCCGACCTATTTTATTAAGTCAGCACTCGACACCGACATGTTATTTGACTTTGTATTGATTTAAGTTCGTTAAACTTAAACTATATATTTCTATATAGAATAGACTATATCATATTTTTAGGGTTCTTCCATTTAATAGATTTACATAAAGTTAATGTCACCTTAAAACTAACCACTTGGCTGTACTCTACTCACTTCGTCCACTTATGTGGCTTATTCTACATTATGTAGTTACATTTATTAAATAAATTTTATTTAATTGCTTTCGATAGTCGTTGAACCTTATTCTGCATTTCAACAGAATCTCGGCTGCGGATTACCCAATCTTTTATGATTTTACCATACCTTAGTCATTACCTTCGCCATCATTGCATTACTACAATAACTTGGTTATAAAAGCTCTAAGGGACTTCCCGCAATTCACCCTATTTAATGAGACCTACTAATTAAATCTCATTGACTGCATCGATAATATGTTCAGAATCTTGTGCAGTCAAATTAAAGGCTTTCATCTGAGCGATGATGAAATTAGCCGCCTCTCCTGCACTTAATTCTTCATCGGCGATATTTTGATAAAGAGCAGCCGTCTTTGCCAAAACAGCAGATTCAGATGGACTGAACCCACTTTTAAGGAATTCTGTAGAAAGATTTGCCATCTCAGTTCGCGTTCTGGCAACTCCGGTTCCTAAATCTCCTAATTTTTCGCCATAATCATCTAATGCCCCACCTGACAAATCACTAACTTTTTTCATTTCAGTCTGTGCTTTGTCATATTCGCTAACTACTTCGATCGCCCTATGAAAAGCCTCGGTTAGAGTGTTAACAGCATCAGTAACGCCGCCAAACATAATAACTTTATCAAATATGCTACCAATTTTACCAAATGCAGAATTAGTCTTATTTGCATTAGATGTTAAATTGTTATATGAAGCAGATAAATTTTTATTTGCTTTAATTGCTTTATTAGTGGTTGCAACTATATGTTCCGTCGTAGTAGAAGTAACTTCTCCTGCTTTATTATAACGAACGGTTTGTTGCCGCAAAGTCCCAACAGCATCCGCATACTTCTTAGTAGTTGTCGCTCCTTTTGCCGCCCCCGTAGCATCGAATTTAATCGTGCTTTTTTCAGAAAGAAGTTTGAAATCTTGTTCCAACTTACCAAGATCAATAACAGGAGTTAGTTTTAACCACCATTGTGAATCAGCCATAACCAGCCTCCTTATGAAATAATTGTTATTTGTGTTTAAATATAGACAAATGTGTCTATCTTACATTGTTTTTAATTACTTAACAATTAGTCCTTTCACAATATAATTATGTATTATACTTTTGGATATTTAGTACGGTAAGCAATTAAAATCGCCTCCGCTATGTCATCATTTACTTCTATATCAAAAATTCTTTTTACTTCATTGATTGCCTTTTGTTTCATGGCATCTCTTTTAAGTCCATCACGAGTTCCATCAAAGAAACCGGCATTTCTGCGCCAATCTGAAACAGAATCAATTTCAAGTCGTATTTTATTAAATGCACAAACGGCAATCATCATCCCTCTAACAGCCGACAACTTTTTAAGAGTAAGGCTCCCTTTTTTAAGTGGAACATCCTCCATAATAATACAGGATGGTTTATAAGCCTTTAAAATGGCATCAATACGCATTGCCATTACTGAAAGTCTCTGTTCCCAGTCTTTATCTTTAGGCGCGATACATTCATAAAAAATCAAATTCTTATTCTTAAAGACCGCAATCCCTGTACTTGTTGTGCTGCCGTCTATTCCTACATAAACCATTCTCTACTATCTCCTCACGAAATCGAATAACTAAGTCGAGCATCCGTAACTTCTAATCCTTGTGATTGTAATTGTTGCATGAATATAACTTCAACATCTCTATTGACCTCATCCATGAAAGTATCCCAAAATCGAGTAGCCGCAACAGGCGGGAACCCAAAGCCAGCATTAGTCGTACCTTTATTAAGGATTTCATTCAAAGCATGTTCTGATTGAATCGTTACCGGCTCATAAATATTACCATGCTGGAAATTTTCAGCAACCCATCTCATAGCAGGCACATTTTGATAAAGATACCCTTCAACCGTATTAGTTGAAATCAATTCAGCCTTAGAAATTTCCCAACTCTCACGAAACTCAAATGTTCTGGTATACCACTCTGGTGTATTTGAATAAACAGACTCATCTATAATTTCAATCAGCCTATTCTTAAAATGCTCTAAAGTGGAATTAACAGCATTTTTAACAGCTGTAACCATCATTGCTCTAAGTTCATTATCATTAGTTATCATTTTTCTGTCCCTGAGCATTAACAACGGACAAAGCGATTTCTTCCATCTTCTTCTTACTTGGCATTTTCTTTGATACCTTTTCCAGCGCGTCAGCAAATCTGTCAAGAAAAGCACCAATCTGATTTTCAATTTTCTTGCTTTCTGAAATCAGCCTATAAAGCAAGTCTAAATTCTTAATGCTGTCTGAATGAACGATTTCTGTAATTCCATCACTAAATAATTCGTCATACTTTTCAAGATTAAGTTCATCTTCAATTTCTAAATCCGTCAGTATCTTAAGCAAATATAAATCAGCCGTCATATATGCCAAGCAAACATCATCAATATTTTTCACCGCATTAACAATCGTTGCAATTTCAGAAAAAGCCAACTCTTCTTTACAAGTAATTGTGCCGTATTTTTCTGTATTATAAATCATAAAATTCCCCTCACATTCCTCAACTCAAAGTTTGAAATTTTTAAGCATAGTCTTATACAAACATTCTCTATGCTCTTGCTTTATTTCGCCCATGAAATACATGATTTGTGTTTTATCAATGGTTGTTATTTGCTCACACAATATAATATTCCGCCGCCATTTTAGAAAAGGATAATCATCTTGATAGATGTAATAATGCGTCGGAATAATTGCTTTGGTTTCACTATGGGTAATAGGGATGCAAATAGTGGTCGGTGAATATTGATTGCCAACAAATTGTTGCATAATTACACAAGGTCGAATCCCCTGTTGCACGCTCCCACTATTTATCCCTAAGTCAACCATATAAATGCCCCATTGATTGACAAATTTCACCATTTTATTCCGTCGTTAAATTAACTTCAATAATCTTATTCTCCGATGCTGTTACCTGCCCTGTTTCGGTCTTATATCCACTTTTGCTAACCGTCCAAGTATATGTAGCGTTGCCGTCCTCAAGCAGATAAATATGTTTGCCTTGTTCAAAAGGTTCAATATCTTTTTCACCGTCATTAACCACCACGCTTGCATCCGCAGGAGTAACATTAAGCGTCAAGAAAAATCCTTCTCTGAAAGTTAAGCTACCGTCGGCTTTAATAGAGAAAAATCTTGCATCTCCAATCAGACCCCCACAGTTCGCTGTAACAGTCGCTGTAATATTGTCATCAGGTCTATTTGTGGAAGTGATTACAAAATTATACGGCTCACCTAAAACCTCAAACACAGAACCATCTAAAAGTACGCCACACATCGCTGTCGTCGTAAGAATAGGAACTGCGCCTTGTACTGTAATTACATCCTCTACAACATCGAAAATTTCATCGTCAAGTAAAACCCCGCCACACGGGATTTCTTTCAAAATCGCCATCTAAAACCTCCAAATTCCTTAGAAACCAATAGCTGTCCAAATGACATGAATAGATGTAGGAGCATTTTCAAACATATCATTTACCGAACACCAAGTAATGTCCCATTCACCTGTGTATTCTTTGCTATACTGAACATCAGGAGTAATTTTAATCCTATTCGCACTATTCTGATAATCATATGCCACAGGGATAACAGACACTACTGCATTAAAATAATTAGCAGGGAATCGTTCCGAAAACGGAGTCTCTTTAGCGATTCTGCCGCCCATGCAATTAGAAACTACATCTTCCCATTCCATATCATAGTCAAGCCCGACTGTTGCAATTTTAAGACCATTCAAATTAGTGTAACAAGTCCAGCCTTGCCGAACATCCACGATAAAATCATGGTCTTTTTCGAGCATATCAAGAATTCCTTGAGATAAATTGATTGTAACTTCTCGTTCTTTCTTATCTAAAGATAAATAAGTTCCTGCTTTCAAATTATCTCCTCGATAAAGAGAATTGATTTCATTCTTAGCGTCACCAATTTCAGTGTCCCAAATCTGACTGTGATCTTCAAGTGACTTAATTCTTGAAATAACCTTAGTTGCAGGAATACCATTAACTTTTTCAGTTTCGGAGGCTTTGTCAACGATGTTATTTCCGTCAGCATCGTAAACAGACTTAATCATAACATCTTTCAAATGAACGGTATAATCATCTCCATTAGTTAAAGAAAACTTAATCCCGCCATTATCACCCTCTGAGATTCCTGTAATCCCAATAGTGCTATATTTCATGCAAATTTTCTTGATAAGTGCAATTATTGTACCCAATCCTAATTGTTTCATAACTGCACCACCTTAAATTACATCAATCATAATTGTTCCGTTAATAGGAAGCGAAGCTACAATGCTTTTAACATTAGATGGAGTATTAAATTCATAGACCAGATTCTCGATCATTACAAATTGATTCCCATCATGATTAAATTCAAGCGTCCCTGCATATTCATCATCAGAAATAATTGTAATATATGCGTCAATTCCCGTCTTTTGATAGTTAGGGAAATTCTTTTCAAGCCATGCTTTAACACTTGCGGTCGCAAATATATCTTGATTGTTTTCAGCAATCGTAAAATTTAATACACATGTTCTTGCGCCTGCAATACTCATTTCTCCGCCTCGTCCTCCTTTTTAACTGCTTTCTTTTTAGGTTTAGGTTCCCAACCTTTAATATAAGGCTGACCATCTACCCAAACCAATTTAACCTTTTGAGGCACAGAGTCAAAAGGATTAGGAACTTCTTTAACAAAGTCATCTATTTCAACAAAGAGCCGCCCTTTTAAGGCAAATCGGACTTTATATTCATCTTTAGCCAAAGTTTCCTCCTTTCCCCTATTTGTGCATTTATCCATTCCATCAAGCGGCTTCCATCTCATTTCAACAGTACACCGATAAACAAATGGACACAAATCGTTGTCAACTTGACAGCGACAAAAATCATTATAAGGTGCTACTACACAAAATTTACAAAATTCCATTCAATCACCTATATCAAAAAAAGAGGAAGGCTTTTACACCCTCCTCCTTATGAAATAATTTATTAAGATACAGTTACTTCTGCGTAACATTCAATCGGATTTTCTGTTCCGGCTGTCGGCGTTGCAACAATCTTAACTGTTCCCTTACCAGCGGAAACACCCTTAACAACACCCTTGTTGCCTACCGTAAATTCGGTTGCGTCAGTCGTGAATGTCAGATTTGCATTATTAATTGCACCAACAGCATTATCGCTATAAATGCCGTAAACCTTGAGGGTCACTTCCTCATTAGTAGTAATCTGTACATCTGCGCCGTCTACCGCCATAGTTACAAGATTATCGCTCCATACTGCGCCATAAATCTTCTGTTTAATTGTACCATACATACCCATATCATTACAATTTGTAGTAGTATAGACCGCAAGGGCATTACCGCTAAGAGAAGTTGTAGCTGCACCCGAAGAAGTAAGGGACAAATCTTGTGTTCCAGAGAAAATAAATCTCGGAATATCGACACTCAATTCACCAACTTTAGATGAAGCCGATACATTATTTCCCGCACTGCCGCTCTGTGCTTTGAACAGCGGGAATGTAAGAATAACATGTACTTCCGACGGAATCATAGCAGACGGCACAATAAACTGTCTAAGTGCGTCATCTGTTGCATTATATTCAACGCAAACATCTGTTCCTGTCGGAAGATTCGAAACTGTAGCTGTCTGACCAACAAAAGTAATTGGCTGCCAGTCATCAGCACCAGAAATTGTATACCAACCTACTGTTCCAGCGTCACCAAAAGCAACTGGAGTTCCCTTAACAGTAATCTGGTTAGGAGTCGTTACCTTAAAAGATTCTCTTTCAATAGCGTCCCCGCCTACAGTGATATTGCCGCCTACATTAAGAGCAAGATACTGAAGATTGAAAAGAGCATCTTCTGCAGTCAGACCCATCAAAGAATCATGGAAATACTGACCCAGAAGAGGATTTGAAAGCCCACAATTATGTTAAATAGAGCCGCAACACTCTATTTCATTTAATCTCCTCATAAATTAAATGACTCGTGTTTTCACACGATGTTCAGACTATTTGTTCATCTTATATATCTAATTTAATATAAGTATACTGATATCCTTGCATTATAAGTCTATCGATTGCTTCTTTAATCTGTTCTTTAGATGGAATACTTCTTTGAGCGTCTATTCGCAAAATCTTATATCCTTGAGATTTACAAAATTCGTCACGCCTTCTATCTCTTTGCTTGTCTTGATGCCAATAACGACCATCATACTCCACATCTATCATTTGTCCATTAACAATAATTACACAATCTAATAAATTATTCCCACATGGTTTATTTAATTCACAATTACCATATAATTCTTTTAATAAATCATATATTTGAATTTGTTGTGTGGATGTTAGACATGTCCCATTTTGCAACATCGTTTGGATACCCTTTTCGCGAACCTCTTTTGACTGTAATGTATATTCGACACCATATTTTAATAAATTAGTTTCTTTAATTCTCTTTTTACATTCATCCGTTTGCAAATAATAATCATAGCCATATTTTCTTTGATTATTTATTCTTTCTCTTTCCCTGATTATCTTTGACTTTTTAGGATGATCCACCCCATATCTTTTTAAAAGAGTTTCTTTTTGCTTATTTTTAACAGTCTCGTTTTGAAAAGGATATTCATATCCATAGCGAATTTTATTTGTTTCTTTTCTTTTTTGGACAATCTCTTTATTTTTATATGATTCCTTCACTTTGAAACTGATTTTTTGTCGAGATTCTTCAAGTTTGGCACCATTGTCTACTCCATATTTTTCAAGACATGTGGCTTTGATTTTATTTATTGTTTCTTCAGTTTTAGAACCGTTGTCTACACCATATTTATCAAAACAAACCAATCGATTTTTTTGAGGCTGACAATTTTTACAACAGTCCCCATATTTTGGATGATGTTGCTTTAAATAAACGGACATCATTTTAACCACGATTTGCCCACAAAAATCACATTGAACTTTAACCAGTTTATGTGACCCAATGGACAAATCTTCAGCTTTAACCTCAAAACTGTCTCCAAAATTTGTAAACGAATATCCTAATTTAACATAATGATCTTTAGTTTTTTTATTCCATTTAATCTTAAAGAACTGATTCGGCACTAACATAAATCCACCTCCATTCTTATTATAACTTTAGAAAGTGATTTTGTCAATGTTAAATATATAAGAGCTGTATTTTTCGGCTACCATTAGCTTGTAACCTACTCTCCCGTAAGGAGATAGTCGTTGAACCTACTTCTATTCAAAGTTTGGCTGCTAAACGCCCATTTACATTTACTTAGGATTTAACCATATAAATATTTCTTTTACTTTTTTCTGCTTTCGCAACATTCACACTTAGGTTTATTTCATCCTTATGTTGTAGTGAAAAGAACTTTAGGGCTTCAAAGCAATTAACACAGAATACTTGCACTTCACAGTACAAGCAAGGCGATTAGTTACCTCGTATGTCCTCAGCCGTTACACTGATATTAAGACCCTCATTTACAAGAGTCGTTGATGTAAAGATTTTGGTTGGGTTGGTCGTACTCTGAGTATAAGCAGTCATCGTACCTACACCAGCAAGAATATAATTCTCCATCAATTTTCCCCCATTCATTAGAATTTATTTGTAATTGTTTCAGGAGTCGTAAATACATCAGCGAACCGCGCCTTATCAGGTTTATAAGCCCAATGAGGAACATCTGTTCCCTCTTTCAACGCTCCTTGAATTTTAGCCATTGTCATGACAACATAATCTGTTTTATCAACAATAGATTGGAAAATCATCTCAAATTTTCGACAAGATAGTTCTTTAATTACATCCATTGTAAGACTTGTGTGCGCAAGAAGGTGTACAATTTTATCCTCAATAGAAGGCTGTTTAATCCCTTTATTTTTAATAGCATAATATTGAGCCACAACTTCTTTGACATCATCCGAAACAAATTCGTCGTCATAATTCGGAAGATTCTGATACTTAACAATATTCATTATATTATCAAAATCTGTCCCATTGATTTCACAATTATTTATATATAATAAAACTCTTTTATTAGAGTTGATTTTAAAATAAATATCTCGTCCATTAATAATAATCAAAACATCCCCATTTTGGAGCGTTTGTTCTAATAAAACATCTTTTCCAAATGTATTTTCATTCACTTTCTTTGAATCGTCAAAATAAGTATGAAAACATATCTCCGCCAATTTTACGAACTTATCTTTCCAATCTTGTTCTTCTAAAATTAAAGAAAGCATGAATTGTAAATAACTCATTTGAATCATCTCAATATTAGAAATTCTGTTCTTATCTATGTTAATTATGTCTAATACAGACATAAATGCTACATAATCTTTTACTCTCACAGGATAAATTACAACACCCGAATAATTTACAGGCTCATCATAAACTAAAGAACCTTGGACATATTCTTTTATATTCATGGGCAGACTTCCGCTTGAGGCTCAATAACCTCAGTCATAAATAAAATGCTATATCCTGTAAAAGTGTTGTTATTCCCAATCCCATTAACTGATTTACAATTCGGCACGAATCTTAAAAAGCCTGCCCCTGCAACATCCTGACCATTCAAAGATTTCATGAGTTCCATTTCAATTAAATCCCCTCTTGAACAAGGCACCCCATTATATTCTACAATGGCATTCTTCGTACCATAAAGAACATCAAACTCATAATAAACTTTAGCCGTCAAATTATTTTTAGGGACAGTCTGGTATCTATAACATTTAAGATATGTTTGAGAATCAGTCAATTCATCCGCCATAACATTTGAAAGAATTATATTAAAATCTTTCATGTTCGCCTGCCCCTTCCATATCATTTGTAATTTTTCCTCTAAGAGCAAATGTGGACGGGATAATGCGTCATAACTATTATAAGCCAATAAATTAAATAAATTCTCATTGGTTGTGAGAGCTACAATAATTTTATAGGGGATATATGGCATAGTTGTGAATTGATTAAACATTCCTTATACTCCCCTTTCTAAAACATTGATTTTAATTTCAAATTGATTGTTTTGTCAGCGACTCCATTGCCTTGGAAAACAAGCGTAAGAGGAATAGAATCAATTTTATGTGCAAGTATAGTTATCTCATTTCCGTTTTGAATTAAAGAATATGAGTCTTTATTTGCACCTGATTCTAAAATAGTAATTTCCTCATCAGTTGGTTCGCCATTTTGATAAATTTGTACTGTAAAATGAATTGATTGTGCTTGATTAACAGAAGTATAAATAGGGTTAATGACTATTTCTTTATTTAATGGTGCTGTATCAACAATTTTGATAGATTGCTTTGCAACAAGACCATCATTTCCCGCAATCTTAGCTTTAATAATAGCTACTTCACCAATTTCCCCTGTTAAAGTGTAGTTTCCATAATTATCAACTTGACAAGCATAATTCGGAATAAACTCAACATCTCTATCTACTGTAACTCCATTGAGTGTAACATTTGCAAAAACTTGCCCTGTAAATCCTTGAACTTGAGCCGATACAGAAGATTCCAATGTAATTTCATAATCATACTGACCAGCATTAGCTACACCACATTCAAAATCATCATCAGGTTGTTCCATATCAAGCCACATATCCATATATAATAAATAATTTGACTTACTGTCGTTTGTAGCCTCATTGAGCATTTTCTGTACAGCAACAAATTTATAAGGTTCACCATTAAAGATAAACCGCTTATTCTTAGGAATCTGCTTTACTTCGTCGTTGCCCTGACAAATTACAGAAATATGTCCATTTGCGGTAATTACATCTTTATCTTTAGAAGGTGTCGGCGATTGGAGAACATATTCAACTACACAAGGCATTTCAAGCAAAGCACCATTCACAGGATTTATCCAACGCATAACATTATTACACCGACGAACCGTAATATCTTTAGTCACAGTCCCCAATTCCGATGTGTTGATTGTTATCCAGAAGTCATCATCATATTTGAACATTCGACCTTTGTTGACAAAATGATTTAAGTCTTTGAAAGCAAAGTGTTTGAAATCATCATCTTGCTTATAACTTGTTCCCATTTCAATGGCAGGTGTTACCCGCACCTCAATAGGGTTATATTTTTTCCCCCCGATAAACTCTTGCTCATAAACAGTATATACTTGTGTTGTGTCATCCCAATAAGCGTTAATGAGTGCCTGTTCATGCTCCCGATAGGCTTCGTCTGGACTATTAGAACGCATCAATGTTTTAGCATTATAAAGTGGTAAATCCATTTTACTCACCGTCCTTATATAACAAAGATGAGCAATGCAATATTACACTTTTAATCTCTGTTTGATTAGCAATGGAACTTAGTTCGCGTAAGCCTTTGAGTTTTTTAAGCACAATAGACTCGCTTTTAGAAAGAGATTGTTCAGCAGACATATCACAAATCAATTCGAACAGATATTTTTCATAATTGTGTTTGTTTTCTTCAAAAATAGGTAAACATTTCCATACTTTACCTGCATATCGTTTACCCATTTATTCCACCATCCTCGCCGAAAAAAGGAAGTGAAGAAAGTCTTTTAAGTTGGTAATTTGTGCCATCTTGTTTGACTTTTTCTCTGAGAAGCCGAATATACTCTTGTCTTTGTTTTAAGTTCTGTCCTGTCGCGTACCTTTTGAAAGCCTTGTCTTGCAAAGCTTCCTTAAATTCTAACACATCTTGCGCATTATCTAAATACCATCCTAACACTGTATAATCTGCAATAATCGAAATTTCAGTATTATCAAAGTCAGAATCAAAAATTTGGGCCTGCGTATCATATGTTAGAGACTTCAAACAATCAGTAAATTTCGGCAATTCTCTAAGCATGTAACCTATCATAACTTGTTCAAACGCATTTTGATCCTTTTCATAAAGTGAATCAAGTTTATAGTCCCGAATAGTTACTAATGCCTGATTTATAATTATATTAAAAGGAGTTGCCATATGTACCTCCTATTAACTATTTCGTTTGTTCTTTCTTAATTTCATTAGCAATGCTCATAATGTCATAACCCGTGTTTTCCTTAATTTTATTAAGATAATTCAGGTCATAAACATGTCCATCGTCAATGCGTTTAGCCATTTCAACAGAAACAGACTCTTTAATAGCTGTCGGCATGCCTTCGAATAATTCAATCGCATGCTCATTGTTAAGAGCCAAAACAGAATCCATCATATCTTTAGTATAAATAGTTTTATACTCATCCGTAAGACCGAGTTCTTCAACCGCCTCAGAATTCGTGATGTAAATCAGCCCCTGCTCCATTGTCTTAGGATAAGACGCTACAATGTCAGACAAATCATCAAACTTAATAAGAAGTGCTTGCCCATACTTTTCCCAGTAATAAACTTTTCCTTGTCCATTAGGTTCCGTACTTACTGAAATAGGATTCTGCATAAGACTAATGCACTTAATCTTCTTTCCTGCCAATCCTTTATCTTGCGAAATAATGACCTGTGGGGTAGACGATGTTTTAATTTGTTCTTCCAGTTTCTTGATTTTTGCAAGCAACTCCTCAACCTGTGTATTACCCGTTTCTTTGGTTTCAATTACAGTATCTTTTACTTCTGTTTTCTTTTCTGTTGTCTTTTTAGCTGTTGCCATTCTCTTACAATTCCTTTCATTCTAAAAAAAATATAAGAGGGGACGCAAAATCCCCTCTTTAATAAAAAACTAACCCTGAAGCTTAATTACACCAGCAGTGCTGTTTGTAATTACCTGTGTATCCCAAGCCTTAGACAGAGTTGTCATCTGAAGCAGGTTAGCATTGTCATAAATAGCGTCAGTATGAGAAATCAGACTTCCACCAACACCAATCTTAACCAGCTTATCAGAAGCCGGAGAAACAACATAAATTCTATCGTCTCTCAGTTTAAGTGCATACGGATTAGTTGTATCATACGGATTTGCAACCTGTATAAGCGGTACTACATCATAATCATTAAATGTAAGTACATGTCCAAGTCTTACATAATCGCTCTCAAGCAGGTATCTGTAATTCGTGTTCGACGGCAGAACGCTCTTGAGCGCAACAGGCGTACCCATAATGATAGCCTTTCTACCCTGATTGTATGCAGACACGATTTCGCACAGAGTCATAAGCCCTCTTTCAGAATAGTTCGTCAGAGTGAGTGCTCCTGTAACACCTTCCATCGCTGTATTGAATGCATCATATGCATCAAAGAGCATTGCAGTCTCGATAGAACGAGCCGCCTTCATAACATCCTTTGCAATAGACGCACGACCAGTCAGATACTCGAACAAATCAGTTCCAACAGTAAGCATTCTGTTTTCCGGAACAAGCGTTACCGTTGTGCCATACAGCTTCTGCATGTTAGTTGTTCTAAGTCTATAACCTGCCTTAGAAACAGTATAAAGAGCATTGTTTTCAATATCAAAGCTCATAGAATCGCCGAGGTCTGCAAATCTGAAATCTGCAAAATACGGAAGAATGCCGTTCAACAGAGTTTCCGGCAAAACCATATCAATCATATACCTTTTGTTCAATGTAATTCGCCACATTACATCAGTCATAAAGACTTCTATATATTTCTATATAGAGCAGACTATATCTTCATCCTCTACGGATGTCCCCCATTTCCACTCCCAGTCGCTTGGAATGTACCTCAAAATGCGTAGTCGTTGAACCTTCCCCTATTCGGGGCTTGGCTGCTGATTGCCCATTGTAACATTCAATTTATTTTCAAACATTCACGATTAAACTTATTTCATTTTTGCGTTGTAGTTAAATTGACTTTAGGGTGTTCCAGCAATTAAAGGGATTTATTATTGAACGCCTTTCAGCGAACCGAGACTATATAATGTTAATCTCTAATATCGTTTGCAAACTGCTTAACAATTACAGAGTTAGAAAATCTTCTCATATCTCCGTCGAAATTGTCAAGTGTATAACCAGACCGTCTCTGAATTTCCTCAAAGTAAGCCTTGTTAATAGCCTTTTCCATAACATCCTTGGACTCGTTAGCCGCAGAAAATCCCTTTACACCAGCTTCAGCCATTTCATTATGGAAATATATCTTCATTGCCTCATAAAGTTCCGGAGCAGTTTCCGCAAACTTTACAACAGAATTAAATTCTCTCATTATTGTACCCCTTTCTGTGTATAACTAAGCCTCGATGCACTCAAGCTTGTAAGCCTTATAAAATTCATTACCAACGCCAGCCTGCGGGAACGGCAGAGTACCAATCCACTCAACCTTGAAAGCAGTATTTCCAGCAGTATGAGAAGTTACCTTAGTTAGAAGTGCAGAGCCATTCGCACCCTCAAGTACATCCCCAACAGCAATGCTATCGCCCGAAACTGCATCAACCGATACAACAATGTTATCATACTTCATCGGCTTAAAAATCGAGAAAGTCTGCCCCTGCGGGTTAGTAAAATCTCTTGGGTCAATAGAGAGTCCCGCAAAACTCTTTCCATTAACTGTAAGTACCTGATAAGACGGGTTATAAGCCATCCACAGGTCACCAAGATTTCCAGTCGTCGGAAGAGCTGCTGTATATCTATCCTCTCCCTGCGTTGTCGGTGCTGTCAGCTTAACAAGTCCGCCGCCCGGAACATCTGCTGTGGTAGAAACGGCGCTTCTATTGTACGAACCAACATCAGTTGCCGCAATCTTAGATTCTATCATAAAACCATAAGCCATAATTTCATTGCCTCCTATTATTTATTCAAAATTCTATCGAAAATACTTCCGCCCTCATTAACAGGTGTCTTATTAATTCCCATGCGGATAATACCCTCTTTATTAGTTTTCTTTTTACCATTGCCCTTGCTATTTTCATATGCAAAAGCCTTGATAGTATTGATGAATGCCTGTGTTTCAGAAAACCCACATTCTTTTGCCTTTTCAACAAAATCGCAGTAATCCTCTTCTTTAATATCATCCTTGACTTCAAGAAGAGCCTTGCCAATTTCAGCCATCTTTTCCTCTTCCATCTTTTCATGCTGATACTTTTTCAGGGTTACATTTTCACAAGCCATCTTGCACATTTCCTCAAGAATGATATTCATCTGTTCATCCTCTCCGAATTTACAAGCTTCTTCAATTTCATCAATCGTTTCAGCCCTCAACATAGCAAGCATAGCTCCCACATACGCATTTCCGTCAAGACCAAATTCTTCAGCGTCACTATCGTCGCCTTTCCCATCCTTAACATCCTTGTCGTCGTCAGGAATAGAATTTTTCTTGGCTTTTTCAATCTCATCTTCGTCCTCATCCTCGAACTTGGTGTATTTAATTGCCTGTTCAGGGACTTCGAAAACAAGAGTCTTGTCTGTTGGAACAAAATCAATCTTAACTTCTGTTGCCTCATCGTCAAGTGTGATTCCTTCTTCTGTATAAGAAAAATTAACCCTATACAGTTTTCCATTCTCATGCTTAATAATTACAAATTTCTTATTATCTTCTTCATAAATCCCAAAGATATAGAAACGATAATCGAATTTAGCTCTCAAAACATCCCAAATGGAATCCCACATATCACCGAGGTTTACAGCAGAAAATTCAATTTCTTTCATTTCTGACATATCCTCCTCATTCAAATCAAGTTTTTCATAAAGCGCCATGACCTTTTTAATAATTTCGTCATCTTTTTCTGCTTTTGCATAAGCCAAAGCGGAACTGAGCGCCCGTCTATAATAAACCCACTCCCCATTATGAAGTCCCATAACAGGATAGCCAAGTTTAGTAACCTCTCTATCTTCCCATCTATCCTCTAATCTAAGACAAACTTTCGGGGCAAGAGTTTTATAGTCTTTTTCTTTTACTAAGTCTTTCTTAGCTTGATTTCCATCCCACTCGCCGTCATAAATAGCATCTTTAGAAGTATTGATTGGATGGTCAACAAATTCATCCTTATCTTTCTTGAAATTCTTTAATTTACTCAATGTATCCTGCTCCTTGTCATATTCAGTCTTTAATTCTGAAAAAGATAAAACCTGTGCTTGAGAACCTTGAATAGACGGATTTACGCCTAAAAGAGTTACTCCAAGAATAGAAAACAAGTCAATCTTGCCTTTCTTTCCGTTTTCAGGTTCCTCACCTTTAAGCAGTTCAACTTCCATTGAAACATCTGTTTTCCCATCTTTCTTTTCAAAGATTTCTTTAACATTTTCGAAATATCTTTTCCAAATTTTACCGATTGAACGCAAATAGAGTTCATCATCTCGTTCCACCAATTCAGGCTTATCCTCTTGGAAAAATCCCACGGGAACTTCTGATTCATCATGTCCGCCAAAATCATCACCAACAAAAGCCGCAAGAATCGGTTTGCCCTTAATGCTTTCAGCCGCATATTTAATAGCGTCCTTACTAATCGGCATTTGATGACTGTTATCCCCAGAGCGACACACATCAATTTGAACAGTCATAAATTGAGAATTTGAATTTTCTTCGATAACCTTAAAATTATCTACTTCAAAATTATATTTCAAACTTTAATAACCTCCTTCCCCTAAAATTTTTATTAGCTGTGGAGTTTTTAAGTAAAAATAACAAGACCCCATCCAATAAGACGGGGTTAAACCATTTTGTTGTAATTTATTTATAAGTTCTTTATTGTGAACATCCACACATAAATATTTATCCATGTCGATTGGAGCTTGTCTTATTATCATAATCCGACAATTCCCCAATCTTTAATATGGAAATCAAATCTATCGAAGTCATTAGGGAACTGCTCTGATTTATTCTTGAGCGTAATAATTTGCCCAATAACAATATTAAAATCCCGCAAGAATTTCATTAAATCAGCATGAACATTTAAGTCGCCCTCTTCTAATGCAATGGTATTAACCATTTTAATCATCTGATAAGTGTCGTCAAATGCTTCGTAGATTGTATTAAACATATCTGCAAGATCATTATAAATCTCATTATGTTCAGGAACAAGAGGTCTAATTGACCGCTCATCATAATTATCTTTAATCTCTGAAATCTGGTCAGCCATAACAGGGAATAAATGACAGAGCTTGTGATGGATAATATCACTCGCCTGCACCATAGCCCAATCGTTCAGCATAAAACTAACTGCATTATCGCAGAGAGAATTAAGATTAAAGAACTGACCATATAAAATATCGAGTGCCTCACTCGTTCTCTTCGATATTAACACTATTTTATACCTCCGACACCAAAACAGTGTCCTGCATTCTTTTTATAACTGTTGTTAACGAATCCACTAAAGGCAAATATTCTTCTATAATTGTATAATCATCAGCAATATCCATTTCTTCAGTCAAATCAAATACAATATTCACTAAATTCTGCTTTGATTTTTCCCATTTTTCATTCATTAAATCCACCGCCTTAATCATCATAATCTCTTGACGGCGTAGATAAAGCCGACCGTTTGCGAGGTCTACCCGCCTTATTGTTAGAAGCCGTATGAATAGATATGAGTTGAGTCAACTTGTCTGAGAAATTGCCATTCTTCGCCTCATCAATCATAGCCTCAAATAACTGTGGTTCATATCCAAATGCAGACGCAAAAGCAGATTCATTCAAAACGATCCCTCTGTCTGCTAAGTCCATAATTTTATCTTGGCGGGATTCTCTTTCAAACCTATAAGGTGTGCCCTCAAACTTAAAACTAAATTTATACTTCCGAGTCTTTTTATTCACATAATAATTTAAGAATTGTTCAAACTGTGAATAAAGGCCGCTCATTTCAGCATAATCTGTAAGAATGGCATTCTCAATTTCAGATTGGCTCATTTTATCAGAACTATAAATAAGTCTGCTTGCACTAACGCCAGTACCTGAACTCGTTTTTAATTGTTCACTATAAGAATTAGGATTTTTATCTTCAAATTGATAGAAGTCTGTTCTTTCGCCTGGCATTACACCAACTTTAATGTTCTTTTTAAGCCCGCTTTGAACTTTATTCAACAAGAAGCCTAAAAATTCTGGCTGTAATGCTGTTGCGTTTGGTTCACTTGAATTAAGCATCTTCAAATCTGAAACTAACAATCCATAAGCCGCCGCAATATCTTTGTCGTATTGGAGCTTTTGAATCTCATTATCTAAAATGGTATCTTTCATCAATGTTGCCAAAGGTGGAACAATCGCAAAATTAGAAGTATCGTACTTAAATACCCAAGCCCCATCTGCCGGAGAAGTCTGTGTCCATAAAGCAAAAGTTCCATCACGATACTTAAATTGATTAGATGGAATATAATCTTTGTAATGAGTATAACTGTCACCCATTACATTATTTCTATAATCTTTGAACACAGGCGCAAACAAATCAATATCAATAGCGGGTTGCAGAAAATAACTCATATCGAAATCATAAAGCATCCCCAATTCTGAATAACCTGTTAATTGGCAATAACTTTGTGGCATCACTTGAAGTGTATACTTAGCCTTAATTTTAGTATTATCAATAGAAACACCATTATCTCTAAACCAAGTATAATAAATCCCATTTCGAATTAAATTTCTAACGCTATTGCGGAAAAGTTCTTTATATCTAAACCCATTTAAGAATTTATGGACTCGCTTTTTATCCTCAAGATATTCTTTACTTTTATAATCTTCCCCAGACGCATTACAGCATGAATAAGACAAATCAAATGCTAACAAATTTGCTTTATACGCGGCAACTTTATTATAGATGGAACTAAAATATTCCATATATTGCGAAAAAGATTGTAAAACTTCTGCATCCACAGGCGCAGAACCAAGTGCTTTAATAATCTTTTCATAGCTTGGGGCACTCACATTATTTGTCAAATTGACCAAGTTTTGATTGAGCATATCAGGCGTATAAACACCGCCAATATCAAAGCCTCGATTTAAATTATCAGCAAATGCTAAAACATCCCAAACCTGCTCTTTGGTAAGAAGCTGTTTTTCTTCAGCCAAACCTTATTACCCCCTTTCGTTAATTATTGACCCCACATATTCCAAGCCGAATAATCAACTTCTGGGGTATATTTTTTCTTTAACATATTAAGTTCTTGCAAATGGAAAAAGTAATTTGCATATTCTGTCGCAACGATTCTGTCTCGTTTATTCGACCCAACAACATTAAGCGCGATAAATCCTTTTTTCAAAGATTGTTCAAGTTTAATTGCTTCCTCAACCATCATATCTAACTGAACATGGCCTAATGATGTCCTCATTCTTTCGTTAGGAGTCATCATAGCCCAGATTCCTTCTTCACTTAATTCGTTCTTGAGTTCAATTTCATCTATCAAAAGCCTAAAAGTGCCATTTTCTAAAGCGGTTTTCATTGCCAAATGATAATTATTATTCCTGTCATCTTGTCCGTAAACTGGTATCATAACAGGAATAGCATTAGGATCAACGGTTCTCTTTCTCAAATTGTCTACTTTAGCAGCAGTTGTAAAATAAGATAAAATTTCATCATCTTTATAAATCCCTAAACCGTTCATGTGCAAACCAAGCTCTTCATGTTCAAACGGCTTAGTTAAATCAATCATTCTATCTTCTCCACCGTTTCGAGCATCCACAATTAAAACATCTGCGTCGTAGAAATAAAATAATTCTCGAATCCTAAGAATACTTTCATCTTTTTTACCACCGCTATATGTTTCCATATATTCAGCATTTCTAAGCATTTTATCTAATGTATCATTTGGGAAACCACTCATACAACCAATAACCGTGTTATCGCTATCTTTCCGTTTATTAGTCGTATCAGTAAACGCAAAGTCTACATAGATAACTCGAATTTCATCTTTTTTCTTTTCTCTAAACCAAGGTAATTCACCTTTGTAATATTTAGTGATATATTCTTCATAAGTCGGAGGAACAAGACCTCGTTGAATGATGCTATTTTTCTTGAACATTTCCAAAGTATAGAAAGCACCTTCAACCTCACCAATCGGTTCATTCAGATACTCCATACGGTATTCCATGTCTGACATACCAATTTTACCTGATTCAATATCTTCTTGGGTAAGAAAACCATGCTGAATAGCAGTATACATATCGCCCGCAAACATATTATATTTAAGACGCTTGTTCCCAAAATGGTTATTAACCGTAGTAATCCATTGCCTCCAAAACCACTCATGTTTATATCGCGTAGATGTTAAATAAATAATTTTAGCCCGTTCAACTAAAAGTGGGTCATTTTTATATTTTTCAATATTCGCTCTATATGCTGGAACTCTTGCATGTCTCATTGGCACAAATACAGAATCCACCATAGATTTTTTAAGAAGTCTGCATTCCTCGAACAGCAGCATTACAGCTCTTGAACCTCTTGAGGATTCTTGCTGTGGCAGAACTACAATAGAAGAACCATTAAAAAGAAAATCTATCTTAACCTCATCTTGGTTATCAGTGAACTTTATTAGCCCATGCTCATATAACCACTTTAATTTAGGTGAAAACACCCCACAAAGTTCCCTTTTAATTTTTTCATCTACCATTTTACGAGCCGTTTTGATAGTTGTTGCCGTTAAAACAATCTCGCTCCGAGGATAAAGCATAGCTTGAATAACTGCAATAACCGCCGCCATAAAAGTTTTACTCAGACCTCTGGAGCACATCATATAAAAAACATCTGAAACACCACACAAATAAATTGCTACTTCTTGGAAGAAAAATAATTTAATTCCTAATTCATGTTTGGCATAAATGTTCCAGTTTCGTCTATAAAAAGTACAATGATCTTTAACTTGTTCTTTAATTACTTCGGGCGGAATTTTCTTCTTTCTTTTGGCGTTTTTCATTCGGCGGGCAACAATAAGCCGTTCTAAATTACTCTGTTCGCCCATTATCAGCATCTTCCTTTACATCAGGTGAAATATCATCCTCAGACTCTTTAAGTGTGTATTCTTTTGAACCTCTTAAAAGATTCTTCATCGGACGAGTAATAAAGTTATACCAATAAACGCCAATGTGCATAAAGTCACAATACTTATCTAAATCCTTATAATGATAGGCGGGTTCTTCCTCCTCAAGTATTGCAATCCTCTTTTCCATGAAATTATCCTCAATAGATTTAGATTTATCTTCAACAAATGAAGTAATCTTTAATTTATCCATTAAAGTAATCATCTGCGCCTGTTCTGTTTTAGTATCATCGCCCTTTTCCTCTTTTCGGCGCATTGCTAATTCAACAAGACAAAGTTTTCTATACAAAGTTTCTTGTGCAGGGGTCAATTCATCTACATCTTTTGTGTAAACATCATATCTATACTCTAAAAATTGATAATCTGGAACGGTCTGTTCCCCCCAATCAAGCTCAAACCGTTGAGATTCAAGCTCAATAATTTCTTTACTTTGCTTTAGTGAACTAAGTTGATTTAATCCAACATCAGTATCAAAGAAATCAACTTTAGGCTTTGAACTCTGTATAAAATACGGATTTAAGAAATTCATATAAATGCCAAAATATTTGCGTGTGTCCGTATGTTTATAAGTATTGTATCTATTATTCGCATTCTCAAAAGCCGACGACAGAAAAGGAATCCCAAGTGTCGCACAAGTCAGCCAAATAGCGGCCTCAATGTTTCCTGCTCTTTTAAGATAATATCGTACAAGCAACTCGCAAGCGTCTTTACAATAAGGCAAATATCCGTTTGGATGAAACGGACTGGACGATTTGAAAAAATCCTCTATTGGATGAGTTCGTTGACATCCAATACAAAACCCCTCTGCAACTGGCATTATCTTTTTCTTTTTAGCGGTTGCCATTCTCCTAAACTCCTTTCATTCCAAGTAAAAAGACCTACAGAATTCACAATAGGTCTTTTAGCCAACATACAAATTTTCAGGAGGAACTGAAATACAATATGTTTCCAATATTTAGTTATTTTTGGCACAGGTGGCAGGTGTCGAGCCTGCTAATAACGGGGTCAAAGCCCGTCGCGTTATCCGATTCGCCACACCCATAAAGTGTCGGTGAGTAGCAATGCCCACCGACGAGAAAGGATAAAATGTGGGTATATACAGCCGGCTTCCCACCGACAAATATATTATATCACAAAGAATATCGAATTTCAACCATTTTTTAATTTTCGTTAGAAATTAGTTCTAATCTTGCTTTCTCAGCAGAAGCGAAACCACATGCAACCAAAAATTCTCGGAATATTTCTAAGTAGAAATCTAATTGCGTCTCAACTTCTTCATAGTGCTCTCGCGTAACCGTCATATCCACACTATCCAATGGCGAAATCACTGAGAAACTAAAAATATATTTTTCATTGTCCATGTTCAACCACCTATTCCCTTAAATTAAGTCTATAAGTAAGGGTATCATTCCCATATATTTGCAAAATTTGATACGGTTCCGTATTCAATCTATTCCCCATTGCATATTCATCAACACTGCAAATCGAACCATTTGTAATAATCTCTGTTCCATTATCATCTCGTAAATTCATATGATGTGTATGCCCAAGGTAAATCACATTAGGAACTTGCTTCAGCAAATTTACAGAGTGCATTTTAACATTTTGAACAGTGTCTTTGTCTCCATGTGTCGCAAATACCAGTTTATCTTTAATCTTATATGACACCCAATCTTCAAGTCCATTAAGTGACATTCTAACACTGGGAACTCTTAACCGAATATATTCAAATATCAATCTTTCAAAATTTTCCGCAGGAACATTAGTCTTTTTATCTGCTGTAACTCGTGAATGATTTCCGGTGCATCCGTAAACCTTAATTTGCGGAATCCATTGATTAAGTTCATGAATAAATCCGGCAAGCATTTCGCCGACTTCAATGGTCTGTGTAATTACATCTTCCTCATTTGCAACACGCGCCGAAAGATGAATTAAACCTGAAATAATATCGCCTAAAAGATTTACATGCAAAACTTCAACTCTATTTAATTGACAAAAGTAAATTACTTTATCCAGCAAGAGCTTCATTCGCTCTTTACATATGTCAATATTATATTCATTCAAAACATTGTCAATTTTCAAACCATAATGAATATCTGATAAGAGGAGTGCCGCATGGATATTTGTCGCATACTTATATTCATGTTTGATATATTCAAATGGCTCTACATTTTCAACTGCTTCTTTAAGTACCTCAACAAGGTTTTCATATCTTGCTTCATGACGGAGCAATTTATTGTATTCCCGCCGTGCATCCTGTAATCTAACTCGTTCTTTATATAAAATATCTTTAGCAGATTTTATGTTTTCAATTTCTTCAGAGGATAAAATCCCGTTTTCTATCTTGTCTTGATAGAATTTTGCGACTCTATATCCTCCATACCTTCCGCCTGTAAATGATTTCCGCAATGTTTCAGGAGACATTTCAAGACCAAGCTCTTCTGTCACAGAAACCCAATCTAAATCATTCACTTGTTCAACTTTATCAATTAAAAGCTGAAGCTCTTCCTCATAACTCTTACAACTCATTATTCTTTACAATTTTCCCTTTCACATATCGCTTGCCCTGCTTTGGAATAATACTCTTCTTTCGTGTGTCGTTTGTTTTTCGAACTCGTCTGTCTACTTGCTTTTTATTCCGTTTTAACTCCGACATAACTTCTTCAATCGGTTTCCCATTTGCAAAAGCGTCTGCCGCAGCATCCATCCCATTCTTTTGATGGTACCGCCCTTCTAAAATTAAATTATTCCAATATGGCGCAAAATCATCATTGTCAGTAAAATCTTCCACCCCATTTATAACTTTCTTAAAAAAAGTATAAGGGCGGAAACTGACAACAATATATGGATCATAATCTATTATTCTTGATGTTTGAGTGGAAAAATCAAAACCTTTTCTCCTTATACCTTTTCGCCAAGCAGCGGTAAATACCCCAAGTGACGGAACTCTAACTTTCCCACATAACATCAATTCATCCGCTATTACTTTAACCAATGCGTCAATATAAAGTTTTGCGGAAACTTCACTTTTTGTTCCCGCTTTCAAACCAACCAGCCGATATAATTCTTTTGCGGAAATACTTTTACGCGCCCCAAATAAGCTATTATCTACTTCATTTGATGAATTTTCCATTTTCGTCAAATTGTTCACCCTCAATTCCTAATGTCGCTTCCTTGATTTGTGCTTTCCAAACATTTGAAAACTGAAAACCCGGCGCTAAAAAACTTGCTTTTGAAGGAACGATCCCCCACCCTTGCTTAGATTTATCAAAGGAGTGGACATACCCTTCTTTACTCTCCTCAGCAGGTGATATTCTTGGATAAAATTTCCCAAAATCTTGAATTTTAATAATCGAACCAGATTCAATCATGCCTTTCATGATTCCAAAAATTGCATTCACTAAATAACGGCAATCATTATAGCTTACCCTTGTTTGTTCAGACAACTCTTTCGCAATATCATTTATTCGATAAGTTGTAACTGTACTTGGGTCAACTTTCTTACGAAATTCCGCCATTCTCTCTCTTCTCCTTTCATTCCTTTCATTCCATCGAATTTATCTCAATCACATTATGTGAATATACACTTTTAGCGCACTCAGAAAACCCAAGTGCGCTATCTATTTTAATTGCAATCCCGTACTTGTATAGCGTATTGGAATCTAACGCTTGGAATTATTTTAGGAAAACCCCGTATAATTCCCAGAGAAAATCGCTATCCCCTCATAAGACTACACAAAAATTGCTTGCAAATGTTGAAATTTCAATACTTGCCATATACTGTTCTAAATTGTTGTTCACTTTTATTGCACATTTTTTGAAAAAACTTTGAGCAACATATCCGGATTGATTGTGTACAACACTTTTAGGAGTAAGGCTTTATTGTTACTTGTTTTAGAGGACATAATATTTGACTTTGCTTTAACAGCATTTGTAATTTGGAATGCTCTATTCACAAGCCAACTATATAATCCCTCATATTCCTTAGAGAAATAAACTCTTTTAATATCCTCAATCAATTCATCAAAATCATTTCTTAGGAGCAGATAATCCGCGTCATCATCAATAATACTTTCGTATACTTCCAACGAATATTTCTCAATCAGAGCCTCAACTTTTTTAGATCGCCGTCTACTTTCTTTGAGCTTAAATTGATTAAAAAATACCGACATTGGCAAAGTTTCACCTTTAGAAACAACATGCTTGAATTTAATTTCAGCTAAATAATTCATCGGGCATGTCAGAGAATGATTTATTTTATTTTTATTAAAACCCTTTCGAATGTTCAACCAAAACTTAGGATATAAATTGTCTTGCACTTGCATCTCTTTTTTGATGCGTTTAATTTCGTTAACAATATTGACATCATAGACGCGTTTAGCATTGTCGATAGCGCATTGCGTTACTTGTTATATCTCCGGCTCTTTATCCGGAGCTTCTCTAAGTTTCCTTAGAGTATCGGACTATATCTTCACCTTACAATAATTGTTTAGGTGTTCGGCGTTCGTGTGAGGATTATCGTCTTCCCTACTCACCTCTTAGTCTCTGAACCTTCCTGCTTACAATATGGGATTCAGCAGGCTTGGTATGCGATTAGCTTATATAATAATGCACTTAGCTTTCCGCGATTAACCGAATAGTTTTTACTAAAAGTTTCCCTTTAGCCGACCCATTGAGCCAATACTGACAAAATACTAACATAATCGTCATATTTGCCGCCGATGTCATTATAACTATAGGAAAGTGCAAGCTGTGCCAAATTGCTTGATTCTCCTATTGCTAATTGAGCCGAAGCAAGTTTAGAATCAATAGTACTATAAGACAACATACTACAATCATAATGTGTTTTCTCCTTTGGAATATTATTAACTATCGTCGGATAGTCTTTATAACATTTTTTAGCATATTCTGCTATTTGTTTGTGGTTAGTACAATATATTGAGTCAGAGTCAAAGTCTGCATTATGTTATCGTAAAAGTTCTTTATCTTTTACTTCTCATAGTTTCCTATGAGGTCAGACCATCTCATCACCATATATTTAAACTTAGGGTGCGGCACTCGTGGATGAATTTATTGATTGCCTACTCATTCATCTGGTCGTTGAACCTGCTTGGTACTTTATGGCATTCCCAAGATTGGCTGCGGATTAGCATATAATAAATTAAAGATGTTTCCATGTTTTGCGATGCACAATATTAGCAAATGTACTATGAATGCTTTTATATTGCTTCGATGTTTTTAATTCCGGATAAAAATATTTAACAATATCAGCAATGCTATTGCCGTTCTCATACATTTCTCTAATCATCAAAACTTCTTCTTCTGTAAAACGAGCACGACCATTTTTAATACCAATTTTACTATTACAAAATGCTAAATAATTATATTTTATAGTATATTCAATATTCTCTTTGTGTGTCAACCATTCCAAATTATCAGCATTACAATTCTTTCTATCAAAATCTTTGTGGTTGACTTCTGCTCCTTCAAAATAACCATCAACCCAAGCGTGAGCAACAAATAAATGCAGTGCAATATTACCAGAGTACAAATAACCTTCTTTAAGTCTTGTTTTGCATAATTTCATGGTTTGAGCATCTATCAATATTCCATTTTTATTCACATATCGTTTTTTATTCTTTAATTCAATATATCTATATTCTTCTCCGTCAATAAAAATCTTATCTTCCATACTTTTTCCTCCTTTCCACAAAATTTAGTTTATCACTTAGCTTTCCCGCAATTCACCGCATTATTCGATTAGTGTTTCCACTAAAAGGGGCAAGACTTGTTTACCCATTGGCTCTGTCACAAATATCTGTATGTATCGTATTAACCGCAATACATTGTTCACCAATATAGAAATATCGATCTAATAAATCACTTGCCACATTCTGTAATGATAGAATATTAGATTTACTATTATGTGGACTTCTAAAACCGGCTAAATATTCACCAGCTTCAAAGCGCTTTGTATAACATTGAATGGAATCATCGGCTTGAATCAAAGTTCGATCTTTCTCAACATTTTCCCCTACAGAATGCAGAAGCATTGCATATGGTGAGCCGACCATGACTAAATTATCTCCCTCTTGCAACACTTTACCTGTCCGCATTTTTTTCACATAAGCTGAAATAATTTGCCGCCTGCGACTTCTGAAATATTCACTTTGAGCGAACATCGGGTCTTGCCGGTACAATGCAATTAAAACATCAAAATCATTGACGAAAGTCACATTATCCTCAAGATACTTTAAGAAAACATTCAAATCTTCTTTCAGCCGATAAATATAATCTTTACTAACGGATGAAACATCATCCATAATGTCCATATCGAGGCAGTTGATCATTTGATAACTCATTTTCTGGACATTTCCTAATTTGCTTTTATGCGCCGTTTTAACTATACCAAATAAAGAACCGTCGTCACGGACTTTATCCAGCCAATAATCATAGTCGATACCAAACTTTAAAAATTTAACAGAATTATCTGTTGTGATGAATTTAATATCTTTTGCTTTATGCTTATTGCCAAACATATCAATTACTTCTGCTGTTTCATAGTCGTCACCAAAATAATCCTTAAAGAACAGTTGAATATTTGCTTTGAAAGCAGCGGATTTTGTCATATGTTGGCGTAAAAGCACATAGCCCTCACCCCATTCAGGGAAGATACTTTCATCCAATAATGCTTGCCCGTCGAATAAAATGTTATGCAATTCATAGTTTTCAATATGTTTCGCATAACATTTCTTTTTCTCGTCAATTTCAACACTTATTACATCTCGCACAAAGGGACTTTCTAAGTCTTTGAGAATCAAGATTTCTTCAGGTCGAATCTTAACAGTGTCAATTATAGAACTTGCAACAAGGGATACATAAGCGCTTGCCTCTACAATCGGCGCATTGCTTTGAGGCATTTCATACCCCATGTAGATATATTCTCTTGCCTTGTCATACAGTCTGTCAGTAATGAAAATGCACTCTCCGGTTTTGGCTTTTCCTGAACTCCTATATAACATCTTGTAGTGAATAACATCTTCTCTGATAATATTATTCTTTTTATCCTTGATTAGATATTTAATGTCTACCCCATTCTGGTAGTACTCAGCTCTAATCTCGTCTGCACTCAGCTTTAAGAATTTATCTTTTCTTTCAGTTGCTCTTTCTATAAACTTGTTTAAGTTCTCTCTTTTAGCCTCGTCTTGTTCCTTTTCTTTGATTCTTTCTAAGCTTTTAATCGTCTCTTCATACGATTTGGTGCCAAAATCAAACTGCAAGCAAATAATATCTCTTGTGTGGTTATCCTTGCTGACTTTTAGGCCGTTGTCTTGCAAGAAATAACTTAACAAGCTATTTGAGAACATAGCCGGTGTGTATGAAAAATAATCTCGTGCACCAAGATTATATTCATACAGTGTAGCGGCTTGAATGTTCTTGATTTTAACGCCATATTTACTTGTCATAAATCACCGTTATTTTTTTTACTCTTACGCACTTTTGATAAAGAAAATAAAACTTATTTCCCTCTATAAAAACCTTAATCACACATAACTCATCACATGCACGAAGCAGGCTCCAGTCTATATGCTTTCCCCGCCCTTCGATTAACTCCACGCATGGACTTAACGAAACCTATATAAACCTTAATCACACACAAAATCTAAATAATAATAATCTTCTTCTTCACTCAAACATTCATCAATCAATCTCGTTTTATTGTCTTTTAGTGCATATTTGTAATAACTCATTTCATACCAGTATGCCACAACATTCACCTGTTTTGTTCTTTAAGTTTTGGTCGACTATGTACATTATACCCCATAGAAAATCATTGTAAACAACTTTTTGAAAAAAATTTTCTCTCGCGCGCGCACGCGTATATATTATATTATTCTTTAAGTATTATATAAATATAATATTATATCTTAAAGTGATATTTAGTACGGTTACTTTACAACTCATTAAACGAGAAAATTGTTTTCGTCCTGTAAGTATTGAAATTTCAATAGCTGTAGCGATTTTGGTGCTTTTACTTTTACAATACTTATTATATGTATTAAACTTTTAATGGTACCAAAACGGCTACAAGCATTGAAATCACTTGTTTACAGCCGATTTTTTCTTCAAGCCTGAGAACTCATGCTTTCTTGAGTATTCCTTTCCTGAGTGTGGCGCCCGCCCACGCGGTCGCGGTTTGCTTCTTGAGAAATTGCTGACGCAATTCTCAATTCATGCGAAATTGCTGACGCAATTTACAAAAAAGCTTGCGCTTTTTTTCGCACACTCTTTTTGTGAAAAAATTTTGTTTGTTTTCACCCTGCAACCATTGAAATTCCAATGGGTTTCGGGGTTTTGGTACGAATGCTGTGTCTATTATATATTATTATATAATAATATTATTTATATATAATATAATTGTTTTTTAATATATAAATATATATTAAATTATAATTTATATTATACTATGGCTG
>ERZ1026856.84-NODE-84-length-64279-cov-16.848406_pt1 | contig 64279 bp, 63 predicted proteins | sample MGYA00380158_ERZ1026856 | MGnify/ENA primary metagenome ERZ1026856 (study PRJEB33269, sample SAMEA4719794) | human gut metagenome | biome: human-associated habitat; feature: organic feature; material: feces | place: Cameroon | collected 2013-10 ... | reverse complement strand
ATGAGAATACCGTACAGTACATGATCGATGATATGCAGGATAAAATTGATGCGCAAGCTGTAACTATCGATGAACTACAATCCTCTAATCAGGAACAAGCTTCCACTATCGGCGAGCAGGCCTCCACTATCGACGAGCAGGCTTCCACTATCGACGAATTGCAGGTCTCCAATCAAGAATTATTACAGAAACTACAGAAATTGGAAGAGGAACTGGCATCTAAAGAATAGGACTGCTTTGCACTTCGTGCCAATATCAGAAGCAGGCATAAGCGATCCTACTTACCGTCCAAAAAACGCATTCTGGCCGGTCCGTCTTCACGACGTCTTGGTTCTCTTGCTTCCGGCTTTTTCATAACACTGGAAAGTGTATTCTGCATGTTCATCTTACACTTATCGCAGAACCGTCCGGTCTTAATCAATGCACCACAGCTTTCGCACTCCAGTCCGACCAACGACTCATCTGAGAATGATAATCTCTCTTCCCGCACCCAACGCTTAATCTGATTGACCGACACATCATTTTCCTCCGCAACCACCGTAATCGGAGCTTCTTTATGTTCCTTTACATACTGTTTAACCTCTTGGAACTTATCCTCCAGCAGTTTTTCACAGCTTGGGCAAATTGGCTTTCCTATATAATTGAATAACTTGTTACACTTCTTACAATTTCTTACGTCCATACTCTATTTCCTCCTATTATGCATCCGCCATGCACATCACTCTATCCATTATCACTCTACATCGCACTTCCCCTGCCGATGCAGATGCTGGTGTAATATACCTCCTGTACACCACCGGAACGAAGTGCCTGCGTACACGCTTCGATCGTTGCTCCTGTTGTATAGATATCATCGACTAAAAGCACTTTGTTCAATTTTACATCATTTTCGCGGAAGAAAAAAGCCTTTTTTAGGTTTTGCAACCGCTCTTTATCATTCAGTTCCTTTTGCGGTCGGGTATCGACGGTACGGACCAACTGTTTCTCATAGTAAGGAATGTCCAGTCGTCGACCCAGTTCTTTCGCCAGCACACCCGCCTGATTATATCCTCTGGTACGCAGCTTATGCGGATGGATCGGAACCGGCAGAACCCCATCCAGATTCAACCGCAAAAACTCACTTCCATACTGCTTCTCCAGTTCTTCTGCATAGAACTGTGCATATTCTCTTCGATTCTTATACTTAAACGCCAACACACCTTTCTTCACCGGATCCTCATAACGATACAGCGGATATCCCCGTGTGTAATGCTTTTGAATGTGTATACAGTCAGAACAATACTCCTGCTCCTCATGTTCTAACTCTTTTCCACACTTCATACACCGGATCTCACCTATATATGGCAGATGCTCCGCACATGACTTGCAAATCAAAACAGATTTCGGATTCTGTCGAACGATATCCTGACAAATCGGGCAGCGCCGTGGATAAATCAAATCAAATATCGGAATAATGGTCTTCCACCTCCCGTATCGCCTGTTTTAGCCCGGAATACCGCTTCTGTTCGTCTGCGTTATCTACCATCTCATAGATCTTATATCCATTTCCCACGATCACCACGCATTTTCTGGCTCTGGTGATCGCTGTATATAATAAATTCCGATGCATTAAAACTCTTGGACCATTCAGAAGCGGAAGTATCACTGCCGGATACTCACTTCCCTGCGACTTGTGAATGGTGATTGCATACGCCAGTTCCAGTTCATCCAGCTGTTTAAACGCATACTTTACCGTTCGTTCATCATCCATCAGCACCTCTATCTCCTCCGCATAGGTATCTATGGTCTGAATCACACCGATATCTCCATTAAACACGCCCACGCCCTTTTCCTGTTCAAAGTGCCCGGATGCATCATAGATCGCCCACTCCAGCTTATAATCATTCTTGATCTGCATTACCTTATCCCCTTCACGAAAGATAACCTCATGCGCTACATGTTCCTTTTTCGATGCGTCCGGCGGATTCAGAATCTGCTGTAGTTCCTTATTGAGATTCTCCACACCCAGTTCTCCCTGACGCATGGGTGTCAGTACCTGTACCTCTGACGGTTTTGTGTGAACATATTTCGGCATCTTTGCTGCCACCAGCTTCCCAACCTCTTCGATCACAGCATTACCGGACGGTCGTGCCAGGAGAAAAAAATCCTTACTTTTATTGTCCATAACCGGATATTCACCATGAAGAATCCGGTGTGCATTCATGATGATATCGCTGTTTTCTTCCTGTCGATAAATCGTGGTCAGCTCTATAACCGGGAAGACATCCGCTCCTATAATATCCTTCAGTACATTTCCGGGACCTACACTCGGGAGCTGATTCATATCCCCCACCAGAATCAAATGTGTACCCGGAACAATCGCCTCCAGTAGTGCGTGTGCCAGATAGATATCCACCATAGACATCTCATCAATAATCACAACATCTGCCTCCAACGGGTTCTGTGCATTCCGCTCAAACCGATAGCCTTCCTCGCCCTCGACACCACCACTCAGTTCCAGAAGGCGATGAATCGTCTGTGCCTGGTATCCGGTTGCTTCGGTCATACGCTTTGCCGCACGCCCGGTCGGAGCTGCCAGTCGAAGTTCCAGTCCCTCCTGCTCAAAATACCGGATAATACTGTTGATGACGGTTGTCTTACCGGTTCCCGGTCCGCCCGTGATTATAACCAGACCCGAGGTTGCAGCCTCCCGGACTGCCCGCTGCTGCATCTCATTTAACTGAATCTCAGAGGAATCCGCAAGCCTCTCCATCGCCTTTTGCAGTTCCTTCTCCGGGATAGTATAAGACAGGCAAAGATCCACCAGCATTCGGGCTGTATGAAGCTCTGTATGGTACTGACTGCTGCCATACACTGCGGCGATACCATTGACTTCCTTTAATATCAGCTTTCGCTCCAGCTGCAGTGCCATAATCTGTTCACCGATTCCATCCTGCAGGGATTCCGCATATAGCGGATCATATGGCTCCGTTTCCGGCAAAAGAAATGAAATCGCCTTTCGCACCAGCATATCCTTTGGAAGAAAGGTATGTCCTAAACTGCCGGCCTGACTTAACGTATAAAGAATCGCAGACCGTATCCGGAATTCCGAATCCAGTCGTATTCCCGCCATTCTGGCGATTCCATCTGCGATCTTAAAGCCGACGCCCTGAATATCCTCTGCGATCTGATACGGATTCTCCTCGATAACCTTATACATCCGGTTTCCATATTCATTATAGATCTTAACCGCCAGATGCGCATTGATTCCATACTTGCCCAGATACATCATTGCCTGCCGGATATCCCGGCTTTCATGATACTGAACCGCAATCTCACGCGCCTTTCGTTCCGAGATCCCCTTGATCTCCGCCAGTCGCTCCGGTTCATACTCAATGATACGAAAGGTATCCTTTTTAAACTTCTTCACGATCTGCATGGCAAGCACCGGTCCGATTCCCTTAATCGCTCCCGAACACAAATACTTCTCCATGCTGTCCGTGTCCTCCGGCATCCGTAGCTCATAAGCAGTCACCTTGAGCTGTGTTTCGTAGTAAGGATGCTCCACTTCTTCACCTTCGGCACTGATAAACAGCCCTTCCGCTGCACCTTCTATGTACCCAACCAGTGTATATTCCTCATCATCCTCATTGGATATGACTGACAGTACCTTATAGCCGTTGTCTTCATTCTGATATATAATTTTTTCAATATATCCTTCTCGCTTCAATGTATCTTCTCCTGCTATTACTGAAAAACAGGGCTGCCTGAAATAAAGCCGGCTCTCCGACTCTGATTTACAGCAGCCCCATGCTATTTCCACATATTATATTTTTTCAGACTTAATAGTTACCGTTCGGGCGTTATTCTTCATGGACTCGTATAGCTTCTGTGCAATTCCCAGATCGCCCTGTTCCGTCAGCACAGACGCATATTCCTGAAGCATCATATCCCCAAAGTAGTCCAGATACTTATTATCCTTCTCCTCATCAGACTTCGGTATACTATCCTGTACCTGCTTCATAACCTGTTCAATCAGATAGGATTCAAACTCCTTGCAGGCATCCAACAGTTCCTCATCTGTTGCTTCACTCGCATTTGTTTGCTTCAGCTTTGACGACAAAGCCGATGAATTTACATTACTCATATCCGACTGATACAAATAGCCCGAGTAGACATCACCGATTGATCCCGTCATATCCTACACCTACCTTCTCAGATTGTTTGCCTGCTCCAGCATCTCATCCGATGCCTGAATCACCTTTGAGTTCATCTGATAGGCTCTCTGTGCCACGATCAGATTCACCATCTCATCTGCCACCTGTACATTCGAAGCCTCTATGTACTTATGATGCAATGCACTCCGCGTCAGATTCTGTGACTGAGACTCTTCCATCGGTGTACCGGATGCTACGGTCTGTCGATAACAGTTTCCGGAGCTTTTCTCCAGTCCTGCCGGGTTGTTAAACTGTACTACTCCGATCTGTACATTATACAGTGCATTTCCATTTGCATCCGTACGCACCAGATCTACCTGCTCATCATTGGCAGAGTTCAGAGTAATTCTTCCATCTGTCGCTATTCCGATCGTGGTCGCATTCAACCCTGCCGGAATAATTATCGTATTATTATATTGATCCAGTACCGGTTTCCCATCGGATGTACACAGCATCGTGCCACCCTCTACCGGAGATACTGCAAAATTACCATCTCTGGTATACTGGATTTCTCCATTTTCTGTTCGCACCTTAAAGAATCCGCTGCCTTCGATTGCTACCGCAAATGGGCTCTCGCTCGGATTTAAGTTTCCCTGCGTAAACTGACTGGTAATCGCCGCCGTCCGGCTGCCCAATCCGACCTGTGCTCCAACCGGCTTCTCATCTCCGGCATTATTTGTAGATCTGGTCTGTAATGTCTGATACAGCAACGACTTAAACTCTGCTGTTTCCGTTTTATAACCGGTGGTATTTAAATTTGCCAGATTGTTAGCGATTGTATCTACATTTTCCTGCTGTGCAATCATGCCGCTGGCTGCAGTCCATAATGATCTAACCACACGTTGCTCCTTTCTATAGCGTTCCTGCTACTTATACCTTTCCGATCTCATTCACCGCCTTGTCCAGCGTAGAATCGATCGTCTGCATCATCTTCTGATTTGTCTCATATGCACGGGTAATCGTGATCATACTGACCATCTCATTGATTACATTTACATTTGATGTCTCCAGATAGCCCTGTCTGGTCAATGCTGTACTCGCCACCATGCCAGCCTCCGGCAATGCTTCAAACATATTTTCCCCATACAGGCTGAGTGCATCCTTATTCTGGAAATCTACGATCTGCAGTCTTCCTACCAAAACCTCATTGGCATAGACATTGCCAAGAGAATCCATGGATACATCCGCCGTATTGGCACCCGGAATCTGGATACGCTGATTATTCGTCCCCAGCACAAAGTCTCCATCCTTTGTCACAAGATAACCGTCCCTGGTAACAGTAAAAGAACCATCGCGTGTGTAACGTATATGTTCTGTTCCGCTCTTGTCTGTTGTGCTGATGGTAAAAAATCCATCGCCCTCCAATGCCACATCGTATGCATTTCCGGTCTCCCGGAAGCCTCCCTGTGAAAAATCCGTATAGGTTTCGCCGATCTTTACACCCAGGCTGACATCACCGATGCCCTTTACCAGATACCCATCCGAGTCATCATCCACCCGCACCGCCAGCTCTTGGCTGAAGGACTGGGAGGTGACTCCCATCTTCTTGTATCCGGTCGTATTGGAATTCGCGATATTGTTAGATATAACATCCAACCGTCTCTGCTCATTACGCAGTCCTGTATAGGCTGTATATAGGCCTTTTACCATCGTGTCAACTCCTTTACTTTTTCCTAATCTCTCTTTCCGGACAGAAATTCAATATACTTACCGGTACCGATTGCAACCGCTGTTAACGGATTGTCTGCCGTAATCGTTGTAATGCCTGTCTTCTCCTCGATCAATTCTTCCAAGCCATTTAACAATGATCCGCCGCCGGTCAGTACAATACCACGATCTGAGATGTCTGCTGCCAGTTCCGGTGGTGTACGTTCCAGCACACTGTGTACAGCCTCTACGATCTGTGCAGTCGTCTCACGCAGTGCCTCTTCTGTCTCAGAAGATGTTACCGTAATCGTCTTCGGAAGACCGGTTACCAGATTTCTGCCTCGAACTTCCATCGTAACTTCCTCTGCTCTCTTATAACAGGTACCGATGTTAATCTTGATCTCCTCTGCCGTCCGTTCGCCGATCAAAAGATTATGCTTCTTACGCATATACCGCACAATAGCTTCGTCAAAATCATCTCCGGCCGTCTTTACAGAGGTACTGACAACGGTTCCACCCAGTGAAATAACTGCAATATCAGCCGTACCGCCACCGATATCTACGATCATATTACCGCATGGTCTGGCAATATCAATGCCCGCTCCGATCGCTGCCGCTACCGGTTCCTCAATGATCGATACATCTCTGGCACCTGCCTGATAGGTTGCATCCTCTACTGCCTTCTTCTCTACCTCAGTAACTCCACTTGGCACACAGACACTGATTCTGGGCTTTCTGCCGAAAATACTCTTACCTACCGCCTTCTGAATAAAATACTTCAGCATCTTTTCCGTAATGGTATAATCAGAGATAACACCCTGCTTCAAAGGACGGACTGCTACGATATTGCCCGGAGTTCTACCCAACATCAGACGAGCCTCTTCTCCGATCGCCTTAATCTTATTTGTATCCCGGTCAAATGCCACAACGGATGGCTCCTTTAATACAACGCCTTTTCCTTTTACATATACCAATATACTGGCGGTTCCCAAATCAATTCCAATATCTGAACTTGCCATAATAATCCCCTTTCTAATGGACAATTTATTTCACTTTTCCCTATATTATATACACTCTTGATTTTTTTTCAAAGAGCATTTGAAGATTTCAGCAAAATCACCGATATCGAAACTAACTTATCATTTTATATCGACATATTGCATACAAATCTTTACATTTATTTTAACCAAACATGAATTATTTCAGTCACTTTCCTGATTGATTCTCTCGCATAATCACAATCTTTGCTTCCCTGCCATCTTCCCAATCTACAGAAAGCTCCTGAATATTCATAATCTTATTCACCCTCTGGATATAGCTCTGCCATTTGATATCCCGCACCGGCTGTATTCCTTCTCTGGTATAGGTCGGCGTCGGTTCCGAAAGAAATGACCGGCTGTCCATACCCGTTACATCCATACCAAACAGTGTCTCCATCGCTTCGTTTGCAAATAAAACCTTTCCGGTCTGAACTTCCTTGATAAATACACACTCTTTCATATAGTTATAAGCATTCAGCAGATTGTGGTTTAAGGTATAAACATTACTGGTATTCTGCTTGCGCACCAGTATTCCCTGTATAATATCCACTACATCCTGACAGTATGCGATCTCCCGGTCTAAGAAGTTTCGCTTCTCTTGACTAGCAAAGGTCATACTTCCACACAGTTCTCCGTTTACGACCAGAGCAAACAGCATCATGTCCTTCGATGCGGACTTATTAACCAGATATGCCATCTGTCCGGATACCGGATTCTCACCATACACCAGATACCCTTCATCCATCAGCAGATCATTCTGTCTGCAGATCTGAGCCAGTCGCCAGCTCTGCTCCGGATACTCCTGAAACTCTGCATCCGGCGCCACCGCCTTCGCCATGCAGGTATAGGCCTCTTGCGAACTGTCGCCGTAATATACAACGATGGAAGTCAGATGCAGCAGTTCCCTTGCCCGATCAATGATCTCCTGTACCGTAGCATGCGCATCACTTCTCATATTTGCAAACGCCTTGGCTAAAATCAGCTGTCCCTCCAGTTCTTCGCTCATCGTGCGTTCCGCCAACCGGCTCTTACGGGAATCCATCTCCAGATACCGGTTACTGAAACCGGCCTTCACAACCAGCTCTATCATCTTCTGCAAAGACTCAATGGAGTTATGTAATCGTGCAACCGCTTCATCATCAAAGGTACAGATCAGGCAGGCAGCTACCATATGATCATCTACGATCAATGGCACCGCCCCAATCTGTCGTTCAAAGTTATTCTCTTCCAACTCCAGAACATAGTATTTCTTTCGTTCCTCTATGGTCTGCAAAAGCTTCCGGATACGATCCCGGTACTTTGGGTTCTCCAGAATATCATAGAACTCTCCCAGATGAATCATCGGACCGGTCGGACGGCTTAATCGTTTACTATCCACATTTACTACAACCGCATATAGCTGATTATTCGAAGAAAATGCTTCCATAAATCCCTGTACTTCTTCCTTTTCCAGGAACTCCTCCACAATCTTCTCGGTATCCTGTACCTCGCCGTTCATGACATAATCCAGCTTTTCTTCCAGTTCTTTCTGATTCTGCAAAATACTTTCTTCGTACTGGTTCTCCTCGGTCACGTCACTGAGCAAAAGTTCAACATCATACATATATTCATCGATCGTCTTTACCGATATACAAAAACGGATCCAACGGACCTTGCCATCCTCTCCTCGGATTCTGCACTTGTCAGTATGATTCGTAACCGGCATACTCTGTGCATTCATCAGGATATCTGTCATCATCTGCCGGTCTTCCGGCACAATATAGTCCGTAAAGCTCTTCCGCCCCTTGCGGAGATCCTCTACATTCATACCGATTCCGACCGCATTGGCGGATATATATTTTACCGTTCCTTTTCGGTTCAGATACCGTTTCACAAGCACCACATGATGGCTCTGCTCAATCGCTGCACGAAGATACTGGTTCTCATCCTTTTCCAGCTTCTCGCCGGTCACATCTATCATAACTGCTTCCATGCTCTCGATTTTTCCCAGTTCATTCCGGTTAAAATGTACATTGCATCTCACATAACAGACCTTTCGGCTCTCTGTAACGATCCGATACTCCAGACTGTCATCGGTTCTTCCATCCTTCATTCTCTTGACAAAGCTTCCGAGCACCAGATCCAGATCGTCCGGATGCACCAGATCCCGGAACTTTCTCTTTCCTGTGTAGAACTCTTCACACGTATAGCCGTATCGATTTACATTCCGGCTAATATAATTCAGCTTCATCTCCTGCTGATCCTCAAACGTCATGTGTGCAAGCACCACATGGCTGTTCTCTATCATCCGCTCCAGCAGCCATGCATTCATGCCAAAGCCGGAACGCTGATCAAATAACAGGAAGTACATCCTTTGGCCATCAACCTCAAATTCATTCACCAGTCCGGCTACCGGAAACTCCTTTGTGCCATTGGACAAAATCAGGTGATGCTCTACAACTGCCTTTCGATCATGAAGTCTGCTAAAAAAGCGGCCGGCATCTGCGATCTTTTCCAGTGAAATCGTCAATGTCTGCATCTTCTGACCTAAAATCAGCTTTGCCTCATAGTTCATAACCCTTACTGTTCCGGTATCTGCGTCACAGACCACTACCGGGAACTCAATTTGCTTTGAAAAATCCTCATAACAGTCATATCGTAACTTGCCCATATCGTATCCTTTCATCGTAACAGAAAAACTGTCCTGGAATGTCCAGGACAGCCTGATTCACATATCCTATATATCTCTATATTCACTGCCAGACACCGGGATCTCCTCTACACCGGCATCACTGTCCAAACCATCTGAAGCATCCTCTCCGGCATCCGTACCGGGAACATCTTTCTCCTCCTGAAATACCGAAAATCCAGCCTCTGCAATCTCCCGCGTCTTGGCACATGCCATCGCCAGATTATCAATCGACAGCATCATAGCTTCCATATATTCATTTGTATTATCGCACTGCTCCTGTACCCGTAACCGGATCACTGCCGCCTGACGTTCTGCCTCTGCCAACATTCTCTGACACTCTTCCTTTGTCGCCTTCTGCAGTTCATCGCAGTCATTCTGTGTCATACGCTGTAGTTCATCACAGTCAGCTTCTGTCTGTGCCATCTTCTCTTCCTGTGCTGCCTGTGTTTCGGCAATCAGCGTCTGGCGCTGCTGCTCTGCCTGTTCCAAAATCTCCCGGCTCTCTGTTTCAGCATCCGATACCACCTTATCCGCACGCTCTCTCGCTTCGATCAAAGTCTTTGATATCGCCTCATACTTTCCTGCGTAAGAAGCCTCCTTCTCCCGCATAGAGTCCAGTTCCTGTTGCATATCCGTATAAGAAGCCAGCTTCTCGGCCGCTTCCTTTTCCTGCTGTTCCAAATGCTTCGCTGCCACTTCTGCCTGCTGCTGCAGCTGATTCTCCAGTTCCTCTCTCTGCTGTTGCAGCCGTTCCTCCAGTTCTTCCTTCTGCTGCGCCAACTGTGCCTGTAAATCTGCAATCTGCTGTTCCAGTGCTGCCCGTACACTGCCTGTCTGCTCTTCCTTTTCTGCCCGCACGGCTGCCAGCTGACTCTGGCTATTCTGCCGATCTTCCTCTGCTTTCCGCTTCTCTTCCTCTAACTGTGCAGTCAGATCCAGACACTTTCCGGTCTGTTCATCCAGCTTCTGTCTCAGAGCAGTGGCTTCTGCTGTCTTGTCCTCCAGTTCCTCCTGCAATGTCTTCTTTGCTTCTGCCTCAGACTCCAACTGCTGCTTTATCTTATCTGTCTGTTCAAAGGAACTTTCCAGCTCCAGCTTTAACTTCTCAATATCCTCACTGGCTGCGGTCTTCACCTGTTCCTTCGCTACCTGAAGGGATCGAACCGTTTCACTTAACTTCCCGATTGTGGTCTTTAGGTCTGCTATATCGCTCTGATGACTGCGATTTGTCTCAGCTACATACTCATCAACTACTGCTTTATCGTATCCGCCGAACGATACGGTCTTAAACATCTCATCTCTTGCCATAATCGAACCTCCTAACGCTTCCTATAAACTGAGGTAATTATAGCATACCAAAATCCAAAATGCACTATCTAAAACCATTTAAAAACAGAAAAAGAGCCTCAAATAGAAGCTCCTTTTACTCAATGAATTTATATCTTCTTCCGAATCTCTCTTGCCAGTTCCTGAAGGTCTGTGGAATCAGACTCATGCTGTTCCCATGTCAGCTTTATACCATCCCCTTCATATCTCGGAATCAAATGCAAATGAAAGTGAAATACTGTCTGTCCTGCGATCAGACCATTGTTCTGCACAATATTTAATCCGTCACAATGAAGAACACTCTTCATCGCTCTTGCCACTTCTGTTGCCAGTGAGAATAGCTTACCCGCCGTTACCGCATCGATATCAAAGATATCCTTAAAATGCTCCTTCGGAATAATCAAAGCATGTCCCCGATTCGCCGGTGCCACATCCAGTATTACCCGAAAATCACTGTTCTCATATATTGTAGCTGATGGGATCTCACCATTCGCTATCTTACAAAATATGCAATCCTTGTCTGCCATTCACTCCGTCCTCCCTTACTAGTCACTTTTACTATTGTAAACCGATTTTGTGAATTTTACAAGGTTAAAATATCAGGACTTATGCCTTCAGCCCTCGATTATGCGCTTCCATCGGATCCGAATTCTCATTCAAATATCCTCTTCCGTAGGTCAGCCCCGCATATACCTGCTGGGTGTTCTGCATAAGCGGTGCATCCGTATCTGCCTGATGAATCTCCTGAAAGGCCGCCCGCAGCCGGTTCAGATATTCAATACTCTCTGTCAGATGAACCGGTTGCCGCTTCACGATAGACATAAGCAGCTGTCGATCGATAAAGAGGTACAGCGACATCACATCACATCCGACCTGTGTATCCATCTTGGACATCTGCATCAGTTGCTGCAGTCCTGCCTGTGCCTGCTGCAGTTTCCGTTCGTACTCCTCCGTTTCTCCGTTTTCATACGCTTCCCGGCTCTCCTTTATATAGTCCAGCACCATATCATATAAAACAACTGCCAGACCGGATGTATTCGCCTGTGTGATCCGCATCGTATAGGTATTGATCTGTTCCTTTGTCATACTCTCCTATCCCTTCTAACCCTGCTGCAGAAGCTGTAAGATACTCTCCGGATTTGCATTTGCCTTCGCCAGCATATTGGTGGCTGTCTGTGTCAAAAGGTTCGTCTGCGTATAATTGGTCATCTCCTCCGCCATATCACAGTCCATGATATGAGACAGAGAATTCGTCATACTTTCCTCTGATATCTCCAGACTGCTTTCTGTATGCTCCAGCCGGTTCTGATATGCTCCCAGCTTTGCTCTGACATCGGATACCTTCTTAATCGCATCATCGACCTTTAAAATTGCTTCCTTTGCATCCTCTCCGGATACTACATTGATCGTATCCAGTCCCAGCATCTGCGGTGTCATCTGAGGGATCGTTATCGCCATCGTCTCTTCCTGATTGGCTCCGATCTGGAACACCATCTGTCCGGCACTTAAGACCTCCACCTTTGCATCAAAGGCAGTACTTCCGGATGCTGCTGCCTGAATATCACCACTTCCCATAGCCGCATCTGTAAATGCGGTTCCACAGGCACCCTGTTTTGCCTCCATAACCATCTTAAAGCCACTGCTATCGGTCACCGTTATCATATTTCCATCACTGGATACCGTCGCTGTTGGCGAGAATCCATCTCCCAGAGCCGCCTGCACATCCATACCCGTTACAGAGCTGTCCTGAATGCCCAGAATCGCTCCCAGCTTCGGGTTGCTGCAGCTAATATCGATCTTCTCAGACGATCCGTAGAAGTCCGACACAATTACAAGCTGTCCACCGTTTCCGAAGCCCTTATCACTCGGTGTATAGCCCGCATTCTCCGGCAGACCGGCCGTAGTATCTGTACTGTCTGCTACAAACACCTTATTTCCTGTCCAGTCACACAGATTCTGAATCTGCGTAAATACATCATCTGCTGTGTCACCCTTCTTAATCTCTATCGTCTCACCATTAATCTTGATCGTACCTTCCTGATCCGCCGTTATGGTATCACCGGCCCCCATTGTGATCGTGCCGCCTGTCACAACCGCCTGTCTGGCATCCTGAGAAATATTCAGTTCATACTTATCCAGATTGACAGAATCTGAGATCTCCATTGTCTTCAGTCCCTTTACAACAGCACCGGTATCGATATAGCTGGCACGTCCCAGATCCCCGTTCAACAGATTCTTCTGGTTAAACTGTGTAGAATCTGCGATTCTCCGGATCTCATCGTTCATAACATCGATCTCATCCTGAATCGTCTGTCGATCCTCCGGACAGTTCGTATCATTCGCTGCCTTGACCGCCAGTTCCTTCATACGCTGAAGCATAGCATGCACCTCTGTCAAAGCACCCTCAGCCGTTTCGATGACAGAGATGCCGTCCCCTGCATTCCGGTTTGCCTGCTGCAATCCCCGGATCTGTGTCCGCATCTTCTGAGAAATCGCCAGGCCGGCCGAATCATCCTTTGCGTAATTGATGCGATAGCCGGATGATAGTCTCCGAATCGCTGTCGTCATTGCATCGTTATTTGTATTTAATCGATTATTGGCAATCATTGCCGTTATATTATGATTAATCCGCATTTGATATCTGCACCCCTTTACCTTTATCGTACATAGTTCCACTTGCTTATGCATAAAGTATCGGAGGTTTCTTCGGAATTCTTTATACCAGATATAAATATACCATCATAAAGTGGCAGAAGCTGCCTCCCATCACAAACAGATGGAAGATCTCGTGCGTTCCAAAAACCGGATGCTGTTCATTAAACTTCTGTAGCTTAAGTGCATACAAAACACCCCCGACTGTGTATATGATCCCTCCGATCAACAACCACCGGAAGGCGCCCATCCCAAGGTTATGAATCAAAAAAGGAGCCGCTATCATACATAACCAACCCATCAGGATATACATAACGGAGGATATCCACTTCGGACAGGTGACCCAGCACAGCTTAAAGGTGATTCCCAGTGCTGCAATGCTCCAGATCGTAACCAGAAGAATATAACCCAGACGATTCCCGAGCCCGAGGATACAGACCGGAGTATAGGTTCCGGCAATCAGTACAAAGATCATAGAATGATCCAGCTTTTTGAGAATCTTATTCACTCTGGTCGAGCGGTCAAAGGTATGATAGGTCGTGCTGGCACCGTACAACAGAATCATACTGACAATAAAGATCCAAGCCGCAGCTACGGTTCCGCTCTGCACGCCGGTATGTGCCTTGATAATCAGTGGAGCTGTGGCAGCAATGGCCATAAGCATACCGATAAAATGTGTAATAGCACTCCCAGGATCTTTGATTTTACGAGTTTTAATAGGTTCCACATAGATTACCTCCCTGCATAATATATTTTCAAAACTTCGTCATGTAGTTTTCATTACTACGTTACGTTGATATGATATTATCATATGTGGTTATTATATGCAAGTTCTATTTTTATTATTTTTAATTTCTTTTAGCATCTACATGTTTATTTTGTTTTTTACACAAATGTGATACGATAATAAAAAGAAAGAATTATGCTTTGACCGGAGGAAGCCATATGAAGATTGCTCTTACACAAATGAATCAGGCATGGGAGACCCCGGATGCCAATCGGGAGCTATGCCGCATCCTGGTACAACAGGCAGCCAACCAGCAGGCAGACTGGATCATTTTCCCTGAAATGACTCTCACCGGTTTCACCATGCGGCCGGAAGTTTTTTCTGAGCCGTCGGATGATAACTCGGAAACCAATACCTTTTTCCGTACCCTTTCCCGGCAATATGCCATCGGCATCGGATATGGAACAATTGTCCGGGATCATTCCTACTATAATCAGCTTCGTCTGGTTCAGCAGGGTACCACTCTCCTTCAGTATAACAAGATTCATCCATTCTCTTACGGCGAGGAAGCACGACATTACTGCGGCGGAACCCAGATTCCGACTGCGATCGATCCGGTATCCGGGGCTGTTGTATCCGGCTTCATTTGCTATGATCTCCGATTCCCGGAGATTTTCCAGATTGCCTCTCGGTCAGCAACCGTCATCTTCGTCATTGCGAGCTGGCCGGAAAGCCGGATCTCACACTGGCATCTGCTTCTACAGGCAAGAGCCATTGAAAATCAGTGCTACATGATCGGCGTTAACCGTACCGGTACCGGTGGCGGTATCCGGTACACTGCGAGCTCCGTCGTATATGATCCGTATGGCAGAAGAATCACTCCGTCCTCAGATGCCGCCCTGATTCCGGTTGACCTTGATCCGGAGCTTGCCCTGCAGTATCGCCAGTCCTTTCCGTTAAAGGCCGATCGTCGGCCGGAGCTTTATACAATTCTTTCAAAAAAATGATCTATAACATAATGCTTTGCCCTGTTTTCTCCGACATATATTAATAGAAGTGTCAGAAATCATAAACATCATTTCTGCCTGCAGAAGAAGAAAGAGGGTATCTCATGTCATATCAATACGACCAAACAAACACCTATTATACATATAATCACACAGTAGACGGAACATCCTTTGCACCATCCATCGGCATCGAAGATGCCGCTTCGTCCACACCGTCCGGTCTGGGATCTGTCGGCGACATTCTGACCGGAACCATCCTTCAGGGGGGGGCTTCACCTGTCGTAGAGATGAACGGTACCCCGATACAGGTACGTTCCGATGCCCTGAAGGATCGGAATGCCGGTGAGCAGATCTATCTGCGGATCACAGAGAACTCAGCATCCGAGATCACAATGAAGCTCATTGATCCCTCCACATTCTCTGTTTCCGGCCACAACGGCATCCTGCAGACCACGATCCGACAGAATACGACTCGATTTGTAGAGAACTGGAAGCAGCAGAATCCGGATTCAGAAGATGGCGTTCTGGCTCAGGATGCCGAACAGGTATTAAGCAGTCTTTCACCGGAAGAAAAGGCAAAACTTCGTCAAATGGGACTGGAGGTAACCAGTTCAAATCTCACTGTTATCAAGGGATTGTTAAGCCAGTTCCGTGGCAATGAGCATAAACAGCAGCTTCAGGCTGCTATCGAGGATATCCGGCATCAGATTCAGTTATCCGATCCCCAAATCAAAGAGGTAACCGAACAGGCAATGGCTTCTCTTCCGATCACAGAGGAGCAGACTGTTTATATGATTCAAAATAACCAGTCTCTTCGTCTGGATCAGCTCTACCAGTCAAAGCACAGTATGAGCACTCTGCCCGCCCACCAGCCGATCTCAGACTCTGCCTACCGGGAAATGCTTCCGCAGATCAACCGGGCGATTCAGGCCGCAGGTCTGCCTGTTTCAGAGACTTCTCAGAATGCTGCCCGTTTTCTGCTGGATCATCAGCTTCCGGTAAACACAGATAGCTTAAAGCTCTATGAAGCGATCCGGGACGTAAATGCGCATGGCTTCTCCGCTCAAACTATCTGGGAGCATTTCACAGCCGATCTGGCAGTTCAAGACACCCCGACAATTTCTGACTCTGCAGCCGACGCAGTTGCCCGCCACACAGAGCTATACTTTTCAACTGCCGATAAGATAGCAGATCAGATACAACAGGATCTGCACATCCTGTCCGATGCGAATCTGGATACCTTTGCGCAATCCGGTCTGCCATATACCCTGGAGAATCTTTCTCTCTTTTTCCGATTCCGGACCGATGCTTCTGCGAATACAAATTCTACTAATGATACGGCTTCTACTGCCGGCACCGTCCTTTCTGCCGGTGCTCCCGGCTCTGTTCAGGAGCAGAAACACCGGGAACAGATCGCTTATCGACAGCTGGAGGAGCTGCGCCTGAAGATGACCTGGGAGGCCAGCTATACTTTAGCCTCTGAAGATATCCATCTTCGCGCCAGAGACTTGTCTCAGCTCGTAGAGAAGCTCCGCAGTCAGGAGCAGGACTTCTATAAACAGCAGCTGCAGGCTCAGGATGGCATCGTTTCCACAACGGTACTAAAACAGCTGCAGGATGCAGACCGAAAGATTACAGAACTGCCGGATTTACCGGCTGCCGCCCTCGGAAGTACACTGTTTTCCGGTTCTCTTACGATAAACCGACTCTATGAGCAGGGCGTTCAGATCCGTGATACGATGCAGGTTCCGACATCTCCCGCTTCTTCCCGCGTCTCTGAATATGAGACTCTTATGACCCGCCCACGCAGTGATATGGGGGACTCGATTCGTAAGGCCTTTCAAAATGTAGATGCAATCCTGGATGACCTGGAGCTTCCGGTCACGGCAGACAATCAGCGTGCCGTCCGCATTCTGGGTTATAATCAGATGAACATCACCGGTGAACAGATCGCACAGGTCAAAGTCGCCGATCAGGAGGTACAGGAGCTTTTGCAGACCATTCAACCGTCTACAGTTCTTCATCTGGTACAAGATGGCGTAGATCTTCTGAACATGCCATTCCGTGATTTAAATGCATTGATTCGGGAATATTCCACCGATGCCGGTACCGCAGAGGAAGAAAGCTATAGTGAATTCCTGTTAAAGCTCGAACGTCGTCACAGGATCTCGTCAGAGGAACGGGAAAGCTACATCGGCGTTTATCGCCTGTTAGATAAGATTTCAAAATCAGGAGAGCAGGATCTGGGATCCCTTCTCCGTAATGGTCAGTCTCTGACCCTTCAGAATCTGTTAACCTCTCACCGCAGCAACCGTGCTGTTGGTGTCGATACTACCATTGATCCAACCTTTGGCGGTCTGGAAGTTACCGGCTCCGCGACGTCCATTGATACGCAGATTCTGTCCGCCCGTTATAACCGTCGTCTGGCAACTCAGCTCCTGCAGCACCTGTCACCGGATACCATTGACTCTATGGTAGAGGAGGCTGCAAACGGTACTACGCTGGAGGAATTCTATGATACGATTCAGGAGCAGTTAACAGAAGCTCCAACCGAAGCCTTCGTGTCTGCCTCCGATCCGGCATTTACAGATATGGATACCTGGCTTCAACAGTTTGACATCCTACCTTCGATCACAAACCTGGTTATGGCATCGGATATCCGCCGCGGCGGTTCCCGTACCTTCCGATTGATAGAAGAACAGGTCAATCAGATATCCGGTACAGAGGAGCAGCCTTCTGTCGCAGAAGAAATGAATCAGTTAGACAGCCATCTCACCTCTCCGGATGCTATGGAACAGACCTATATGGATCTGGAACAAACCATTACAGATGCCCTTCACAGCGAAACAACTGCTACTCACATAACTGCCAGAGACATTCAGGCACTCAAGCAGATTCGTGCAGGGCTGCGGATCATGCAGAAGATGAGCCGAAAAGAACAATTCCAGATTCCATTTTCTGTAAACGGAGAATGGAATATTATGAATCTTTCCATTCTTTCATCCACAGACGGAACACAGAATCCACAGATTCAGGCAGATGTGACTACACACGACCAGCATCATATCCACGCAGATCTGCGCTGGGACGCCGATCACTGGAACGGGACTCTTTCAACCGATGACGCCGGGAAACAGACCATTCTGGAGCAAAGTGAACAAACATTTTCCGAACTTCTGGAACACCTGTCAGCTTCCTATACTGCAGATGAGATTCCATCCATGGAAGACCTCTACCGCACCGCCAGACAGTTTGTCGGATTCCTGCGACAGATCTGAAAAAAACATTTTAAAAGGACATTTTGGAATCGGTATAACCGCCAATCCAAAATGTCCTTCTTTCTTCTTTTCTCTTCTATTTTCCAACGATAACAGGCATACTGCCTTCCATGATTTATAAATAATTAGCCGGGTTCACCGCCGTACCGTTTACGATAATCTCGAAATGAATATGCGGGCCTGTACTATCTCCGGTGTTACCGGTCAGTGCAATTACATCACCCTGCTCTACATACTGTCCGTTGCTGACCTTAATAGAACTCAAGTGTGCATATCTGGTTCGAACACCATCGCCATGATCGATCACAACACAGTATCCGTATCCACCGGACCATCCTGCTGATACCACGCGTCCGCCACGTGACGCACGACATGCGGTTCCGACCGGAACACCCCAGTCGATACCCTTGTGTATGGTTCCCCATCTGGCTCCGTATCCGGAGGTTAAGGTACCGTATGTGGTTGGCCGTATATAAGTAGGAAGTGCCTTTGTTCCACGTTCCACAATCTTAGCAACCGCCTCTGTATTTACCTGCTGCTTTATAATCTCTCTGCCGGTCTCGGTTCCGTTATTATAGCTGACCACTGCCGTAACCGTTCGATTTCCGGTCTGCGGCTCTTGTATCACAGTATTATCACCCACATACTTGTCCGGGTTATCTACATACTGAACCTCTGCCTCATAGTCCTCGGTATAGGTAGTCTGTTCCCGAACAGCCACCGACAGCTCCGGCTTCGGAACCATAACTACGATCTGATCCCCTACCAGAATGTTAGAATCTGCCTCCAGACCATCATTAATAGCCAAAAGCTGATCCGTCGTCATACCATATTTATCTGCAATCATAGACAGGCAGTCTCCGGCCTGTACCTGATAGACCTCATTGTTCTCCTGTTCCTTTGTGATACTCTCATAGGCTGTCTGTACATCCGTTAACTGACTTGGTGATACATAAGTTTCCAACACCTCGATCTGCTCCTGAAACTCTACAGACAGAATACCATCTTCGCCTACATCTACAGATCCATCTGCTACTACGGGATTCCCGGCCTCATCTGTCGCTGCAAGAATCGGTGGATTATTCGCCGTCTTAGATGCATTCACTACATTTGTTGTCATGGCACCTACTTCCTGCTTGTCCTCAGATGCCAGTTCCACCACGAATTCATCATTCACATCATAGGCAGCCTGAACCTGCTCTAACAGAGCAAGTACCTCTGCTTCGCTTCCCAGTGTAACCGTATAGTTATTGATCTTCAATGTATACGCCAATGCCTTATCCTGAACCCGGCAATCCGCCAGCACATCATAGATCTTCTGCTTCAATTCTCCGCTCTTTGATACCTGAGAGGCTCTGGCCCGTACCGGTTCATAAGCCACCTCTGCATCCAGAAGTGTCAGCGTATCGGACTGTGAGTTCAAGGTTCGTCTGGCATCTTGATATGCCTGCTCCGCCTGTGCCTTGCTCTCTGCGATTCCTACAGTCTTGCCGTTAATCAGAATCTGATATCGATCCGAGGTCAGATTCCCGTTAATCGCTACCGGGAATGCCAGCAGCGTTACAGTCGTAGCAATCGCCAACGCTCTATATATTTTCCAATTCCGTCGAACGGTGCTCGGTTTACGAACTTTCACTTTTTTCATCTCCTAAATATGTCATCAAGATGTTGTTGTTTTGTAACATTTTCGTAATATATCATATCAAATACGAATACATTTGTAAAGCCCATATCCGTTTTTCCTAATGATGCAGGGCTTTCACTACCTCATCCATCAGCCCTTCCACATCCTGACCTTCTGCATCCACCACTACATCCGCATACCGTTCATACAACGGAACCCGCTCGTCGTATAGATCCTTCAGCGTCTGTCCATCCCGCAAAACGACGCCCCGTCTGCGGATATTTCCCAGCCGGCTGCAAATCGTTGCATAGGAAAGCTTCAGATATACAACCGTTCCTATCTCCTTCAGATGCTGCATCGCCCTGTCGCTATATACAACGCTGCCGCCGGTAGCGATCACATGCCGCTCTGTCTGAATTCCGGCATTTACATCCTCTTCGATCCTAATGAACACCTCTTCTCCCTGTTCTGCTATGATCTCACGCAACAACTTTCCTTCCCGTTTCTGTATCAGCAAATCAGAGTCTGTAAATTCATATCCCAGTACCTTTGCCAGCACAACACCGATGGTACTTTTGCCACACCCCGGCATGCCGATCAATATGATATTATCCATGTCTGTCTCCTTCTTTTCCTATGCCTTCTTACGTACCGAGTACCCAAAGCTTCCCAGCTCTTCCGCAAGACTGAAGTACCGTCCATGGGAATATGCCAGCGGATCTGCCTGATCCAGATGGAAGGTTCCCTTCTTATCTATATACGCTTCACTTACCTGCACATTTACAACATCTGCCAGAAACATATCATGCGTTCCCAACGGCAAAACGTCTCGCACCTTACACTCGATATTTACAGGACTCTCCATGATGATCGGTGCATTTACCTTTACCGCCTCTCCCTTTGTCAGACCTGCTGCCCGGAACTTGTCCTCGTCTCTGCCGCTTCGGACACCACAGTAGTCCGTTGCATAGGCAAGTGCAGTCGTCGTAAGATTCACCACAAACTCTCCGGTTTCTTTTATCATTGGATAGGAGTAACGCTCCGGTCGAACCGATATATATAGCATTGCCGGATCGGAACAGACAGTACCGGTCCATGCTACCGTCAGCACATTATCCTGTCCCTGCTTATCCCGGCAGGTTACCAGCACTGCCGGCAACGGATATAACATATTACCGGGCTTCCAGTTCACTTTATTCATATTCTTCATATAGATCCCTTTCTTTCTATGTAGTATTCTGAAACATACACGTAAAGAATACTGGTTCTTATCATTTTTCGCAAGTATTTTTAAAATCTTTCCCATTTTCTAAGGGAATGTGATAGAATGAAATGAATGGATTAATAAGGAGGACACCTATGGCCACACAGTATTTGGATATAGAAGATGTTCCGGAGGAATTACAAAAGAAAGTTCATCAGGATCTTGCATTTAAAACAGGAAGCTTTATATGGAGAGTAAAATTCAATACTCCTCTGAATCCCTCCACTGTAAATGCTGCTAATATGTACATCACAGATCCGTCCGGCCTCCTGATCCAGTCAAATATTCGTTATGAGGCTTCCGATAACACAATCGAAGTATCTCCCTGCCGGCCATTTCAGGAAGGCGTCTTTTACTATTTGAATATTACAACCAATGTTCGCTCCAGAGGCGGACAGAAGTTAAAAAAGCCGATCAAGCTAAAGTTCAAGCTGTAATCGGCTTTGTTCTTTTTTATTCCATACGTTCCTTTACAAACCCCAGAAACATCTCCCATTCCTCCGGATGCTCTACATAGAATTTCGGACAGTTCTTTCCCGTTACATCATAGTGCCGTATCACATCCCTCTCCGGATCCAGATGATAATAGTCGCAAAGCTCCGCCACCAGTTCTACACATTGATTATAGGTCGCTGTTGTGAACTCGCCACTGTCATCCGGGTGACAGCACTCAATGGACAGGCTGTAGCTATTTGCCTCATTAGATGCAAAGGCAATCTCATTTAATGGCACACACTGTATGATCTCGCCATCCAGTCCAATCACAAAATGACTGCTGGCGGAGGTCACCGGATTCGTTGCCAGGCTCTCGAAATAGTCCCGGTTGGCCTGTGCCGTGGTGCCGGGGTTTCCCGTATAATGAACTACAATCTTATCTACACGATCGAGTGCCAGCCCCGGTCTGGAATAATCATTGATCGTCAGAAATTCTTCCTGTATATTTCGATCCGTGAACGCCTCTGCCGCAGACACAATCGGTACGATCTTTGGCTTCGCGGTCACACGGACAAGCCACAGAACTCCGACCAGCAATGCGATACCGCCACCTATCACCGGAAACAGTCTGCATAATCGTTCCATCCCACTTCTTTTATATTTCTGTTTTCTCTTTCCCGGCACTGTAAGCGCCTCCTTCTCTCTGTTGCTTATTCTCCTGTGCTTCCCGATATGTCGCTATCATCTGTAGCTTCTCAGCCCGGCTCAGCTGCTTTATCTGAGCCTCCCGCCGCATAGCCGTATGCCGATCCTCAGATTCCTCCGCATACACCAGTTGTACCGGTCGTCTGCTCCGGGTATATTTTGCACCCTTTCCGGCATTATGCGCCTGCAACCGCTTTTCAAGATCTGTCGTCCACCCTGTATATAAAGTCTTATCTTTACATTCTACGATATATGTATAGTTCATACCCCGCCACCCATTCTCATTTTCTTTCATGCTACGACGGTTCGCCGATTCCGTCAAGACCACATTCACAGCCGGCACGGGAGGGATCTACCCAAACCGCGTGACACGGATGCATCCCGCGGCAGGCAGATGTTCTTCATTCTTTATATACAAAGCGGCCAACGATCCTATATCATTACCCAGGGATGTTCTCTTTGTCTTGCTCCGCACACATGTATTCCGGCAGCCGCATATTTTCATCCTTATAGAATATACTATTCAACCGAAACATTCTTGTTCCTTCTTTTAGTTTGTAAATATATTATTGACATATGTGTGCTTTTATGTTACATTTTGTTTATCTTAACACCATTTCATGAAGAAACCATTGCGTATTTCTTTATTATTTCTTACAGTTCCTCCCTGGTTTTCCGTTTAAGTTTAGAAAGGAAGTTGCCCATGCGTACAATCATTTTTTATCTATGTTCCCTTTTTCTTCCGGCTTTTTGTCTGGTTCTGCTGCCGGCTGTGCCTACATCTCCGACTCCCACCCATAGTTTTCTCTCCGACTCTGCCCCGGTGATCCTTCAGGCAGCCCTTACCAGCAGCAATCATAATCCCTTATATGTGGCGGATAATGATCTTCTGACACTCCGGTTCACAACCGAGCTCCCCTGCTTCCTCTCCCCCTGTCACCTGTCTCAGGAATCGGATGCTGCCGAACCGGCTCTTCTGTATTATAATCCCTCCGGTGATCACCGAACCTTCTACTGTACCATGCGTATTCAGCCGGGTCTCCTGCCGGATCAGACGATACTCACACCGGATGATCTCCTGCGGATCCTTTTTCCAAACGGCTACCGCTATTACGGTTCCGGCTCCGGCATCACCTATCTGGCACCGATCCGGCTTTCCTATCAGCTAATCCCGATTTCACATACTGCTGCAACCACCTACCTTCTAACTGTTTCCTCGAATCACCCGGTCGAGCTGATCGCACCGGAAAGAGTATCGGCCGATGACAAAGTTTTATGGTCGGTTTCCTGCATCGATGCTGCCGCAAACGGCCCACTCTGCCTGACATTTTTTCTTGAAGAAGATGATATCCTATTGTATAATCTAGTTAATGAACAGAAACAAATGATACAGGAGGAATCATATGCTGGAAAAAGCGATTGATATTGCCGTAGAAGCACATAAGGGACAGATCGACAAAGCAGGGAAGCCTTATATCCTGCACCCGATTCGTGTAATGTTGGCAGGTGCTACTGAGGAAGAAATGATCTGCGGAATCCTTCATGATGTTATCGAAGACACTCCCGTATCTCTGGAAATGCTTCGCGAAGAAGGGTTTTCAGAAACGGTTCTTTCCGCTCTTGCACTGCTGACTCATGACCGTTCGGTTCCGTATATGGACTATATTCACCAGCTCACAAAAAGTCCTCTTGCGATTCAGGTAAAGCTACACGATCTGCATGATAACCTGAACCGAGATCGACTGGGGACACTAACCTTAGAGGATGAACGCCGCATGGAAAAATACAAAAAATCGCAGGCATATCTGCTGCGATTTCTTGAAGAACATTCTTAAATTCAAATCTGCTTTTTCCTACTGTGCAAAGCAATTATCTATAATATCCTGTGCTTCCTTGGTATCATCACACACACACAGAATCACATAATTTCCTTTTGTCACAATCACAGGATCCTCCAGCTTTGGCACCTCTGCCGCATTATAGCTCTCAAAGGAGGTAAGCTGTGCTGCTACTCTGGCCTGAACGCCTGCCTCAACCTCTTCTACCTGATCCGCAGATGCCGCTTCCAGTACCGCCACCTCTTCTGCCGTTGCATTGGTTCCCATATATACCTTACCGGATGCCACCGCATCCTCACTGATTCCGTATAAGTTCAACGCTTTACTAAGTTCAATCTCGCTTAACTGATCCTTCCAGGTCACACCTGCCTGCAGATCGTCTGCCAATGCACCGGTATCGATCGTCTTCGTGGTATCCGCACCACATCCTGTCAGCATACATACAGTCAGCCCAATTACGACTGCCAGCTTTATCCACATCTTCTTCATTGTTCTTATTCCTCATCTTTCTTTACTTCATAGGTGTTATTTCTCAGATATTCCATCCACTTGTCACAATACTCTTTGTTACAATGAATTCCGTCCGGGCTTGCATTTTCCGGTAAGGCTCCGCTTTCATTTGCCAGTGCACTCCCCACATCCAGATAGATCACGTTCTGTTCTGCACACACCTTCTCTATCATGGCATTGAACCGGCTGACATTCTCATTATTATAGATCGTATCGGTTGCTGACCGGGATGCCGATATCGGAATGATATTCTCTACATATATAATTGCCTGTGGTTGCAGCTTTCGGATATCCTGAAGCATCTTTGAATACTGTTCTTCAAACAGATTATCGTACGGCCATCCCAGTTCATTCACTCCAAACATAATATAGATCTTCGCATATTTTTCGTTCTGAAGTGCCTCCATAACCGTGATCATACGGCCATCCTCCTGCCTTACGATCGCATCCTCATAGATCCGGCTGATACTTAAGCCCTTCGAACAATATGCATGAATATTACTTAAACTGGAATATAAGACAAAGCCTTCTGTCCGAGAATCTCCGATAAACAGAGCATCGTCAAAATAGCTGTCATCCACCCGGCTGTCGATCCGCACATACTCACGGTTTACATCCGACGGATTAATTCTGGCAATTCCTATAGTATATAAATGAATCGGCTGACGTTCCAGTGCCATTCCCTTCTTATCAACGACTCGATCCGCCGCCGAAGCGGTTCCTGTATCCGGTGTTCCCTTCACGCGACTATAGATATATAATGTTGAAAATGCGGTCAGTATACACACGGCGACCACAATACTTATGACTATGATCTTGCGCTGCTTCACCTTAGATTTATAACTTCTTTTATAATCCAGAGGCATACTCTGCAGTTCCTTTCCATATTATAATTCTAGCATCTGTGCAATTGCTCATTGCTACGCCCCATTATAGCATGTCCCTTTTAAAATAACTATCCCCAAATATTACATATTTGACGAATTTTTAGAGGATTTTTTGGTCGATTTTCATGCCATTGTATGCTATACTATATGCAAATTGGTATGACAGGTATGAAATGAGGAGGTTATCATATGAACTTAACGACTGCGCATGAAATCATGTATAAAAATGAGCCCTGTGTCGAACTAAAGGCCGGCGGTTATATGGCCTGGATCGCTCCCGGAATCGGAAGCAATGTGATTCGTCTGCGGGATGAAGCACACGATATAGAAATATTCCGTTTTGATCCGGATATTACCCCGGAGGATATCCGCAGGTCTCCTGAGGTATATGGTCTTCCGACTCTTTATCTTCCAAATCGTCTGAACGGTGGCCGGTTAAAAACTTCCGATGCAGTCTACCAGCTTCCGGTAAATGAAGCAGATCTCGGCAACTTTATCCATGGATTTTTACACAAGCGCCCCTACTCTGTGGTAGATGTTCTCGCTACGGAGCAGAAGGCAATCGCAAAAACAGAATATCTGTACGACGAAAATGATGAATATTTTCCGAATCTTCCGATCAAATTTAAGGCTGAATTCACCTTTACCTTATCAGAAACAGGTCTGGACTATGCCTTTACGATCACAAATCTGTCCGATCGACAGATGCCTTACGGCGTATGTACGCACACAACTATGATGGGACCATTCACATCTGACGGTAAGGGCGAAGATATGCGCCTGTATGTTCCGATCGGTGAAAAGTGGCAGTTAAATGACCGTTGCCTGCCTACCGGCGTCCTGATGCCTCTGGATAATCATGACCGCCAGTATCTGACCGGATCCATGGTTCCTGTTAAGCAAGTAATCAATAACGATGTATATTATGCGGAAACCGGCGATGCCGATGGTCAGCCATATTACGGTATCATCGCAACCGATCTGGCTTCCGGCAAAGAAATCCGATATGAAGTCAGTGATGACTATCAGTTCTGGGTACTCTGGAATGACTGGGGCGAGAAAGGATACTTCTGTCCGGAACCTATGACCTGGATGATCGATGCTCCAAACCTCCCACTGGCTCCGGAAGATACCGGATATCAGGAGCTGGCACCGGGAGAAAGCAAAACCGTTACCCAGCATATCTATACAAAGTGTTAGAATACCGCCTTCGTGGAACTTTTGGAAACTGGACGTTTTTATTGTCCAGTTTTCCTTGTTTTTATCCTTTGAATACGATATAATGAACTATATGAGGCCTTATGGGTCCAGCTAGAATATAGGGAGGTACACACACACATGAAATTCGGTTATTTTGACGACCAAAACAAAGAGTACGTGATTACAAATCCTAAGACTCCATATCCTTGGATTAACTACTTAGGAAACCAGGACTTCTTCTCATTAATTTCGAATACTGCCGGTGGTTATAGCTTTTATAAAGACGCCCGGTTAAGAAGAATTACCCGTTATCGTTATAACAATGTTCCGGTTGATATGGGCGGACGTTATTTCTACATCAATGATGATGACAATATCTGGTCACCGGGCTGGTCTCCGGTCAAGAAAGATCTGGAGTTCTATGAGTGCCGTCATGGTATGGGCTATACTGTAATCAGTGGCAAGAGCAACGGACTGAAAGCAGAAGTTACTTTCTTCGTACCAAATAACTACAAGGGCGAAGTTCAGAAGGTAACCCTGAAAAACGAAGGAACAACCCCAAAGGAGTTTAAGTTATTCTCTTTCCTGGAGTGGTGCTTATGGAATGCAGAAGATGATTCCACAAACTTCCAGAGAAACTTTAACACCGGTGAAGTAGAGGTAGAAGGTTCTACCCTGTTCCATAAAACAGAGTATAAAGAACGTCGTGATCACTTTGCCTTCTACACTGTAAATGCAGAAATCGAAGGTTATGACTGTGATCGTGAAAGCTTCATGGGCTTATATAATGGTTTTGGCAACCCTCAGGCTGTTATTGCCGGCAAGGCAACTAACTCTAAGGCAGACGGCTGGTCACCAATCGCTTCTCATTGCTTGAATATTTCTCTGGCTCCCGGCGAGTCTAAGGATCTGGTATTTGTTCTGGGTTATGTTGAGAACCCTCAGGAAGAGAAGTTCAATGCTGATGGCAGCATGAACAAATCAAGAGCATACGCCATGATCGAACAGTTCAATACAGCAGAGAAGGTAGATGCGGCTCTGGCTGAGTTAAAGAAGAGCTGGGCAGATCTGCTTTCTAAGTACACTGTAAATACTCCGGATGACAAGATGAACCGTATGGTTAATATCTGGAACCAGTATCAGTGTATGGTTACCTTCAACATGTCTCGTTCTGCTTCTTACTTCGAGAGTGGTATCGGACGTGGTATGGGATTCCGTGATTCAAATCAGGATCTGCTCGGTTTCGTACATCAGATTCCGGACCGTGCAAGAGAAAGAATTCTGGATCTGGCAGCAACACAGTTTGAAGACGGCGGTTGCTTCCATCAGTATCAGCCATTAACTAAGAAGGGTAACGATGCCGTAGGCGGAGACTTCTCCGATGATCCATTATGGATGATCCTGTCCACCGCCGCTTACATCAAGGAAACCGGTGATTACTCTATTCTGGATGAGATGGTTCCATATAGAAATGATGAGTCTCTGGCTCAGCCTATGATGCATCATTTACAGCAGTCCTTCTACCGTGTCGTAAACAATGTAGGTCCGCATGGTCTTCCGTTGTCCATGCGTGCTGATTGGAATGACTGTCTGAATCTGTCATGCTTCTCCAATACTCCTGGCGAAAGCTTCCAGACATGGACTTCTCCAAAGTATGGTGATGACAAGTACTCAAAGGTAGCAGAATCCCTATTTGTAGCTACCCTGTTTACATATGCCGGTCCTGAGTATGTTGCTCTTTGCAAGCATCAGGGACTGAATGACAAGGCAGAAGCAGCTCAGGCCGAGATTGATAAGATGAAGAATCTGATCTGCGAATACGGCTATGATGGCGAATGGTTCTTACGTGCATACGATGACTTCGGACGTAAGGTTGGTTCTAAGGAATGTGAAGAAGGAAAGATCTTCATTGAGCCGCAGGGCTTCGCCGTTATGTCTGAAATCGGCAAGGATAAGGGTTATGACTTAAAGACTCTGGAAAGCATTGACAAATACTTAAACTGCAAGCATGGTTTAGTACTGAACAATCCTGCTTTCACAAAGTACTACATCGAATATGGCGAGATCTCCACCTATCCTGCAGGTTACAAGGAGAACGCCGGTATCTTCTGTCACAACAATGCATGGATCATCTGTGCAGAAGCTTATGTTGGACATGGCGATAAGGCATTTGAATATTACTCAAAGATCGCACCTGCTTATCTGGAGGATATCTCTGACTTACACAGAACCGAGCCTTATGTATACGCTCAGATGATCGCCGGTAAGGATGCAGGCCGCTTCGGTGAGGCTAAGAACAGTTGGTTGACCGGTACCGCAGCATGGAACTTCGTAGCAGTTTCTCAGTACATGCTGGGTATTATCCCTGACTATGATGGTCTGAAGATTGATCCTTCTATTCCATCTGCATGGGACGGCTTCAAGGCAACCCGTCAGTTCCGTAACGCAACCTATACCATCACCGTTACAAATCCTTCCCATGTAAGCAAGGGTGTAAAGAGCGTAACCGTTGATGGCAATGCAATCGAAGGAAATGTTCTTCCGGTCTTCTCTGACGGCAAGGAACATACCGTTGAGGTTGTATTGGGTTAATCCATTTATAAACGAAATATAACAGTGCGTCGTCAGGCGCACTGTTAAAAAAAGAGAAAGGTGTGTAGATTGCACCTTTCTCTTTTTCTTCATATTTCATCTGCCTGTCATTCAAGATCAGCCACATTATTTCTATTATATCTGCTATGCTTCTATGCCCCGCTCCTTCAGATACTCAATCACATCTTCTACTGTATTCAGCTCAGCCACATCATCTGCCGGAATCTCAACATTAAATGCGTCCTCTATCGCCATTACAAGTTCAAACAGATCCAGTGAATCTGCATCCAGGTCATCTTTGAAGGAGGTACTTAATTCCACATTACTTGGGTCAGCTCCCAGCTGTTCAGAAATAATATCTCGCATCTTTTCAAACATAACAATCCTATCTCCTTTTAATATAATCATCCATCCGCTATTCATAGCACACCATGTAATATACAACAGGGCTATATTGATGTCAACCTAAACATACGAATCCCTTACATTTTCCTTGATTTTCTTCTGTTTTTCGCCCCATTCCATGTTTTTCCTTTGTTATTCCTTTACTTGACACAGAATCCATTCATCCTTTATTATATAGATATGAACCTAAATTCAAAGGAATGACTAACTTATGCCAACAGGAATGAAACGAAGCCGACAACGAGAAGCAATTCTTGCATACTTAAAGACCAGAACCGACCATCCGACTGCAGATATGGTCTATACTGCTATGCGTGAATCCATACCCAATATCAGTCTGGGGACGGTATATCGGAACCTCGCCTTGCTGGCAGACAATCATATGATCCTGCGCATATCCTGTGATGGTAAAGCAGATCACTATGACGCCAACATCCAGCCGCACCCTCACTTTATATGTCAGTGTTGTGGCTGCGTTCAGGATATCGAGGCATCCCTTCCGAAAAACAGCCCCATACAATATGTATCGCCCGATTTTTCAGGCCAGATCGAGGGCTGTCTTTTGTTCTACTATGGAACATGTGGTGATTGTTTAAATACTTAAAAGCCAGCCGGTTCGGTTATTATTCTTCCTGACTCGGCTGACTTTTTATGTTCTTTTGTATTTCTGTTTGATCAATGACGGTTTCCGGTTATTCTACCTGTAAGATATCCATCGGATTGATCGGTGTATCATCCTTTGCAACTTCCAGATATAAGTGTGATCCTTCCTTTGCAAAATATGCGGTCGGAACAGCTACTGTTCCAATGATCGTATCCTTCTGTACCTCTTCTCCGACTGCTACTCTTACATCCTGAAGCTGCCCATACTGTACCTGATAGCCGCTTCCCAGATCAACCGTTACTACGGTTCCATACTCCTTCGTATCCTGAATATCTGTCACCTGACCATGCCATACAGACGCAACTTCGGCTCCCTCCGGTGCCTGTATCAGCATACCGGGATTGCACCGATATGTGCCTAATGTCTGAAAATAAACGGTCGTATCCATGCTGTATGGAAGTATCGTATTTCCCAGAACCGGCATTGCCACATCCTCTACACCGGCAAAGCTTAAGCCCTCCAACGGTTCATAGTTCAAGGTCTGATTCGCCATCACTGCCACTTCTGTATCTTCCGCTTCTCCTTCCTCAGCACCCGGCTCTGTTGCCTCTGTAGCCTCTTCCTTTGCAATCTCCTGTGTATCCCACATATCCATTGGTACATCCATGTCTCCGTCCAGAATGGTTTCCTGAACCTCTTCTGTTCCTTCAGCATCTGCCATATTCTGCTCCTGTGGTTCATTCAGGTTGATTTCCTGATTCTGCTGTTGGTTCTTCTTGCCGGTATTCACGTTGTATATCGCCAGTGCAACCACAAGGGCTATTACACCGGTGCCGAAGGATAGGTAGAATCCATTGGTCTTAAAAAATTCTGTAACGGATTTCTTCATTTTCATCACCTCTGCTACTAGTGTTTCCGCGGCTGTAAAAATTATTCACCCGTTGTATAAGAAATTATAAAATCATCAAAAAATGCTGTGCTTACATTGCCATATCGATCCTTTGCCGTTACCAGTACCGTATCGCTCTCTTTCCCCGGCTCCGGTGTCCAGGATACCTGAACCTCGTCCACTCCGCTATAGCTGTCCGTCACCGGTATTGCACGGAGCAACTGTGCTTCGATATCCGCTTTATCGGTCCCGGTATAATTCTTTTGCTCCGGCTCCTGTATCACCGGTGCCACTCGATCCAGAGACACCGTCAGTGTATAGCTCCGTGACGTGTTTCCCACCTGATCGCAAGCCATGACCGTAATCGGATATTCTCCCTCCTGTTTTCCGTCCAGTTCGTGAATATCAAACTCCATACAGTCTGCCGACATTTCTTTGCCATTGTCCATCACCCGGATATAGCTGCTGAGTGTACGGATACAGTTGATCTCCGATGCCTCTGCCCGATTCAGCTCGATTTTATCCTCACAAATCTCGATCTCAGGTGCCATCGTATCCACCACATGGATCGTGCTCCGTTTTTCACAGATCGCTCCGTCATCTCCCCGCACTTGATAGGTAACCTCATAGTCACCGACCGTATCTGCATCTACCGTTCCAAACACCTTCAGTCTGTCGGTAATGTCCAGCCCGTTCTCGTCATAGACCAGAACCCCACACTCCTTTTGCCAGGTACAGCCCCGCTCGATCGTTCGATCCCCGGCCCGAAGAATCCGAACCGTTCCATTCATCCATGGATTCTCTGCATCCGGATCGGTCGGATCCCAGGAGGACTTCACCTCGTGCACATTCAAATGCTCCGATGTCGGTTTCCCTAACGGACCTATATAGTCGCTGTCATAGATCGTCACCAGCGTTCCCGTCGGACAATTATCATAAATCCACTTTGCATCTGCCACTGCCAAACGAATACACCCCAGAGATGCAGCCTCGCCCAGCTTATTATACTCTTCTGCCTCCAGCGCGTCCTTACTCATCGAATAATACGGAACGGAGTGAAACATAATCTGCCCTTCTATCCGGTACGCATACTGTCCGTACACATTCCCCACCAGAGAACACCACGTATGCTTATCCTTCGTCGTATAAGTGCCTGTAGGAGTACCATCCTCTTTTCCGACCGAACACACCATAGCACGCACCGGTACAGTATAATATCCATCCTCATCCAATGTATAGACCGTTACCACATTTCTCTGGCGATTCACCTTAACATAATACGGGCAGCCATTATCTTTGGGCGCTACCGTATAATCTTCCAGATCTACAAGGTTCTGATTCTGTTCCTCCAGTTCCAGCTCCTTTGCGCCTTCCGTCGCCTCCTCAGCATCTCCGAAAGAATCATCTGTCGCTGTGTTTTTATCCTCTCCGTGAATCGTCGGCGTCACCGTTCCATGATCCGAGCATCCGCTTAAGGTAAGTCCTCCCATACTCAATACTCCAATGCATAGCAACAGTTTTGTTATTATCTTAATTGTTCTTTTTCTATCCCTCATATCCGTATATCGTTCTTCTTACTTTCTCTGTTTCTGTTCTTCCCGGTATTTCCGTCTATGCCTCTCATTCGCATGTATTTGTGTAGCATAGGACCGTCTTGTTTTCAATGATACACCATTCCGGCAGAAGAAGTAAAGCCCTCATTTCTGACGATTTTTTAACACTTTATTCCGTATGCTCCTGTATACTCACCCCCGGATAGTAATAGGTCAAAATATCCTTATAATCGCTTCCGTTCTTCGCCATATACTCTGCACCGTACAGGCTCACACCAAGTCCGTGCCCTGTGCCAAGGCATACGATCCGATAGGTATCTCCCATATCTTCTATATAATAATTCAGGGACGGCAGTTGAAAACGATCCTGTGCCTCCTCTCCGGTCAGTTCTTCCCCATCACACAGCACTCGTTTTACATATCCATGCTCTGTACTTTCTTCTATCTTCAGCTCCTGTACCTGAGATTTATCAAGTATTATAATATTCATATAATCCTTTGATTCTACATCATGCGTACTGGGAACCGCAGTCAGATAGCTTACCGGCTCTCCGAACAGTTCCTCTGCACTTACGGTAGATCCTATACTGGCACGATGATACAGTGCATCAATATAGCCGCCTTCACAGACTAATGTTTCCCCCACCGTTTCCAGAACTGCCCGTTCCGCTTTTTTCGCATAGGCCTCATACTGTCGCTCTCCCCACAACTCCCTTTGCTGTTCCTCTGTCAGATAGGTCAGATCCAGATCTGCCTGGTCAATACAGCTGATCCCCTCCATTTTCTTGTAAATGTTTGTCCGCTCTATAACAGCAAGGCTCTTCCACACTTCTATGTCCTCTGTTCCCTGCAGGATATCCGGCAGCGTTCCCCGCAGATAAGCCTCTACATCTATGGTCTGATACTGCCCGTCCACCTCCAGAGCCACCCGTTTTCCCGTGTCCAGTTCCTCAACAGTAGCAACTTTCTCCCCTACAGCGCCTGTCAGTACCATGGTTCCGAGATATGGTATCATAACCGCCAGAATCAGAAGTGCAAATCCCATGGTGATTCGTTCTCTCATATATTTCTCTCCATTCCGTCCTATATGCCGTAGTACTATCTTATTCAACTACAGATGCGATTATACCACTGTAAAAAGGGAGATGAATCTCTCCATCTCCCTTTCGGCCTCCGGCCGGTCAGCCGGCTTTATTTATTCGGTTTCTTACTTTGTCTTCTTTGATGTAGCTGCAGCGGCTTCCGGAAGCTTTACGGTTACCTTCTCCAGATGCCAGATATCATCTACATATTCCTGAATGGTTCTGTCAGACGAGAACTTACCGGCACATGCTGTATTTAACATGGCTGACTTTGCCCATGCAGCTTCATCACGATATGCTGCATCCACTCTTCTGTGTGCATCTGCATAAGAATCGAAGTCCTTCAGTATGAAGTATACATCTTCCTTTGTCAATGCATCATACAGCTCGCGGAAACGTTCCGGATCATCCGGTGAGTAGAAGCCATTGATCAACTGTGTCAGAACCGTACGAACGCCCTGGTTATTGTTGTAGATATCCATTGGGTTGTAACCACCCTCACGCTCATACTTCATAACTTCATCTGCAGACATACCGAAGATAAATGCATTCTCAATGCCAACCTCTTCTACAATCTCTACGTTTGCACCATCCATAGTACCCAGTGTCAATGCGCCGTTTAACATGAACTTCATGTTACCGGTACCGGATGCCTCTCTGGATGCTGTAGAAATCTGCTCACTGACATCTGCTGCCGCAAAGATGATCTCAGCATTGGATACACGATAGTTCTCAATAAATACAACCTTGATCTTTCCGTTGATAGACTCATCATTGTTGATAACGTCTGCTACAGAATTGATCAGCTTAATCGTTAACTTCGCTCTCTTATAACCGGCAGCTGCCTTTGCTCCGAAGATAAAGGTTCTAGGAACCATATCCATACCCGGATTGGTCTTCAGCTCGTTATACAGATACATAACATGTAAAATGTTCAGAAGCTGTCTCTTGTACTCATGAAGACGCTTTACCTGCACATCAAAGATGGATCTAGGATCTACATCAATTCCGTTATGCTCCTTAATATAGTTTGCCAGACGGATCTTGTTCTGATACTTAATGTTCATGAACTCCTGCTGACACTTTGCATCCTCTACATAAACCTTCAGTTTACTGATCTGGCTCAGGTCTGTGATCCACTCATCACCGATCTTATTCGTTACCCAGTCTGCTAACAGCGGATTACCATGCAGAAGGAATCTTCTCTGTGTAATACCATTGGTCTTATTATTGAACTGCTCCGGACGCATCTCATAGAAGTCCTTCAGCTCTCTCTTCTCCAGAATCTCCGTATGCAGCTTTGCTACACCGTTTACAGAGAAGGAACCGGCGATTGCCAGATGTGCCATCTTAACCTGTCCGTCATACAGGATCGCCATATTCTTAACCTTTGACTGATCTCCCGGATACTTTGCTTCAATCTCAGCTACATAACGACGGTTGATCTCTTCGATAATCTGATAAACACGAGGAAGCAGTCTGGAGAACAGCTCGATTGGCCACTTCTCTAATGCTTCTGCCATGATCGTATGGTTAGTATATGCACAGGTATGGGTTGTAATCTCCCATGCCTCATCCCATTCCATGCCTTCCTCATCCATCAGGATACGCATCAGCTCGGCAACTGTAACGGTTGGATGTGTATCATTTAACTGGAATACCAGCTTCTTCGGAATATCATGAAGATCACTGTTATTCTCCTTGAACTTCTTAATAGCAGTCTGAATAGAAGCGGAAATGAAGAAGTACTGCTGCTTTAACCGAAGTTCCTTACCTGCATAGTGATTATCATTTGGATATAATACCTCAACAATGGTTCTGGCCAGATTCTGCTGCTCCACTGCCTGCTGATACTCACCCTTATCAAATGAATCCAGATTGAAGTCCTGAATCGCCTCTGCATCCCAGATTCTTAATGTATTTACTACGTTATTGCCATATCCGATAACCGGCAGATCATATGGTACCGCACGGATTGCCTGATAACCGTCCTGAATGAAGTAGTTCCGGCCGTTCCGGTTCTCCACACGTACATAACCACCGAACTTTACTTCACATGCATATTCTGCACGACGAACCTCAAATGGGTTACCGTCCCGTAACCAGTCATCCGGCTTCTCGATCTGATAGCCGTCTACGATTGCCTGTTTGAACATACCATAGCGGTAACGAATACCACAGCCATATGCAGGATATCCTAATGTTGCCAGAGAATCCAGGAAGCATGCTGCCAGACGTCCCAGACCACCATTACCCAGTGCTGCATCCGGCTCCTGATCCTCGATTACATTCAGATCAAATCCCAGTTCAGCAAGAGCTTCTTTTATCTCATCATAGAAGGTCAGGTTGATCAGGTTGTTGCCCAATGCTCTACCCATCAGGAACTCCATAGACAGATAATATACAGTCTTTACATTCTCTTTCTCGTATTCCTTATGAGTTGCGATCCAACGATCAATGATGTCATCCTTTACTGCATATGCAACTGCCTGAAACACCTGCTGCTGTGTAGCCTCATCGATCGTTTTTCGATACAGAGTCTTCACATTATTGATGACCTCTTTCTTGAATCCTTCTTTGTCAAAGTCGATCTTTTTCTTCATTCCCCTTATTGCCTCCTTAGCATTCTCATCCTATCTTACAAAAACACATACATATTTTATCAGAAATGACTGCTTTCTACAATACCTAATCTTTTGTATCTTCCTCGTATGGTATTGTCGGTGGTCCTTCATAAATATACTCTTCTGTCTTGCTGATCTTCGACTTTCCGGCTGCCAGCTGTCTCACGCAGATCCGGTCACCCGCCTCGATTTCCACATTCTTTGCAATCAGGAAGTTTTCATTCCACATTTCTGTCTCTTTTTTATCACCATTTACATAGATGTAACTGGCATCGGTAAAGTTCTCACCGGATACATACAGGATGTCGCCGCTGGCCCTTACATCATGAATCGTAATCGGTTCCAGCCCCATCTCCATATTGGTTTCATCATATGGATTTACCTGCCCGTATATATAACGGTTCCCGTATAGCATGTCATACTCCAGAAGTTCCAGACCCTTTTCATAGTCCGGGGAATCACTATATTTCTGATGATAACGAGTCAGTATACCTGTATTATAACCAAGACGTTCCATAATATATGCAGTTGTCTGGAACGAATAAAGATCCCGATCCTGCTTTTCCAGTCCGATATTATCCCACATCACATACGGTGTCTGGAAGGTATTCTGTCCCTCCAGCTCATCATCCGTAATATCCAGCGTTGGCAGATGATCACCGAAGAAAAATACTACACACGGCTCATCCTGCTGTTCCAGTGCCGCGATCAGTTCACCTACGAATTCATCGGTATCATGGATCGCATTTGCATAATAGGTAAACTTATTTGCACGAATCTCATCCGGTTCTCCCGTCATCGTAATCTGCGCAGTCCCGTCCACACCTTCTGCCGGATATGCACCATGAGAAGCCACCGTTATAGTATATATAAAATCAGAAGTTGGTGTTGTCTCCATTGCTTTTAAGATCTCTCCGGTCAAAACCGAATCATCCGGCCAGTCTAACTGATTGTATTCCAGATCATTCATGTATTCCACCGAATCAAAACGATCAAAGCCCAGCTTCTTAAATACCCGGTTCCGGCTGTAAAAGTTCGCACGGTTATTATGGATCGCCGTACTGACGTAGTTCAACTCATCGAGATCATAACAGATCGACTCGCAGGTTTCTCTCTTTAGCGCCGTCTTATACGGATACTCACAGAATCCGAAGTAGTCCAGACTCATGCCGGATATCGTCTCAAACTCTGTATTTGCCGTACCGGCTCCGATCGAAGGAACTGTCACATAGCCGCTCGAATAGTTCTGCGAAAGCTCTGTCAGATTCGGGATCGGATTCTCCGAAAATGTATAATTTTTCATATTATTTACATTATATACCGACTCCAGCTGTACGATAATAATGTTCGGCTTTGTCGTAATATGACTGATGTTTCGTCTTCCGACACCTTCCCGGATCGTATTCATCGTTTCCTCCGAATACCCCTTTGGCTTCTGGATTCCCACATCAAACACACTGCTGACAAAGCAGTAATTGTATCCACAGGCATCGTATACAAAGGATATATTACCCAGATCTGTAGGGATCTTCTTCATATCCTTCCCCAGTACATTGAATCCATATGCACTACCGAACGCTGCCAGCATCAGCAGCAGATACGGCCACCGCCGGAACTTTCCTTCCAGCTTCGGTGCCCGGAACCACAGCACGACCGCACCCACGATAATCAGTAAAACCGCTGCAACGATCAGTACAATCTCCACATTATTCATATACTGATGCAGAATCGATGCCACCGACTTAAACAGCTTGATATCTACCGCGGAGAACGGCGTCACCCGATAGCTCAGTACTACATAATTGCTGATTCCTAAAATCAACCATACCAGACCGATCAGCAAAACTCCTGTCATCCGCTTCCGGAACAAAAGCGGTATCGTCAGCGTTGCAAATACCATCAGCACATTCAACGCAAACATACCCGGATGAAGTCCTATGAACCGAAAGGTATCTCCTATGGAGCGCCGGCTGAGCATTTCATTTATAAAATCTATCAAAACTGCCATTCCGGCGATAATCGGAACCGGGTGCACATTGATCTGCCCCAGCCCCTTTGCCATAATGCTCCATATCTTCTTGATAACTGTATCCTTCTTCTCGTTCTTCTTTTTTTCCGTACTCATAACTATACTCCTCTATTACAGTGCACTTACCTGAGTAACTCCCATCGTTACCTTCTCACCGTTTAGATTCCATTCTTTTGTAAAGCCGCTCATGCTACCCAGTTCGATTGCTTCTGCCAGCGTATCTGCCTTGATGCTGTCCGCATTTCTGGTAATGATATCTGCGATCTTCTCATTATTTGCCACATAAACCACGATCTTATCCGTTACCCGGAAATCAGCTTCCTTACGCATGGTCTGGATCTTTGATACGATCTCTCGTACAAAGCCCTCTTCAATCAGTTCCGGTGTCAGATTTGTATCCAGAACAACCGTTACATAGTTATCCTGCTGGGTAACATGACCCTCGGTCTGTGCGATATCGATCAACAGATCTTCCTCTGCCAGGGATACCGTTACACCGTCTACATCGAAGTTGATTGCACCTTTGCCCTTTAACTCGGCCATCGCTGCATTTCCGTCTACCTCTGACAGATACTTCTTAATGCCGCCAAGCTGCTTACCATACTTCGGTCCGACTGTCCGAAGCTGTGGCTTGAAGCTATAAGATGTAAATGCAGATAGATCATCCTTGAACTCTGCCTGCTTTACATTCAGCTCATCTTCTATAATCTCAACATAGAACTCTGACAGTGCCTTTGCTGCCTTGATATACATCTTTCCGATCGGCTGACGATTCTTGATATTTGCAAGGTTTCTAGCTGCACGTCCCAGTACAACCACATGCAGAACCTCATCCATCGCTGCCTCCAGCTCTGTATCGATATATGCTTCATTTGCTACCGGGAAGTCACACAGATGAATACTCTCCGGTGCACTCTGATCCAGTCCGCGTACCAGATTCTGATAGATGTCCTCGGTAATGAACGGAATCATCGGAGCAGACAGCTTGCAGATCGTCACCAGTGCCGTATACAATGTCATATACGCATTGATCTTATCCTGCTCCATGCCCTTTGCCCAGAAACGGTCACGACAACGTCTTACATACCAGTTACTCATATCATCCACAAACTCAGCCAATGCACGCGTCGTCTCAGGAATCTTATATGCACCCAGTGCTGCATCCACTTCCTGAATCACCGTATTCAGCTTTGACAACAGCCATTTATCCATAACCGGCAGCTTCTCATAGTCTAACTGATACTTCGTCGGATCAAACTGATCGATCTCTGCATACAGCACATAGAAGGCATAGGTATTCCACAATGTACCCATGAACTTTCTCTGGCCTTCCACTACTGCATCCTCATGGAAGCGGTTCGGCAGCCACGGTGCAGAATTACTATAGAAATACCAGCGGATCGCATCTGCACCGTACTTATTCAGAGCTTCCATCGGATCAACCGCATTTCCCTTAGACTTACTCATCTTCTGACCGTCTTTATCCTGTACATGTCCCAGAACAATGACATTTTTATATGGTGCCTGATTGAACAGCAGGGTTGAAATCGCCATCAGAGAATAGAACCAGCCACGGGTCTGATCCACTGCCTCACTGATAAAGTCAGCCGGGAAGTTCTCCTTGAAGATATCCTCGTTTTCAAACGGATAGTGCCACTGAGCAAATGGCATAGATCCGGAATCAAACCAGCAGTCGATAACCTCCGGTACACGATGCATCTCGCCACCACATTTTTCACACTTGAAGGTCACTGCATCGATGAATGGGCGGTGCAGTTCAATATCATCCGGGCAGTTATCAGACAGTGTCTTCAGTTCTTCAATCGAACCGATCGCATGGCGGTGTCCGCACTCACACTCCCAGATATTCAGCGGAGTTCCCCAGTAACGGTTCCGGCTTACACCCCAGTCCTGAACATTTGCCAGCCAGTCACCAAACCGTCCCTTACCGATACTCTCCGGAATCCAGTTTACAGTATTATTATTCTTGATCAGATCTTCTCTGACCTCTGTCATCTTAATGAACCAGGACTCTCTTGCGTAGTAGATCAGCGGAGTATCACATCTCCAGCAGAATGGGTAATCATGCTCAAACTTCGGAGCATCAAAGAGCAGTCCCTGCTTCTCCAGATCGGTTAATACCAATGGATCTGCTTTCTTTACAAAGATACCTGCGTATGGAGTATTCTCTGTCATATTACCCTTGCCGTCTACGAGCTGTACGAACGGAAGATCATACTTTCTTCCTACCTTCGCATCATCCTCACCAAATGCAGGTGCAATATGAACGATACCGGTACCATCACTCATCGTGACATAGGTATCACAGGTCACATAGTGTCCCTTCTTACCCTGCTTTGCAGCCAGATCTGCTGCCACCCGGAACAATGGCTCATACTCCTTATACTCCAGTGCAGTACCCTTGAAGGTATCCAAAACCTCGTATGCCGGTGTATCCTCTGTCGCCAGTTTGCCCAAAACGGTATCCAGCAGTGCCTCTGCCATGTAATAGGTATAACCATCGGCTGCCTTTACCTTGCAGTAGTTCTCATCCGGGTTCACACACAGTGCCACGTTACTCGGCAGTGTCCATGGGGTGGTTGTCCATGCCAGAAAATACGCATCCTCGCCAACTACCTTAAACCGAACGACCGCAGACCGTTCCTTTACGGCCTTGTAGCCCTGTGCTACCTCATGAGAGGACAACGGGGTACCGCAACGTGGGCAGTAAGGTACGATCTTAAAGCCCTTATACAGCAGTCCCTTTTCCCAAATCTTCTTTAATGCCCACCATTCAGACTCGATAAAGTCATTATGATAGGTAACGTATGGATTATCCATATCTGCCCAGAAGCCTACCTTGCCGGAGAATTCCTCCCACATGCCCTTATACTTCCAGACACTTTCCTTACATTTCTCAATAAATGGTTCCAGACCATATTCCTCGATCTGTTCCTTACCATCCAGCCCTAACAGCTTCTCTACCTCCAGCTCTACCGGAAGTCCATGGGTATCCCATCCGGCCTTACGGATGATCTTATGCCCCTTCATGGTCTGATATCGAGGAATCATATCCTTGATGACACGCGTCAATACATGACCGATATGCGGTTTACCGTTAGCTGTCGGAGGTCCGTCATAGAAGGTATAGACCGGACAGCCTTCCCGTTCCTCTACACTCTTCTCAAAGATCTGATTGTCTTTCCAAAACTGTTCAACCTTTGCTTCCCGTTCTACGAAGTTCAGGTTTGGCGATACTTTTTCGTACATGCGCTACTCTTCCTTTCTTACTCTTACTACTACGCTTCTACTTCTTCGTCTGCTCTATCATCCTGTCAGTAATACCAGAAGGAACCTTCGCCTATTAGGACGAAGGTTCCTTCTTATTCGTTATACCACCTAATCGCTTCCGGGCTCTGCAAAGCATCCAACATGCCTGCATCCACCCATCTTTCCCTTAACGCTGGAACTACGTCAGAGCCTACTGTCTGTCTTCGGTCTGCAGCTCCGGAGTGATCTTCACCGCTCTCATACTGGTATCGGGTTTCCACCATCCCCGACTCTCTGATCCGTTCTTCGAGTGCTACTGTCTCCTTCTATGCCTTTCATGGTCTTTATTCATTTAACCAAATCAGTTACACATTACAATAAGGATATTTATTTGTCAAGGGGATTGTACGCGATCTATCACGATTGTTGCTATAGGCTACGGTTCCTGCCATTTTAAGCCGCTTTTTTCCGCCAGACGTCCCATATATTCAATTGGATTGATTGATAGCAGATCATCATTAAATTCATATATTCTGCTATCCGTCTGCATCAAACGGCAAATCTTTTTGCTTTCCTTCGTCCCATTTTCTTTAACACTATAATACCAATACACCGTAACCCCCCTTTACTCGTCCATCGCCTGCACCAGTCGTTCATGCAGTTCCGGATACATCCGCTTTAATGAGATCGGCTTTCCATTCCGATCGGTAAAGCAGTGTTTACTCTTCCCTGTTGTCCGCAGTTCTCCGGTCTTTTTGTCCCGTACCTCGTATGTAACATAGAACTTCACTCCGGTATAGTCGGTAAAACGTGTATATACCTGTACTACATCCTCGAAGTGAACCATCGACTTATAGGTACAGGTCACTTCCATGACCGGACTGATGATTCCCATCTCCTCACACTTCCTGTAGTCGATTCCGATCTCCTTTAGAAACTGAATTCTCGCCGACTCAAACCACCGCAGATAGTTGGAATGATGGATGATTCCCATCTGATCTGTCTCATAATACTGTGCTTCGTGTTCGTATATTGTCATTGTTCTTTCTCCTACCAGCCGATGATATTTCCGGTTCCCATCAGGGCATTTACCACTTTATGTACAAAAGCAGAATCCGGGTTAATATAGGTTCCGTACATTACAAAGGTTCCCGGAACCGCCAGAATGCAGCTAATGATCCCTACCACGATCGCGATCTTGGCCAATACCGGACGAGTGCCATCCTCCCGCTTTGCCTTCACTGCCAGTACGAGCCCCAGTACTGCCGGGATCACGCCAAAGCTCAGCAAAGACGCCGGCAGTGCTACCACCGCTGCCAGACATGCCACAAACGCCTGCCGGTCTACCCGCTTTGCCTGTTGGAATCCGCCACCTATCGCCAGACGGCGGTTACTTTTATTCATATTCTTATTCTTCATGTATCTTCTCCTGTTGTATCCTCTTGATTTGTACCAAAGGGTATTTTGCCCCTGCTATCTGCTATCATTATATTCCTTTTGCAAATACCTTCTCGGCAGCTCCTCTTAGCTGTGTCAGATCCTCAATAACCGGCACCGGTGCATCTACCTGACCGAACCCATAGCCTGCCAGTATAAATGGAATCCCAGCCTTACATGCCGAATCATAATCTCCCTGAATATCGCCCAGATATACTGCTTGATCCAGATGATTCCGATCGCACACCAGACGGATATTGTCGCCCTTTTGCAACCCGGTATTCCCAAAGCTCTCAAAGTCCTGAAAATACGAATCCAGCTTATGATATTCCAGAAACGCCTCGATATATCCTACCTGGCAGTTACTTACTACAGCCAGAAAATAGTCCTTTGACAGATCCGCAAGTACCTCTTCCAGATGTGGAAACAATACACCGCCATGCTGTCTTATATAATCATTCTCATAAGTCTCACAGGCTCTCATGATCTCCTGTACCCGTTCCTCCGGCAACCCTTGTCCCCGGAAGCACCGTCTGCCGATCTCATCCATTGGAAGTCCCATGAAGCCCTGCATGTCTTCAATCGTGATCTGCCGGTCTGTATCCGGCTGCTTTTGCAGCACTTCATTCCATGATTCTACCACCTGACGGCTGGAGTCCCAGAGCGTGCCATCCAGATCAAATAATATTCCCTGTTTCATCGCTTCGATTCCCTTCTATATCTGTTTACCTGATAGTGATAGTATATCCTACTCTCGTCTAAAAATAAATAAAAATAAGATGAAATAAAAATAAGAACAACAAAAGCGGAGCCATTAGACTCCGCTTCTGTTGTTCTCTGAAAGGATCAGACTGTCATTACTTAATGATTGTCCAGCTACCAATTAATGGTAATGGCTCGTCATCTTCCTGAATAGCCTTAATCAGTCCCCAGATTGCAAAGATAGATGCTGCTACCTGAGTAATACCGATCGGGATAATTGCTGCAATGTTGCAGATTAAAGCCTGATTCAAGTGCTGCTTCAGTCCTGGATCGTTATCCTTATCTGCTGAAAAGAATACTACTAACCAGCCTATCCATGTAATATAACTAAGAATTCTAGCTGTCTTGCCGTTCATGTTATCTCTCCTCTCCTCTTAACTTTTAATGAAATATACAAGTTCATTTTACTTATAAAGCACCGTTCTGTCAATACTGTTACTCATATTTTCTTCTTTTTGCGCCTTCTTTCCATTCTTTCTTTTTTTTCCTCGTTATTATTGTATTTTCCATCTGTTTTCTGTATAATAAGTAAGTTGTGATAATACATTGAGGAGGATAATCCAATGACAAATATAACCGGAGCCGAAACCCCCATAGAAAAATATGCCGGCATTCTGGCTCATCCGACTTCTTTCCCCGGTCCATACGGCATCGGTGATCTGGGAGAAGGCGCTTATAGATTTATCGACTTTCTGGAGCAATCCGGTCTGAACCTGTGGCAGGTGCTTCCACTCGGTCACACCGGCTTTGGGGATTCCCCATATCAGCCATTTTCGTCCTTTGCCGGACAGCCCCTGATCATCAGCCTTGACTTCCTGAAGCAGGTTCACCTGCTGTATGACAGTGATTTTTCCGATATGCCAGACTGGGATCCGGTACAGATTAATTATGGCGCTCTGATCGAATTCAAGACACATCTGTTACATATCGCATACGAACGTTTTCTGGACAAGGAAGTTCCGGATGACTTTACCGGCAATGCAGAGCTTATGGAACGCTATGATACCTTCTGTGCGAATACCTTCTGGCTGAACGACTATGCCCTGTTTATGGCCGGAAAGGACTACCATCAGGGAGCACCATGGTATCTGTGGAAGGACTCTCTGAAGAAGCCGACCGAGAAGCAGCGTGCTGCTTGGGAAAAGAAGCTGGAAAAGGAAATGGGCTACTATAAGTTCATTCAGTTCCTGTTCTATCATGACTGGTCAGCTGTAAAAGAATACGCAAATGAAAAGGGAATCAAGATCGTAGGAGATATTCCGATCTTCGTTGCATGGGACAGTGTCGATGTATGGAGAAACCCGGAATTGTTCAAACTGGACTCTAAGGGCTACCCAACCGTTGTCGCCGGTGTACCGCCGGACTACTTCAGTGCCACCGGTCAGTTATGGGGAAATCCTCTGTACAACTGGAAGAATCATACAAAGACCGGTTATCAGTGGTGGATTGACCGGATCCGCTATCAGTTGACTCTGACAGACTTCCTGCGCATCGACCACTTCCGTGGCTTCGATAAATACTGGGCCGTTCCTTACGGAGATGATACTGCAGTAAACGGCAAATGGGAAGAGGCTCCGGGCGTTAACTTCTTTACAACATTGGAGGCGACTCTGGGCTACAATCTGCCAATTATAGCAGAGGATCTGGGTGAGATCGATCATTCCGTTATTGAGCTTCGGGATAAGTTCAGTCTCCCGGGCATGAAGATTCTTCAGTTTGCATTTGAGAATCCGGAAGAAAATCATTTTCTTCCACATAACTTTACCAGAAACTGTGTCTGCTATACCGGTACCCATGACAATGACACCACTCTGGGCTGGTATAAAAAGGCTTATGAAGCTTCCAAGGATAAGCTTCGCCGTTACTTCAGTACCGATGCCAGTGATATCTGCTGGGTTATGATCCGTGCCTGCTTCTCATCAGTTGCAAATATGGCAATCGTTCCGATGCAGGATGTGCTGTGTCTGGATTCCTGGGCAAGACTGAATACACCGGGCAAAGCAGACGGAAACTGGAGCTGGCGGTTTACAGATGCGGATTTAAATGATAAATTAGCAGAAAGACTGTATGAAACTGCCAAGCTGTACGGCAGGTAGGAGGTTTACATGAAAACAAATATCCGGACGATCCTGTGTCTACTGTTTGTAGCCTTGTTTCTGATCCTGTCTATGCCTCTGCATCTGGTGCTGTGGCTGATCGGACGCAAGAAACCAATGACAAAATATCGCGTATCGTATAAGGTTATACGCTGGGCATTCCGTGTTGTATTCGGCATCTGCGGTATCCGGGTACACAGCTTCGGAAGCGAACGGATTCCTCAGGATACCCCTGTGTTATTTGTCAGCAACCACAGAAGCAATCTGGATATCCTGTTGATTCAGACCACTGCCGGTGTTCCGGTAGGCTTTGTTGCAAAGAAGGAACTGGGAAAGATTCCACTTCTCGGATTCTGGATGAGCGATATCGGATGTGTCTTCCTTGACCGAATGAATATTAAGTCTGCTGTCAAAAGCATGACCGAGGGCGCTGCCCATATTGAAACCGGCTGCTCCATGGCGATCTGCCCGGAGGGTACCAGAGGACATGATGCAGACATGAAGCCATTTAAGGATGGCAGTATGAAGATTGCAACAAAGGCCAAGGTTCCGATCGTTCCGGTTGCAGTGATCGGAACAGACAACTGTCTGGAAAACAATGCAGGTCTAAAGGTAACGAAAGGGCATATGACGGTTGTTTACGGTGAACCGATCGATCTGAATGCTCTGGATCCTGAGGACAAGAAGCATCTGGGGGCCTATACTCAGAAATATGTAAAAGAACTGTATGATTCACACAAGGCTGAGCATGACGCTCTCTGCCAAAAACAGAATCAACACAAAACAGCAAATGAATGAAAATGAAATGGAGGGAAGCCCATGAATCCAGTAAATCCATGGATAATAGTAGGAATCGTCCTGGTTGTCTTAATCGGCGTAATGGTCGCATTATACATCTGGGGAAATAAAATGCAGAAGAAGCAGATGGCTCAAAAAGAAGAAATGGCCGCTGCAGCACAGCCGGTCACTATGCTGATCATCGATAAGAAATTCATGAAAATGAAGGATGCCAAGCTGCCAAAGGTTGTTCTGGATCAAACGCCAAAGCGTTATATGAATTCTAAGATACCGGTTGTTAAGGCTAAGATCGGTCCGCAGATCATGACCCTGATCGCAGATGACGGTATTTTTGATGAACTGCCAACAAAGGGCGAGGTAAAGGCCATGGTCAGTGGCATCTACATTATCAGCGTCAAGAATGTACGTGGTAAGATCGCTCCTAAGGATGAGAAAAAGAAGAAGAGCTTCGGCGCAAAGCTTCGCAAGAAACAGGGTGAATACCAGAAGCTGATGGCAGAAGAAGAAAAGGCTAAGGCAACCGAGAAGGAAGCTAAGGCTCGTGCAAAGGCGCAGAAGGAAGCCGCAAAAAAGATTACAAAATAAACCATATACCATCCGGTATACAGCCACAATGGGCGACACCCTTTATTCCAAAGGTATGTCGCCCATTGTTATATTCATTTCTGTTCTCAATACAATGGATTCTGAAATACATACATCTTCTCATCTGTATCCTCCAGATAATGCGGAAGCCGTATCATACGCTTCTGCTTCCAACACATTTCCCGTATAATCTTCAGATACTCATCCGAGATATAATATAAAATCAGCGTTACAACTCTGGCATGCGACTCAATGGATGCCACAATATTCTCCAGTATCGTAGAAAAATGCTCCGGTGAACAGGGATTGAAGAAGTAAAAGATATTATCCTCCTTATGAATCTTATAATCCTGTGCCTTCATGTGATACAGATGAATCATCTCCTCCCGCTCCCGAAATCGCACGGAATAGTACGCCTTATTATCCTGCAACTGCTGATAGAGCTGTGCATCCATCTCGATTCCCTTAGTTTTACATTGGAAGTAATTATTAAAGAAAAACAAGATCCGTCCCTTCCCACAGCCAAAGTCTACCACACAGTCGGTTGGTTTAATCCGTAGCTGTTCACAGGTTACACTCAGGGCATCATACGGTGTTACCTCATAACGGTTATACTCCTCCGGTACACCTTCCTCTTCCCACTCTTCCTCTCTGGTATCCACCCCCAGAAAGGCATCATACATCTTCTCATAATCGTACTCCAGCATAACGTTCCCCCTTTCGAACCGTTACTGAGGTGCCACCCGAAGAAGTATCTCATTTTCCGAAGAATAACGATAGTTAATCTCCAGTGTATATCGGATATGTACTTCGATGTAGGTCTCCTCCTCCACCAGTGTATACTCGGTTGTCGTTACACCTACAGTCATAGGACCGGCCGGTGTATTATAATAAGTAACTGTATCCTGATCCGGTCGGAACAGCATCTGGCTGTTTACCGCACCCTTCTTGTTCATCTCAAAGAAGTCCGCATCAAACTTCAGGGTATTCTTAACTACCTGATTCTCTTCCGGGATCTCTTCATACAGAATATAATGATGTCCGTTTCTCTTATAATAGTTCGCAACTGTCACCAGCTCGATACTGTCTGACTCTCCTTCGGCAGTCTGGCTGCCTACGATCGACAATAATACCTGCTTTGTCATGCTATCACCTGTCTCATCTATCCTAATAGCTCTCGATATCTACAACCTTTGCCCGTTCCACATCACAAGGGAGTACACGATCTGCAAATGTACTGAACTTATCCACGCCATCACTGACATAGTATTCATATCTGGCCAGTTCCCCGGACTGGTTTAACAGCTTCTGTTCTGCGAGCATCACCTTCAGACTCTTCGCTGTTTCGTAAGCAGGATTCACCAGTGTTACCTCCGGTCCCATATACCGTCCGATTGCATTCCGAATCAATGGATAGTGGGTACACCCTAATATCAGTGAATCGATTCCATACTCCTTCAGTTCATGCAGATACCGCTCGATCACATCATCTGTGATCCGGTCCTCTAAGAGTCCCTCTTCAACCAACGGAACAAACAATGGACATGCTCTGGATACCACCGTCAGCTCCGGATTGATTTTTCTTAAATACTTTGAGTATATTCCGCTCTTGATTGTACTCTCCGTGCCAATAATTCCGATACTGTTCGTTTTGGTACTCTCTGCTGCCATCTTCGCCCCCGGCTCTACCACACCCATGATCGGAATGTCAATCTCATCCTTCAGTTCATCCAGTGCCAATGCACTGGCAGTATTACAGGCAACTACAATCGCCTTTACCTGATGCTCCATCAGGAATCGCACAATCTGTCTGGAATACTTTAAAACCGTTTTTTTCGACTTTGAACCGTATGGCACTCTGGCTGTATCTCCAAAATATATCATATTTTCTTCCGGTAGCTGACGCATAATCTCCTTTACAACCGTCAGCCCGCCAACACCGGAATCAAAGACTCCGATTGATGCCTGTGTATCCATCTCTTCTACCTTCTTCTCTCATAAGCCAGTTCGATTTGCTTTGCTACCAGTGTATGTATATCCACTCCCTGTGCCTTCCAAAGCATCGGATACATACTGATGCCGGTAAAGCCCGGAAGGGTATTGATCTCATTAAATACGACACTGTCCGTATCCTTCTCCAGAAAGAAGTCTACGCGCGACAGGCCATAGCCGTCCAGTGCCTTAAAGATCTTCACGGCTGCTTCCCGGATCTCATCGCGTTTTCCTGCCGGAAGTTCCGGATCGATCACAGTCTTTGATTCTGCATCGTTATACTTTGCATCATAGTCATAAAACTCAGCCGCTGCCAGAATCTCTCCGACTCCGGATGCCTGCACATCGGTACCACCCAGAACCGCGCATTCCAATTCCCGTCCAATGATCGTTTCTTCTACCAGAATCTTTGCATCATGCTTTGCTGCTTCCAGAAATGCGGCCTTCAGCTCCTCGCAGTTATGTGCCTTCGAAATACCCTTTGAAGAGCCCGCATTCGACGGCTTTACAAATACCGGGTATTCCAGTTTCTCTTCTACCTTCCGTACAGCCGCTTCCATATCCGCCAGCTCTGCCTTCCGTACCGGCACATACTTTGCCTGACGGATGCCCAGTGTATCTACCACGATCTTCGCATATAGCTTATCCATGCCCAAAGCAGAGGCGATCACACCACAGCCTACATATGGAATGTGCGCCATCTCCAAAAGTCCCTGAACGGTTCCATCTTCTCCGTATAATCCGTGCAAGACCGGAAAAACAACATCGACCGGTATCGTCGTTGTTCGTTCCTTTGAAATACAGATAATCTCCTTTCTCGTAGCATCCGGCGAAATCACAGCTGTCTCCGGACTGTTCACCCAGTTTCCGTTCCGGATATCCTCTACCGCTGCCACATGAAGCCAATGACCTTCCTTTGTAATTCCAATCAATACCGTTTCATATTCTTCACTGCTGATCGCATTAATAATCGTAACTGCTGACACACAGGATACCTCATGCTCTGAGGACTGTCCTCCAAAAAGTACAGCTATCGTCTTTTTACCCATGGATATTATCCTTCTTTCATTTTCTATTTATTGTATTCAACAGTATACCACGAAGTGTCAAACACTGTAAAGCGATTCAGTCAGCCCCCCGGATCCAGTCCCAGATCCGGCTCCGATACTCGATCACCGATCCTTCCTGCGGCTTTACCAGAAGCTCCTGATACTCCTCGGGTGTTAACAGTATCTCCAGCTCCTCCTTTCCATCGGTCGGAACCACACCTCCTACCGTATCCACAAAGCAAAGCCCCGGATACATCACACACCACCAGTTTGCTCCATTCTTCTCTCCGATATCGACTCGAAGTGCTTCGTACTCTCCGGCCGGAAACATCAGGTCTCCATAGGTCTTAATCGGGAATTCCTCTGTTGTAAAATATGCGGTTGCCTCGTAGTCGCAGCCGGCTTCCTGTATGATCTGTTCACTGATCTTCTCGATATCGGTTAAATGTTCCTCCAAAATGTCATGCGCCTCTTCCCGGCTGCCCGCATCTGCAAGTAAAGGAGCCAGTTCCTTTAAAACCTCATCCCGCACCAGAAGCTTCAGAGCCTGATCTTCTTCGGAATCTGAGTTTGCCCGGATATGAAACCGGATCACTGCATCCTGTACATCCGCACACGGCATCACCGTTTCACCGGATAAAGCATCTGTGTAGAACATGTCTTCTCCCTCCAGCATGGCCTCCACCGACCGAAGCTGCTCCTGTGAATATCCCGCCAGATCCTCTGCCTTCTGTTTCATTTCCTGATAGTTGTGAAGCATGTGGATACTGATCCCGCCTACAACCGGTGCCAACACCAGAGCCGATATTGCTGCTTTATATAGATTCATACTATAACCTCCATTCTTACTGGAGATTATTTCCAAATCCTGTTATTCTATTCCCTCCTTTAACCAGTCACCCAACAATCGTCCTGTCTGATCGCCGATCTCCCGTTCCTCTTCATATACCGGTGTAGACAGAACTGCCTGTGTATCCTCCCGTATATCCGCCAACACTACCCGGGCCTCCTGCGATCGATAAATGCTGCCTTCCAAATAGATTCCCTGCAAATGAGAATAGTCCAGCCGGCTGCCCGTCAATCGGCCAAAGTCCTGATTCAGAGTATCGATATCCACTGTGGTCTCCCCATATGCTTCCGCATTCTCCAGAAGCTTCTCCGCCTGTGCATCTACATACGACAGGATACAGGTATATCGATATCCCGTCTCCTCTGCCACGATATGCAGCTCCTCCACATAGGTTCGATCCTCGATCGTCGCCTGCATCCTGCATCCCGTCATTCCTACCGCCAGTACACCCAGCAGGAACAAAAGGCAGAACTCCTTTACCGGCGGCTTCTTCCACTGCTTTTGAAACCGATCCTCTCTCATTCCGCCTTTTGTACGATAAATCAACAGGATCAGAAGTGGCAGTCCGACGGAAAGCGGAACATCCACCCAACACGCATATTGCAGATACCACTGTGTCCACTGTTCTGCATCCGGTATACAGAAGTAGACAGCCATCACCAAAAGAAGCAGACAGAGCTGTCCGAGCCAGACATGCCGCCGAACTGTTATCGTACGAAGCAGAAGCTGCTGTGCCTGAAATAAATATGCACTCAGCGTTACGATTCCACCTACCAGCCAGACCAGAATCAGAAGAATATCCAGTCGTTCCAGTCCGCCACCGTGAACGGCGATCAGCTCCATCGCCTCCGTGACGCCAAGAAGACTCTTGCCACTCCATGCTGCTCCCAGTATCCCGGCAGTCACACTATATACCAGCAGCATCCACAGCCCGGCTGCCAGAATACTGCTTAAGACAGCCCGCCATACCTCTTTTCCGTTTTCCCGTCCGCTCATCATCCGAAAGAGAATCAGCTCTACAGGCAGATACAACGCCATGAGCCGGTAGTCCCCCTGCCAGAGACCAGGAAGCGAAACCTCCGCTGTCGGCATCAGGCTTCCCAGATCCGCCTTCCACAGTCCAATCAAAAACAAACTCACCAGAGGGATCACAATCCACCAGAATAAAAGCTCTACAAACCCTGCTCTTCCCTCCGGATTCCGCATACCGGCATAGCCGCATAAAAGTAACAGTGGAAGCAAAACCATCAACCGACTGCCATCATATAGGGTTTCCCGAATCAGATATTCCAGATAGGACAGGATCCATGCTGACCGGATCACAAAACGCAGAATATACAGAATCCACACGAACCGCCACCAGAATCCATTCAGTACCCTTTCTGTCACTGCCTCATATCCGTCTCCGATCTGCCCGATTTTCATTATGATACTGCCATAAATCAGACCTCCGATGATACTCATAAGCACAACCAGCAGGCCATTTTCATTTCCCGCCCAAAGCGTCACGAACAGGCAGCCGATCGAGCCGGTCTCTATTAACAGCATACGTCTGAACTGTCTGCATGATATTCCAGATCCTGTTTCCATCTACTTTCCCTCATTTCCCATTCTTTGCATCCCCCGCGCTCCTCATTCTTCTGCGATTTCCCTGTTGTGTAAATACCGGCCGCTTCTGCATCATATAGATCGGCATACGCAGGATGAAATCCCGGATTCCCTCTTGTTCCTTCCCCGGCACCGATACCGCCGGTGTCATATACGGCACGCCATAGCTGGTCAGCCCGGACAGATGAACCGCCAGTAATAAAAGGCCCAATGTAAATCCATACAGTCCCCATATCGCACTGAGCAGGATCAGAAAGAACTTCAGCAGTCGATATGCCGATGCAAAGCTTTCATTCGGTATGGTAAAGGATGCCAGTGCCGTCAGTGCTACCACGATCACAACGATTGTACTGACCAGCCCTGCCTCGACTGCGGCCTGTCCTACGATCAGTCCTCCTACGATACCGATTGTATTTCCCATCGGTCCCGGCAGACGGATCCCTGCCTCCCGCAGCAGTTCAAATTCCAGTTCCATCAGCAGCACCTCGATTACGACCGGAAAGGTAATTCCGCTTCTGGCATATGCGATTGCCAGCAGCAGATCCGTCGGCAGCATCTCCAGATGATAGCTGGTGATTGCGATATAAAAGCCCGGCAACCCGATTGCCAGAAGAGATGCCACATACCGCAGGATTCTGGCAAAGGTCGCCACCGACCACTGATTATAATAGTCATCCGACGCCTGAAAGAAGGTATTGTAGGTAGCCGGAAGCAACAACACCTCAGGCGAATTATCTACTACGATCGCTACCCTGCCCTCCAGAATCGAGGATGCCACCTTATCCGGCCGTTCCGTACTCTGAATCACCGGAAATGGCGAGTACCACTTCCGATGCATGAAATGCTCCAGCATGCCACTGTCATAGATGGCATCAGTGCGATACTGCTGTAGCTGTGCCCGCACCTTTTCCAGCAATCCGTCCGATACCAGGTCTTCCATATAAACGAGGGCATAATCCGTTCGTGACCGTTCTCCAAAGGTATCCTGTACCACCTTGCATCTGGGATCCTTGATCCGTCGGCGGATCAGAGCCGTACCGGTTCGAAGGCTTTCATTGAAGCTGTCTCTGGGACCGCGCATCACCGCTTCGGTCTCCGACTCCTGAATACTTCTTACCGGCAGCTTCTTACTCGATATAACAATGGCCGTTTCATAGCCCTGAACAAACAGTGCCGTATCCCCTCTCAGGATACTGTTTACAGTCTGATCAAAGGACGGCTGCTCGATCAGATCCACCATATCGATCTCACTATGAAACAGCGTCTGAAAGATATCCTCTCCGCCCTTCGGATGGTACTGCAGCAACGGCTCTATCACATGCTCCTGTACCATATCTCCATCCGTCAGGCCATCGATGTAGACCATATAGACAGTGATTGCATGCTCCTCCCGATCCAGGCAGAACTCCTTCTTTACGATATCATCACAGTCTTTAAACAATGCCTCAATCACCTGTATGTTATCCTCGATATTCCGGCTTAACTGTGCCTTTATTTTATTATGGGAATCATATAGTTGTTCCATAGAAAAAACCTCACACATTTTCCATAGTATGCGTGAGGTTCTCAGAATCTATTCTTTTGATTTATCGGTTTCTTCCTGTCGTGCCTTATGCACATTATTGATTACGATCGTTTCCTGATTATAGATATGCTTTCGCATGACCATGCTGGCTCGTTCTTTATCTCCCGACAATATGGCTTCTGTGATCTCATCATGCTCCTGTACCAGTACATCATGATAGTCAAAGTCCTTCACATATTCTACGCGGTAACGATATACCTGTTCCCGAAGATTATGTGTCATCATGCTTAATCGTTGATTCTGTGCCGCCTCGATGATCACATCATGGAACTTCACATCACCCTCTACGATCGCAGGCACCTGCTTCGTTGCAATCGCTTCTCGAAATGCCTGACAGGCCGCCTGTATCTTTGCTTTTCCCTCTTCGGTGATTCTCTGACAGGCCAACTCAACCGCCAGTTCCTCTAAGGCACACCGCACTTCCAGTGCATCTCGCAGATCCTTCTCTGTAATACGTGCCACCTCGGCTCCGCGTCGCGGAATCATGACCACCAGACCTTCCAGCTCCAGCATCCGAATCGCCTCCCGAACCGGTGTCCGACTAACACCCAGTCGCTTCGCCAACGGGATCTCCATCAGTCGTTCCCCCGGCGGAATCGCACCTGTTATAATCGCCTGCCGCAGAGAGCGGAATACCACATCACGCAGCGGAAGATATTCATTTACATCCAGCTTTAGTTCCATGTTATCGGCCTCGTAATATAGATCTGCTTTGACAACTCTGCCTCTTCGATTGCACGTCCTGCTTCTGCTGCCTGCGCTTCCTCTGTAAAGATACCAAATACCGTAGGCCCGCTTCCGCTCATGAGCGCCTGCACGGCTCCGTGCTCCAGCATCTGATCCTTGATTGTCTCGATCACAGGGTATGCCGGAACCGTAACGGTTTCCAGTACATTTCCCATCCGTTCAGTGATCCCCGCCAGATCCTGCTGCTTAATCGCATCTACCATTCCATCAATATCCGGATGCTCCGACAGTTCTGCTGCCTTCAGATGTCCATAGACAAATGCTGTAGACACATCGATCGGCGGTTTTGCTATCAGGATCCGACAGTCCGGCATCGCCGGAAGCGGCGTCAGCTTCTCTCCGATGCCTTCCGACAGTGCCGTACCACCCATGATACAGTATGGGATATCGGCTCCCAGCTTCACACCTCTTTCACACAGTTCCTGCTCGGACAGCCCCAGTGCATATAACCGGTTCATGCCCTTCAGTGCCGCTGCCGCATCCGTACTTCCGCCAGCCATCCCGGCCGCTACCGGGATCCGCTTTGTCAGCACAGCCTCTACACCACCCGGCAGCTGATACTCCTCCTGCAAAAGCCGGATCGCACGGTAAACCAGATTCGTATCATCCAGCGGAACAGATGGAATCTCCCGATCATCCTGACTGCGCAGCCGGATTCCCGGCTGCTCGACCTTCCTCAGCTCCAGCGTATCCGCCAGAGAAATATTCTGCATAATCATCTTTACCTCATGGTAGCCGTCCTCCCGCTTCCGCAGTACATCCAGTCCCAGATTAATCTTCGCATATGCCTGTAATGAAATCCTATCCATGACGATCGCCTTCCTACATATACTTCTTTAATACATCCGCCTTATCCGTCTTCTCCCATGGCAGATCCAGATCGGTTCTTCCGAAATGACCATAGGCTGCTGTCTGCTTATAGATCGGTCTGCGCAGATCCAGCATCTTGATGATCCCGGCCGGACGCAGATCGAAGTTCTCACGAATAATCTCTACCAGCTTCTCATCGGAAACCTTGCCGGTACCAAAGGTATCAACCATAACCGATGTCGGGCTGGCTACGCCGATCGCATACGATAACTGGATCTCACACTTCTCTGCCAGGCCTGCCGCCACGATATTCTTTGCCACATAACGAGCCGCATATGCAGCAGAACGGTCAACCTTTGTACAGTCCTTACCGGAGAATGCTCCACCACCATGTCTGCCATATCCGCCATAGGTATCTACGATGATCTTTCTACCGGTCAGACCACTATCTCCGTGTGGTCCACCGATTACAAATCTGCCGGTTGGATTTACAAAGAACTTCGTTTCTGCATCTACCATATGCTGTGGCAGAACCTCATCGAATACATACTTCTTAATATCCTCATGAATCTGTTCCTGTGTCACCTTCTCGTCATGCTGGGTAGAAAGTACCACTGCATCCAAACGGAACGGCTTTCCGTTTTCATCATATTCCACGGTTACCTGTGTTTTTCCATCCGGTCTTAAATATGGTAATGTACCATTCTTACGCACCTCTGTCAGCTTGAGTGCCAGCTTATGTGCCAGCGAAATCGGATATGGCATCAGCTCTTCCGTCTCATTTACCGCATATCCAAACATCATACCCTGATCTCCGGCACCGATGGCCTCGATCTGCTCATCTGACATATCTGCCTCTCTGGCTTCCAGCGCCTTATTTACGCCCATTGCGATATCGCCGGACTGTTCATCCAGTGCTACGATGACACCGCAGGTATCAGCATCAAAGCCATACTTTGCACGATCATAACCGATCTCGCGGATCGTATCGCGCACTGTCTTCTGGATATCCACATATCCCTTTGTTGTGATCTCACCCATAACCAGAACCAGGCCTGTGGTTACACTGGTTTCACAGGCTACCCGGCTCATAGGATCCTGCTTTAACAGCTCGTCTAAGATGGCATCGGAGATCTGATCACAGATCTTATCCGGATGTCCTTCGGTTACGGATTCTGATGTAAATAGTCTCTTTTCCATGTCTACCTCCATTTGCTTATCATTTTGTATACTTCACTTAATCTGCAATTATTATGACAAAAATAAAAGTCCGAATAATCGGACTTGAGTTCTTATCAAATCCTCTTATTGCTCGATTCATCTTCAAGATGTGTAAAACAGCCTGTCAAATACTGTTCTACAGACTCGCTCAGGTTGGCACCTTCCATACAGGGGTTGCCACGGCTTCACAGGCCCTTCTGCCTCCACCGTTCTGAATAAGAGAAGTATCTTTCTATTGTTACACGTTCACCTTACTACAATTCTTATAGTTCGTCAACTACTGTTTCATACGGATTATACGTTCTTCTGTTCACATATCATATCTGCTTCACCGTTTACCCACTCTATTACATGCTCCATGAATGCTTTCGTTGCTCTGGAACATGTTGTCTGCAATCTTATTCCTATGTGAATCGGCATTGTAAACGACGGATCCAGCTCCAGATGTTTTAACTCAAACAGAGTATTTTGTACAATCATCTCCGGAAAAATACAATATCCCAATCCGTGTTCTGCCATTGCCAGAGCTGCGTAATCATTATCAATCGCATATTTCGACTCCGGTACGCCTCTCGCCATATGAAATACTTCTGACAGATAATAATCATCCGCATAGGATATCCGAATATATGAATGCTTACAGAGTTCTTGTACCGAAATCTTCTTTTTCTTTGCCAGCGAATGCCTGGCAGCAACAAACACTATAAGTGGATTTTCTTTTATAAAATGGTCTTCAGCTCTGTATGTAACGGTGTCACAAAAAACGCAGTCAATATCCTAATCATATACATCCGCTCCGCCTCTATATCATTTTCACACGAAATAAGCTTTACCTCTATATTGGGATGTTTTTTGAAAAGGAAGCAGTACTATCCGGAATCCAATGTACAAAAATGTTATTAAATATCCTGACACAAACGGAACCTGTCTGCAGATTCTTCATCTCATTTACCTTATCTGCAAACATTCGCTCGCTATTGTTAATCTGCCGAATAAAGAAGTTCTTCTCCTTACACCTTCATGTATCCGGAGAAACAGCTTCATCCCTATCATTTCTTCCACCGTATTAATAATATAGCTGACTCCGGCCTGTGCATAATCCACTTCTTTAGCAGTAGCCTGAAAGCTTCCGGTATCCACAACCTTAAGAAACACCTCTGTGTTCGGCCTCTCCATCTTTTACAGTTTTTTCTTTCCATTCATCGTAACACATTTCATAGCAAACCAAAAGAATTCCCTTATGATAATATAAGATCCATTCGTTTTACTTATAAGAATATATTCGATAAAATACCCGTATTCCTTTGAACATTATTTAACAGGAAAGGAATCGGTACCATTGTCATGAGCACTGTCATACTTTACTGGGCAATTCTGTTTGCCACATATATTATTGCCACCAGACTTCGTCCATATCGCCACTATTTTTCATCCTTACCAGGTACAACTATGGGCATCGTTTATATTACTGTTCTCTTCATGGAAATCTGAATGGGTGCTAATCAATCCGTAATTCATCATCTAAAGACCATTAGTTTTCAAGCTCTAATCATCACAATCTTTTGTGTCAGCGGCAGCATAATTACTGTTTGGGGACTACGAATGTTGATTGGAATGAATCGCTTCGGTGATCTGCATAAAAAGCAGAAAAACCATATCCCCGTTCCGGCGCTTATAGTATAAAAAGGCAGTCAAAAGTCAGATTATTTCTTCGCTCCAAAAAATTCTCTTACAATTCTGGGCTTTGTTATATTGGGAATCACCATTGGTATCTTTTTACTACACTGGCAGCAATCATAGGTTCCCTGTCCATGGACGCACTATCCAGGTGTCTTCTCGGTTTTTCCGTTAAAGAAGGACTTGCCATCAGTGCCAGATTTGGCTGGTACACATATGCCCCTACCGTAATCGCCAATGCAGGTCCCGCCCACCTTATAACTAGCGCATTAGCCTTTCTCTATAATAATATGATCCGCGAAACTGTCTCCATTGTACTGCTTCCTGTCTTTGCAAAACACATCGGTTATTTAAAAGCTATCTCTATGCCCGGCATCTCTGCTATGGATATCTGCATGCCGATCATTGAGCGTTCTTGCCGTCAAGATAAGGCTATCTATTCTGTGAATATCTTTGATTTTTAGATTTTGGTGCAAAGGCTTTACCACAAATCCGACAATGCTTTTCATTGCGAATTCTCATAACCTCTGCAAACAGTTCTTTGTCAGTAGGTAAAACCGAAGACAAAAGATAATTGCAGTAAACACTATATTTGCTGATGAGTTGAACGCAGTTGTACTCCTCGCCATCATCGAGCAATAAGCAGTTGCCGTTTACGCAGTTACAGCACAAGCGCCTAATTAAAGCGTTTATTTTTTTTGACTGCTGTGGATTGATTTTTACAGACACAATCTAAACCTCCTTTGCATTTGGTGAAAAGGAGGCGTAGCGATTGTCTCAAAAAAAGCCTGTATTGCCTGATTATGAATCGGTTACGCCGTTCTTGAAAGGGCAAGCGTCAAAAATTTTCAAAGAAGTAGCCGATAACGATAAAGTTTTAATTGTGCAAAAACAAAATAAACCACAGAATGTTGTTATTTCCTATAAGCGTTATTTAGAATTAAAAAAGACTGGAGCGGATATATAATGAAATTAAATGAACTTTTCAAAAACACATCTTATGATGATACATTGTTTTCTTCCGAAGCAATCACAACCATTGAAAAAGGGATATTTACTAAAAATATTAAAGGGAAAGAAGTTCCTTATTTCAGATGTCTTGTTCGAGAAAAAGATATTAAATTAACACCGGAAGAAGCGGTTCGTCAATTATATATTTGGAAATTAGTACACGATTATGGTTATCCAACCAGTCGTATTCAACTTGAAACACCTATACATTTTGGACGTGAAGTTAAGCGTGCGGATATTACAATTATGGACAAAGACCGTCCTATGGTTCCGTTTATAATTGTTGAACTTAAAAAGCCTAAATTAACTGACGGAAAAGAACAACTCAAATCATACTGCAATGCAACAGGTGCACCTATTGGCGTTTGGACAAACGGCGAGCAGGTTTCCTGCTATAACCGTAAAGATCCAAACTTCTTTGAAATGATTAGTGATATTCCGCAAGCTAATCAAAAATTATCAGAGATTTTAAGTGAGAAATACACTTATGACGATTTACGTAGCAGAGATAAAATCAGTAAAGAGAAACGTTCTCTTAGAAATCTTATAAAAGAAATGGAGGATGAAGTGCTTGCAAGTGCTGGCGTAGATTCTTTCGAGGAAATATTTAAGCTCATTTTTGCAAAATTGTATGACGAGCTGATTTGTGCCAACGATAAAACGGCATATTTAAAATTCCGTAATAGTGGTGATACGCCAACAGTCGTGACAAAGAAGTGGACTTTTTTAAGTTCACCGGTGATTGAATCCATAAGTATTTCTGGCTGGTCGCCGATCCGGTCGATATAGACTTTCTCGCCGGGAATCCGTTCCACTACCATGCTGACAGCTTCTGAACCGTAATTCTTTTCAACAAAACGTTTGAAATGCAGGCAGTACTGTGTGTACTGATAACTGGAAGGACATTCCTTCTTGTATTTCAGCCAGAGATAGAACAGGTTTGCTTTGCTGCCCGGCGCAGTCAGTCTGTCATATACCATCTGATAATCCGGCATGACGGAATCATCTTTTCTGCGTAAATTTTCCGGTGGAAAGAATAAATACTCCACCTCCTCTGCGGACATTTGCTTCAGCGTGTCGAGATCTTTGCCGTATGCATGAAAGCGGCTCATGATCAAAGAAATCGTGCTACAGCCGATGTGATACCGGTTGCGGCAGTCATCATAAGATATGCCACGCTGACGCATATCTATGATTCCAAGGATTGTAGTACAGTTTTGCATAAGTGTATGCTCCTTTCTCGTAAGTATTTTTTACTACGAGAAAACTATACCACAATGTGTTTTACACCAATGATCCGTATCTGTACACCGGTGAAGCAATATGCTCACACCGGTTCAAGCGAAATACGCACACCGATGAAGCGAAATTTGCAACGTATTGTAAAACGTGCGGTTTACATTGCTCTTGGTATCGATATGAATGGGAAAAAAGATGTTCTTGGAATGTATGTTGGAGAAAACGAAAGTGCAAAGTTCTGGCTTTCTATCATGAATGGATTAAAAAACAGAGGCGTTGAGGATATCCTGATTGCATGCGTTGATGGTTTAAATGGATTTCCACAGGCAATCGAGGCTGTTTATCCAAAAACAGAGATTCAGCAGTGTATCATCCATCAGATCCGTAATTCAACGAAGTTTGTTTCATACAAAGACATCAAAAAACTGATGGCTGATCTGAAGCTTGTATATGCAGCTCCAACGGAAGAAACAGCTTTAAATGAGTTAGAATTGTTCAAGGATAAATGGGATTCCAAGTACCCGAAAATCTATAAATCCTGGCATGATAACTGGGCAACCCTGTCCACTTATTTCAAATATCCGGAGGCAGTAAGACGGCTGATTTATACCACAAATGCCATTGAAGGATTCAACCGCCAGCTCCGGAAAGTGACCAAAAGCAAGACGGTTTTTCCGTCGGATGACAGCCTTTTGAAAATGCTGTATCTTGCGACTATGGACATTACCAAGAAATGGACAGGACACCGACAGGATTGGGGACAGATCCATTTCCAGCTTGAAATCTATTTTGAAGAGCGTCTGATTGGACACAACCTGTAAAAACAGCTTGTTTTAGGCAGGTTTTATTGACATGCCCAAAAACTCCTGTATAATGCAGATATGGGCAGAATCCGGAAAATCGGCTCTGCCCATTTGTAACTATTCACAAATCTTATATCAGTTTTTAACGTTTACACAAAACTTGAAACGGTCTCGAAGATTGTAATAAAGCACTCGATGATTTGATTTTAGGTATCGTCTGTGCTTCATTCCCCAAACACCAATTTGCCTTTTGTTTTCATCGGGCAATATAAGATTGGGCAAAAGATAATCGCCTTGTTGTGTATAACTACCGCCAATATTTTCAAAAATTGTTTTCATATCGAAGCCTCCTTGTATTTGTTGCTTTGATTATACCGAACACAAAACCAAAAGACGAATGTGCGGATTTCTGATACAGAAAAAGGCTCTGACATTTTACAGTCAAAGCCTCATTCTGCCATTGCAATGCCTTATTATTAAGTTTTATCATACTGCCTTATAAAACCTCAGCATTGTATCCTCGCCATTTTTTTAATATTAAAAATGGCATTCCACTCTGCACAATTCCAAGCGTACATGCCCCATCACCACAGATACCTGTGTATATTTTTCCTGAACCTAATTCTATCGCTGCTGCTACTCCACCGGCTTCCATCCATTCAGAAATTTTCCTTGGCCTTAGCACCTTCTTCGCAGCCTAATATAACGACATCCATTACTTCTCCATTTTAAATTTCCCCCCTATAATGATTTTCTCTGGTATCAGATTACCATAGAACGCAACCTACTTCATCAGAAATCTCTTTATTTTCCACATCTACAACATCATTCTTATAAAATTTATAATTTTTATCAACATCTTCAATTTTACTTATTAAATTGAATCCTAATTAATGTAACGTAGAAAACGCTCCAAGCAATTGGGGATATTTTTATTATCCCACTTTCCTATTATTACCTATACAAACACTTTTTGCTTAAGATAGTATCATTTCCCCAAAAATATTTATATAATATAGAGAAGAAAGGCATAAAATCAAACTGCTCTTATTTTACCTTCATTTTGTTTTACAAATTCTGTCTTTCCATAACTCGTCTTTCCTTTCTCTTTTAATTTTTAATTTAACAAATTTTCACTATTTTTGCAACTAATTTTCATTACTCTAAAACTATAATATATATTATACCATCGCCAGGCAAAATCCAATCATTTATTTCAACATGTATTTCATCAACTGTTTGTATATTTTGAATTCTATCATGATTTAAAGCATCACCACTAGGTGTTAAAGCTTTAAATGTAAATATCTCTGCAAAAATTTTCATTTCTTTACTATCATAATGCATGTGGGTTTCAAATCTTTTACAAGGTATTTGTGTTCTAAAACACATGGTTCTATCATCGATATCAACCAGTGTTGTATATTGCATCTCAAAAACAATTCTTTTATCTTTGCCATAATTACTACCTTTTTTATCCATTTCATTTAAAAAATAGTATACACTTGACATATTATAATCATCAGCGGAATCAATCTCTTGTTCCCTATATCCTACCTTATCCTTCATTTCATGCCCATTAATTTTTAATGATTCTAATACAAAAGGTTTTGTTCCTGTCATATTTTGTCTAAAAATCATCATGGTAATAGACTCTAGATCTATAATATATTCATCTTGCGCTTCATAATTGCATTCAAACTTCCTTATAATTTTCTTTTTTATTCGACCGTTTTCCTTTGTACAATTCACAAATAATTTTACGTATTCATAATAAGTTTTATTAACTAGAGTATGTATTTCCTCATTTACAAAATCATATAAATTCCCTTTTGATACATTTTTCCCATATAATACCTGTTTTTCCAACCGGTTTATAATATTTTTCTTTTCGTCTAATGATAACCTGTCTCTTATACACATCTGACGCTGCCGACGATCACTCTGTGTAGAT
>ERZ1026856.80-NODE-80-length-64835-cov-45.403952_pt1 | contig 64835 bp, 99 predicted proteins | sample MGYA00380158_ERZ1026856 | MGnify/ENA primary metagenome ERZ1026856 (study PRJEB33269, sample SAMEA4719794) | human gut metagenome | biome: human-associated habitat; feature: organic feature; material: feces | place: Cameroon | collected 2013-10 ... | reverse complement strand
GCTATCGACCTCGCTATCAACAAGAAGTAATTTCTTTGAGATACAAAACATATAAGTATAAATTATCCCTACAACTGTATGGTTGTAGGGATTTTTTGTATCCTAAAGCATAATTCCTGTATATAAAGGTTACTAGAATATTGCAGCCTATTACACAAAAAATGCAGCCCATTTGCAGCCCAAAAGCTAAAAACACAAAATGGGCTGCAAAATCATCTAAGTCATTGATTTACTGAACTTACTTTAAATTTAAAGCAAGCAAATGGAAAATCATTGCACTATGGTTTACTTCTCCCTTAGAGAAAGTAAGAAAAACAAGAAGGGACTCTCCCCCATTGAAGTCTCTATCTCCTATAATGGAGAGCGTATCTATTTTAGTACTGGTAAGTTTGCTAAGCCTTCTGAGTGGAATAAGCAAAAGCAGCTAGTAAAAGGCAATACTCCAGAAGCTCAGTTAATCAATACTTTCCTCATAGAGTTCAGAAACAAAATCTATGAGAAGGAAGTTGAGCTTATGAAGAGAGGTTACATGATAACTGTACATATTTTAAAGGATGCTATATTAAATAAGGTGGAAAGCCTAAAAGACAAGACTCTTATGCAAGTAGTTTCTGAGCATAATGAAGAGAAGAAGAAACTTATAGGAATCAGTGTTGCCTCTGATACTTTCTATTGCTTTGACTATAGTAGAAGATTACTACTGGAGTTTATGGAAAAAGAGTATAAAAGAAATGATGTTCTTCTTACTGAAGTAAACATAGGTTTCATACAATCCTTCCATACATTTCTCTTAGTAGATAAAGGTATGTCTCAAAACACTTGTGCCAAGCATCTAAAGTACTTGAAAGCTATCTTAAACAAAGCTGTTTTAAACAACTATGTTAAATATAACATGATAGCAAATTATAAGGTAGAAAGACATCCAGTAGATATAGATTTTCTTAATGAAGAGGAACTAAGGAAAATCATCAACTTTGATACTCCTATTCCTAGATTTGAGAGGGCTAGGGATTTCTTTCTCTTTGGTTGTTTCACAGGTCTCTCCTATATAGACATCAAGACTCTTAAACCAGAACACTTTGAGAAAGATGACCAAGGTAGAATCTGGATAAAGAAGAAAAGAGTAAAGACTGGTATTCTATCAAGGATTCCTCTTCTTCCTATGGCTAAGATGATACTTGAAAAGTATAAAGGTGGAGATAAGTTAATACCTATACAAGATGCAGCAGACATTAATAAATATTTAAAGGATATTGCTATACTCTGTAACATAGATAAACATATTACCTTTCATACATCAAGACATACATTTGCAAGTACTGTTACTTTAGCAAACAATATCTCATTGGAAGTAGTGTCCAAGATGCTAGGTCATACTAATACCAGGATGACTACTCACTATGCTAAGTTACTTGATAAATGTATAGGTGAGCAGATGGATGCCATCAATAACATCTATACAGATGATGAAGATTAAAAACAAAAACTCCCCCTGTCCACTGACAGAGGGAGAAAACAAAATTCAAAACTTAAAAACAAAACAAAAAATCATCCTTTACCTAACAATCTCAACAAACCTGTTATCCTGATTCTGCACATAAGGGTTCTTCTCTACTACATCAACATTCAACCTAATTTGTTTTTTTTGAAACCATCTAAAAAGGAAGAACCTCTTAGGAGGGTTAACTGTCTCCTTCTTTGCAGATACTACAATATATTTAATACTCTTGAAGGTTGGTTCTACAGTAACAGTTGAAGGGTACTTTAGTTCTACCTTTACTGAATACCATTCATCAGAAAGCAGTGTGTCAATATTCACATGAGAGTTTATGAAAACTGTATCAGGGAAAGTAATACTATCACCCTTGGAGAAACTAGAGGAAACATACTGAAGGCTTTTAAGCTTAGAGTCCTTTACTTTCAGTTCCTTCCTAGCTTCATTCAACTCCTTGAAGATAGAATCATTAGAGTTCTTTAACTGGTCAATGGTCAGCTTAAAAGCTCTATTCTTATTCTCTGAGTTACTGAACAACTCACTATATGCTTTAGCATTCTCTACTGCTTCTTTCCATTTTTTATCAGCACTACGCTTAGTACTGAACAAAGCATAAATACTTACAAGTAATACTACCATAAGTATGCTAATACCTAGATAGATATATTTTACATTCTTCACCATATCTTCTACTTTTAATACTGCAAAGATACTACAACATTATATTAATAACAAACACCTAACATTCACAGTTATGCTGACCTAAGAACCACTCTTAAGTATCTACTCACTATCTTATCAATTAGTATCTTTGCATCATAAATCATTAAACATTGAATTATGAAGTTAACAGTAGATAGAAAATGGAAGAAGGAAGGTTATACCATTGGTAAGTTATTCATTGATGATGTATTCTTCTGTAATACCTTAGAGGACAAAGACAGAGGACTAACAAGTGCTATGCCCATTGAGAAGATAAAGATATTAAAGGTATGGGGAGAAACTGCAATACCTTCTGGAATTTATGAAGTGAAATTATCTCATTCACCAAAATTTGCAAATAGAGTATGGGGTAAAAAGTATAAAGGACAAGTGCCTGAAATTACAAATGTCAAAGGATTTGCAGGAATCAGAATACACCCTTTGAATACAGCACAAGATTCTCTAGGTTGCATTGGTGTGGGAAAGAATACTGCTGTTGGAATGATAACTAACTCCACTGAGTATTATTATAAACTGTTGGACACTTATATTATCCCTGCACTAAAAAGAAATGAGAAGATAACTTTGGAAATAAAGTAGGAGGTTAAATATGGAAAACATAGATAGGGACAACTTAGGAAGGTACCAAAAAGGAAGGAAAGTACCTTTAGAAGAAAATAGAAAGAAAGCAGAATCTATGAAAAACTTTTATGAAGAACATGGCTCTTTAGCTAGGATTAAAAGAGAAAATCCTAGAATTTTCAATTCATGGAGAACCTTGCTCTATACAGAAAAAGGAAAGAAGGCAGGATGCTCAGAGGAATGGAAGGATTTTAAAACTTTCTATAATGATGTAAGCCCTACTTATAAGTCAGGACTTATATTTCATAGGATAGATACTTCTCTTCCTTTTTCAAAAGATAATTTTATTTGGGTGACTCCTGAGCAAGCTGCTGAATTAAATGAGCATAATATAATCCATATTAGCTACAAAGGAGAAGATTTGACATTGAAGGAAGCATCTCTAAAGTATAACCAACCTTTAAATGCTATAAAACAACGGTATCATAGATATAGGGATAAATACACAACAGATGAAATTATATTTGGTAGAAAAACAAGAAGAGGAAGTAAAACACCTAGAGAAGCTAAAGATAAATCAGATGAAAGAGCAAAAGCTTCTAAACTTATATCTACCTATAAATGTAAAGACAAAAAGCACGGACATGAAATATGTGATATAGATATTGATTGGATGCTAAACAACATAATGCACAAGCCTTGCGTGTACTGTGGAGATACTCATCTTATTGGATGTGACAGAATTGATAATACTAAAGGACATTTGAAATCAAATGTTGTACCTTGTTGCTGTAGTTGCAATAGAGCTAGGTGTGACTCTTTTTCTTATGAGGAGATGCTTGTATTAGGAAAAACAATAAAACAAATAAAATCAAATAGAAAGGAATAAATGCTATGGAAGTATTAAAGTTTATTTGGAAAATATTGGTATGTATCTGGCAGTTACCTCAGATTATAGCTGCTTGTCTGTATCATATTTATATAACGAAGAGTGAAGGAATAGTAGATACTTGTTATATTCAAGGAGCAATAGTGTTCATCAAGAAGAAGTCTTGTGGAAGTGTAACCCTTGGTCCTTATATCTTCTTGTCTCCTAAGGCAACAGATACTACTGTAAGGCATGAATGGGGACATACAAGACAGAGTTTAATACTAGGTCCACTATACCTTATAATAATAGGTATTCCTAGTATTATCTGGGCAGCAACCCATAGAACAATAGCACCTAACACTGACTACTTTGATTTCTTTACAGAGAAGTGGGCTAATAAGTTAGGTGATGTAGATTAGTAATTTCTTTTGTCGTTTTTAATAATTTTAAATTAGAAAGAGGAGACTGTGAAGTTTCCTCTTTTTTCATATATACCTATTAAGATCAATATCCTCATTACTTAGTAGCCAAGCATTAAAGGCATAGCCATTGGTATTAACATCCTCTACTATCTCTAAGGCATACTTTATACATCTCCTCTTAGTAAAGCTACAGGAAAATAGATTAGTTAAGAATACTATATCTCCAAGAGTAGCACCTGAAACATTATAGTACACTACTCTATCAGAAGCTCTTTCTACCTCTGAAGCATTCCATTTACAATCTATAACTTTAGCAGCTAACTCTAGAGTAAAGTGTCTACCATGCTTTGCTATGTATTTCTTCAATCCTTTCATATCTCTTTATATTTTAAGTTTTGAATCTTTGTGCAAAGATACAACTATTTCTCTAATTATCAAAACTTTATGGGAGAAAAGTGTAGATAAAGAAGGTGTTTTTTGAAAAAATCTTTGGTATGTATAAAAGGCAAGTTTTGGAAAATCATAATGTGTGTATAAAGAGTGGAGATAATACCACACATCACCCCCACCATAATTTGGATTGGGATATACCCCCTGGGGTATTTGCAATCCTGATGGCTGAGGGTGAAGCACAGTAGCCTTCCATTTGCTGATTATAGTTCTATGGCAAATAACCATCTGCATACATGCCTCTAGGGAAAGCACCTGAGGAATCAATGCCTAGCACTAAGAAGTCCTGCTAGGAGGCAACTATCTATGGCAACAGCAACAGTTTCAACAATCAAGAACTCTTGGTCTCTCATTGCATTTGCAAAGCAATTTGGTCCTAAGATGCAAGTTGGAGAGTTTGTCAACAAGGAGACAGGTGAGGATTTCAAATCTTGCATCTTCTCAAATGGGGAGACAAGAACCTTTGTTGCATTCTCATCTAAGATGGGTGTTCTCTCTCCAAGAGAGATTGCAGCCAAGAAGAATGAGCTGCAAGTAGTGCAGCTTGAGTCAGGTCATTACAGTCTCTGCAAGCAGGGTGAGAATACCTGGGAAGAGGTTGACCTTGGATTGTAAAACAATGAGGAGTAGGAGAAATCCTGCTCTTCCTTTTTAACACAACAGCAATGAGAAAGACTATCATCTTTTGCATCTTATCAATGGTAATTGGTATGATTGCAGGCTTCATGGTGTGCCAAAACACCAATAACAATCTTCTTAATGCCTATGATTCATATAATAAGGCAACAGAAGATTTGCTTGATTCTCTGGATAATCAGTATAACTGGGTAGATGCTTTTGATCCTCAGGATTACTATGCTTCAAGAGCTAAGCTGGACAGTATTCTATGGAAGTAGGGAGAGTGTGGAAACACACTTTCCTTTCTTTTTGCACTTGGTAAGGTTTGCAAAGTGTACACTTGGCTAGTCTTTCCAGTCTTATAAAACTAGACTTTGCAAGCCTTACAATACTATTAGTCTTTTGAATCTTAAAGCTCAGCAAGCATTCAAGAGACACAATACCATTCCTATAATTTGATAGTATTAGGTAGTAACTTAAAAGATTAACAATATGAAAAGAAAAAGAATAAATAGAGCAGCTGTATGCTCAAGTGAGAACTATTCAACTAGTAAAAGAATCCATCTCAGTATGCTTGAAGAGAAGCATTCACACTTTAAGAATATAACTGTCAATGGTGAGATAGCCATTGATGTTCCAGTACTCAAAGGTGAGATGATAACTCCTAAGCTCAAGACCATAAGAGTCTTTGATAAGAATATGAGAGTTAGTATTGAGGAATATAATACTCATTGTAAGGAGCTTGGCTTATGAGATATGAGGTATATGATTCCTATGGCTGCTTGGTAAGGAAGTTTCTAACGGTAGTGTAATTTAAACTGTGTCAAGCTACAATAAAAGTAGTTTAACACAGTTTAGTTTACACTCTCTTTCTAACTTACCTTGCAGCCTTGAACTATAAGATTATATTTGGAAACACAGGTTGGACTATTAATTATTAGACATGAAGGCTATTATATTTTATATTACAGCAATACTCACAGTAATACTTCTCTGTGCAGAAGTATCATTTCATTGGTTTATCCTTGGGCTAGTCAATGCAATATTAGTTGCATGGTGCTACAATAATATCACCCTTAGAGAGTTTATTAAGTATAGTGGATATTCTACTTGGTATAAATTCTTAAAGGCATAGATTATGAAAGAAAAAGATTCTGGAAGAATAGTCTGGATAGTACTGAAAGTACTATTCTTCCTTTTAGTTGGTTCTGCTTTGCTAGTCTTACTTGGAAATATGTTAGGAGCAGCAGTACATTGTTTACAAAAGAATGCTTGGGTTGGCTGGGTGCTAAGTATAGCATTTTGGGTAGGAGTTATTAGATATTGGAATAAAAAGAAATAGCTAGTCTTCATAGGCTAGCTATTTTTTCTTTCAAGTAGTTTGATTATCTTCTTCTAAGACAGGAGTAAAGGTTATCTTCATTTTAGCCTTCATAATGTTCTCTCTCATTTTCATATCACCTTTCCAATACATATTTTCTGCAATAGTATAGGAACCTTTACCTTTAATAATAATACCCTTAGATATTAATTCTTTAACTCCTCTATGGTATGAAGCTCTAGATATATTGCATGAGGACATTATTTCTTCTACTCTATCTGTGGTCATAAACACCTTTCCTGTATTCCACTCAGCATATTCTAGCATCTTGTATAGTACTTTCGTTGTTGCATTCATTACATCTGTACTATATAACGCAAGTATCTGCTGACTATAAACTTGAAAGAATGGTTCTGTTCTTTTAAGCTGCACAGACTTATGCTCACTAAACTCTGTAATTTCTCCTGTTTCAAGATCTGTTCTAACACCTTTATACTCTTCTACTAAAAACTTACTCATATATTGATAATAAAATTCTCATTCAAATGAGACAATTATTCTCATACTATGATAATATTACTCTTATATTTGCAAATTTAATTCTAAAATATAAGAATGAAATTAAAATATTTGAGAATCAAAAATCTCCTAACTATTTGTTTTTTAGATACTTAAATCTATTTCTCTATATTATATTATTTAGGGGAAATTTATTCCTTGCAGGTATTAGCTGGAGAGAAGAGATTTCCAGGCACAGAAAACACTCCTTGACCTTCCCTTACAAGAACTCCTTTCTTTACCATTGAAGAGAGAATAGTACTTATTCTGATAGAGGTCTTGGCAAATCCTACAGAGGATAGAAACTCTCTGAACTCTGCATTATGTATCAGCAACTCCTTATTATTACTACTAAGATAAAACACTATCATCAACAACATTTTAAACTCTACTGTTGATAACTTATTAAACACTCTATGCATCTGAGATGCATTAATTAAGGCAAAATCTTCCATATCTCACTTCTTTAAAATTTAATACTGCAAAGATAATAATAAAGAGTAACTAAATAATCTATATTATTATCTCCCTAAGATAATCTAAAAGATGTAGTAAACTAACACATCACAGCTAGTCTTTGTAAATAAAACAGAAAGTCCTCGCGCGTACCTATTATATAATATATTATAATATAATAAGTAATATAAGTATTGTAAAATAAAAGAACTATAGAACTTTATAAGTATTCAAGGGACACATCACCACCCCTATATCTTGGAGAGATAAAGAGCATTTTATCTCCTATAGAGTTTTATAGATTCTAATAGGTTTGACTGTCCTAGAGGAATTAATAGTATATTGCAGTCAGTTAGTTGTTCTCTACAAACAACAGTGCTCCTGAGATGGAGATAATATTATGACTACTAATAATGGTCCAGTTATGCAGGGTATTAAGAATTCATGGAGTTTGTTGGCATTTGCTAGAATGAAAGGCAAAATGCAGGTAGGTGAGTTTGCTAATAATGAGACTGGTGAAGTCTTCAAGAGCTGTATCTTTACAGACCCTAATGATGCCTCTAGCAGATGCTTTGTAGCATTCTCTTCTAAGCTTGGTCCTCTTACTCCTCAGCAGATTGCTGCTCAGAAAGATGAACTCCAGGTAGTAGAGCTTGAGAGTGGTCACTATAGCTTGTGTAAGCAGGGTGCTAACTCTTGGGAAGATGTTGATTTGGGCATCTAATAAGATTGTGTATGTTGCTGTGTTATAGATAGTTAAGTGTGTAAGAATTGTGGAATATTTCTCCTTCAAACTCCCTTTGAACTTGGAAAAATCCCCAATCCTGCACACTTTCTTTATTCTATCTCTCATTTTACTGCACTTTACACCTCTACTCTACTATTCTCTAAGCTCAACTAACTATTCTTTTTGGCTTAGAGTTTAGCTTTTGATTACATTTTTCACATCATTTCTCTTTAAATATTACAAATTATGAAATTTACATTATTAGAAGCAGGTCACTCCATGGGTATTAACATAAATGCTTTTGATTTCTTAAAAAAGAAAGGATTTAATATTAAACATGGACATAATAGAAATTACTTTCAAGGAGAATCATTCTATGACAATGTTACTATTGAAATAAATGATTTAAAAGAAATGAAAACACTACTATTACTTTCTGATAATATTCGTTTATCTGTGCATAAGCGAGAAAAGGAGTATGACTTAATTATTAGAGAGTATATTGATGAAGAAAGTATATAACCATTCGATCCTCTTTATACAGAAGCTTGGTAATAACTATTAAATACTGCAATTATGATATTTCATAACATACAAGACATTAAGTATCCTTTCTTAAAGGATGCTGCGACTAAGTTATCTAAGAAGTTTACTATCCATAACATCTATATGGATCCTAGAGGAGGAATCAGTATTACTTTTAAAGGTAAATTAAATGAGAATAGTCTTAAGTATATCTTTACTATTATTAATCCTTGGGAGTCTAAACCCAGTGATTATAAGTTATCAGCATTAGATTACTCTTATTCATATGACATGCAAAGAACTCATGTATTCTCTGCTGATGGTATTGATTATAGAAACTTAGCATGAAACACTACATCATTGAATGGACTAATGGAGCCAAGGAATCTATCTATGGCTCCAATTATATTAATGTTCTTAGACTCAATGGTATTACTCCAGAAATGGAACATAATATCATAGATTATGAGATAGTATAAAACAATAAGATTATGAAAGTACAATTATCAAAACAACTGTTAGATGCTATCATAGATGCATACAACAAAGAGTATGATCCTATAGAAGCATCAGATATTGAAACTTTGATTTTAGGTGTACCTTTTATCAAAGTTAATGATACTTTGATTGAATGGGATATTGTTAATCTTGGTATGCAATAAGTAATATAACATAAATATCCTTTAAATATGGCAAAATTAGCAGATATACAAGATTTAGAACTAGAGTTATGGCTTAGACAGCGAAACTCTAACTCTATTTATTGGAAGACTAAAGATGGCAGAGAAATCCCTATCAAAGATATGGATAATAATCATCTAGCCAATACTCTTAAAATGCTTTTAAAGCAAGCAGAAAGAGAAGACTTTTATGATGAACATATTGGAGATATGGATCCAATAGATTATTATGATTAGTAAATAAACCCTTTAAATATGACAGCATTGTATTTTAAATCAAGAAAGAACTTCAAGGATAAATCTACTTGGAAGAAAGAAGAACTTCCTGAGGACTATACAGACCAGGAAGTCTTAGATGCAGCTAAGTTAGCTGGTTGTGAAGGTGTGGCGATTATTGCTAACTTTGGTAAAGCTAACCATCAGATTAAACTATTCAAATGGTTTGTTGCCTAATGAGTAGTTACAACTATCTGGTACTCTATTTAGATACTCTCAACTTCAAATGCTTTGCAGGTTTTACTACTAAAGAAGAAGCTAGAGAGTATCTAAATAGAATATCCAAGCAATACATTACAATAGGCATTGCTGAACTTGCAAAGCCTATTAGTTATTAGTCCTTTAAATGATTTAGTTATGACAGAAAAAACATACTATATTGGTGATGGTGATTACTTTGGAAATAATTCTCCAAATGACAAGTTCAATAGGGAACTATTGCCTTTACTAAAGAACTTAGGTATTAATAAAGAATCTGACTTAGATAAGATAGCTAATCTTGTCTCAGAAATATATGAGATTGGTTATGATAATGGTACAGATACTTATGTTAAAGAAATGCAAGATTAATGCAAATTATAAAATAAAGAAACAATGAAACCAATACTTTTATTAGATAAGACAGATAATATTATTCGTGAATTTGATAGCTATAAGCAAGCTAATCAGTTTAGAATGATAAATAATAGACCTGATTGGTCTATTGCTTCTAGAAAGTTGTTCTGGAATAGTCAAAGATATTACTCTTAACAATATGAGGGGAGACACCTATATAATCATGAGTATATAGGACAGGTGATAAGCTGAAAAGGTAACACAAGATAATTGTAGGTAAAAGCTTTTTGACTAATAGTAAACTATTAGTAATAAAGTCGGTACATCAAGTAATCAAAATACGTTCAATTCGTAAGTCTCCCTCATTAAATATAGATGAATTATGAAAAGAATAAAAGGAGAAACTAATAATCAATTAATTATTGCTATTCCTGAAGGAATGGAGATAGATAAAGAGAATAGTGATTTAACTAAGGGTATTATCAAGTTTAAAGTCAAGAGCATTACCTATAAAGATATTGAAGATGCTTTAAATCTTAAGGGAAATCGTACAAGTGTAGCAGTTGATAAAAATAATGCATACAAGTTATCTGCCATAGATAAGCTTATGAATATTGCTAGATTCTACAATGGAAAGGAAAAGCTTACTAGTCCATATAGTCGTAAATATTTTATTTACTATGATTCCATTAAAAATATTTTTGAGGTAGACTATAACGAAGAACCATTTACAGGAGATCTAGTTTATTTTATTGATAAAACGGATGCTTACGATGTTATCGACAACACAAATTTTAGAGATATTCTTGATACTATTTATAAAGAATAACTATGGATTCAAGACAACTCACCAACCTACTCTCCCTTATAGCAGATATTTATGAAGCAAACTGCTATAAGGGAAGCAAATTTAAGCCAGAGTACACCAAGAGAAAACTAAAAGATAAGTTTCCTGACCTTACAGAAGCTCAGGTTAAGCATATTCTCAGAATAATATAACAATAACAAAAAGAAAAAACTATGCAGAACAAAGAAATTCTTGAAGCTTTGGGAAATGCCAGGGCAGAGTCTCAGTATTCTAAGTATTCATTTGTAGTTGACAATAACCAAGCTGACAAGGTTATTGGTGATGCAAAAGGTACTCTTGAAGTCAATAACTACATTATCAAGAATGTAGAAATAGTCTTCAATACACCACAAATAGTTGTTGTTAGAAGTAATGTATATACCTCTACCTATGGTTGGGAGAGCTATGACAGTGCCTTAATGCTTTCTTGCATAAAGAAAGTATATAAAGGAGAAGAGTTGATATTCGGTTCTACAGAAGAATGATAACTCTCTCCCAAGTAAATCAGTATGTTAGTATCAATGGTATTGACGATAGTACTGATATATTCTCTATCCTATCTCAGATGCAGTTAGAATATAAGGCAATTCCTACTATAATAGAGAAACCTACTCTAACTGCATCTAAGGTAGAGTACTCAACACAAGATGTTCTAGATTTATTTAGCACATGATTAAAATAATCAAAGACGATAAAGTATATCATCTCTATCTTAATCAGAAAGACGTTTGGTTATCTGAAGATGAGATGACAAAGTTAAGAACCCTTTTAAATAATAAATATTTATGTTTACACAACCATCTTTAAGACTTGAGCTAGAAATTCCAGCTCAAAAATTAATTTCTCAATATATTACAAACAATGAAAATATAGAGAAGCAAGTTAAGAAAGGAATTGAAAGTGCTTTAGACAATCTATGCAGAGATGATAATCTTGCAGCATTAATAAATGAAGAAGTTTATAGAACTCTAAGAGAAGCATTCTCTAGATGGGAAATAAGTAGAACTATCAAGGATACTCTTGAGGAAAAATTGCATAATTATCTATTAGATAAGGCACAGGAATTTGCAAATAAAGTTCTAAATAAAGAAATAAACTAAAATGGATAGATCAGATTTACAGGCAATGCTTAGATTTGCCTCTCAGAATAATATGATGAATAGACCTTTCTTACAGGTCTTTAAGTGGTATAACATTCAGTACTCATTAGCTTATAATGAGCATACTATGAATCTTATGAATACTTAGTATGGATATAAAGATTACAGCTATTGTATGTATAGCTTTAGTACTAATTACTGTAACATGGATAGGCTATTATACTAATTGGCTTATTCATGTTATAGTAACTTTATACGGCTGGTATCCTGTAGTTCTCTTTGAACTGCTGATATTAGTTATGTTCTCAGCTTTAGTAATAACACTTAAATAAGAAATCATGGAATATGAGAATAAGTTTGTAGGTTTAAATCCAATTGATTCAGACTCTACTAATAACTATAGTACAACAACCACACCAAGTGATGCTTGGTATAACTAACAATAAGTATGAAAAAAGAATTAAATATATCAGAAATTCTAAAGGGTAAGCCGAAGGGTATAAGATTGTACTCACCTATATTTGGTGATTGTACATTTAATTTTATACAAGGTGTAACTGATGCTATTTGTGTAATAGCAAATAACAATAGAGAGTTTTTTGATTATAAAGGTTTGTACTCCCCTACTGGAGAACGCCTATTGTTCCCTTCTAAGGAAATGCGTAACTGGTCTAAGTTCCAATGGAAAAAAAGGCGATGTACTAGTAAGTAATGAAGGTGGTACAGAGGTTATCTTTGACAAATGGTATGATGATACTTACACGAGTTTCTATTGCAAGCATTATCTTAATAGTGAAGATGAAAATAATATTAAGTATAATGAAGCCTTCCTTTGTACAACTGAAAGATATTCTCTTGAAGATAAGGATGCTGCTCAGACTTACATCAACACCATAGAGGAGAGGTTGGGTGGCAAGTTGAACATGGATACCTTGGAGATTGAATCCGTTCAGCCAGAGTTCAAGGATGGGGATATAGTCTATGCTGAAAGCGATGGTTTTCATTATCCTTCAATTCATATCTTAAACATTAATGGTGATACAAAACGTTATTATGCTCGACTAGTAAATAATGGTAGATATGATGAAGCTATCGACTATGATATACCTGCATTTGATGACGATGACCCAAATAGACTTCGCCTTGCTACAGAAGCAGAGAAACAGAAACTCTTTGAAGCTCTAGCAAAGGAAGGTAAGGCTTGGGATGCCGAGAAGAAAATGATTGTGGACTTGAAACAAAAGGACGAGTTGAAACCTTTCGATAAGGTGCTTGTTAGAAACACAGATACAGAAGAATGGTTCCCAGGGTTCTTTGAGAAGTTTGATAGTACTTGGAATAATCCATATCATATAATGAACCGCCGTAGTATGACAGATTTTGCTTTTAAGCAGTGCATCCCTTATGAAGGCAACGAATCATTATTAGGCACTACTAAAGATGTGGAGGGATAGATATGATAAGAGACGCTGCAAAGATAATTGTAACACCAACTGGTGTATCACTTAAAGAAGCCTTGACTGAAGAAGTAGTTAAGGCACTCAATGAAGAAGCTTCCATCTATATGAATTATGAAATCCCAGAGATAAAGCTTGGTGGTAATCCTCCTTCTGGCAAGGAAAGCCGTAGAACTAGGAGAATGTTAGAACTTAGAAAAAGAAAGGGTAGATTATGATTAAGGAAGTTCCAAACCCTACAATGGAATGTGTAGGGTGTGTATTTTATGGTAAGTATCAATGTATTGAAAAAGAATGTCGTTCCCTATACAATCCAGTTAAGTACATTGAAGTAACAGAGTAGCTAACCATCCCTTATGGGATATAAATATAAGTAATATGGAAATAATACCAGCTTGTATCAACTGTAAGCATATAAAACGAGAATATGGTGTCTTATATTGTGATGTTGATAAGTCAAGAGTAGAAGAATCTGATTGTTGCGATGGTGATAATTGGAATTTTGAAAGTAGATATAAACAGAGTAACTAACCACCCTCTCCTGTAAAAGGGAGAGGGTAAAAAGAAGAGAATATGGATGCAAGTAAAATAACATTAGGTAGTTATATTGCCTATCTCAAAGGTATGTATAAACGATATGGCAATATAAGTATTGCGCAACTAAAGCATATAGAAAGAAACAGAAAAAATGAGGATAAGCAATGAACAAAGTAATACCGATAGACATCTATAACATAGATATGCTCTTCGTGGTAGGTGAAAAAGAAGAATTGAAGTCATCGCTGGAAGAGCATCTGAGCAATGATGATGCGAATGAAGCATATAACGAAATGTGGAAGGATATTGACGAAGGAAGTATTGGACGGTCAGCCTTGCTTAGTAGTGGTCAGGTTGCCTTATGGGTTTCTGATGCAAACGACAAAGGGACATTGGCACATGAGATATTCCATTGTGTGTGTTTCATAATGGAAAAGGTAGGCATCTGCCTATGCCACGAAAGTGACGAAGCCTATGCCTACCTAATTGGATTCATCACCAATAAGGTGAATGATGCACTTAAAGAGTTGGAGGACTGAGTATGACAAGAGAAGAAATAGAAAGGAATATAGAAAAATGGCGAGAAATCGCCGGACCTTTTATAGATAAAAAGGATAAATTAAATGTAAGACGCGAAGAGTTACTTCGAGAAATGAAGCAACTTCAAGAAGACTATATTAAAGCCTTGCCTGTTAAAATCGGAGATAAGATTATAGATGAAGATGGGCATGTGGGTTGGCTTTCCAGAATAGTTCCCTATCGTTCACCATCGGAAAGATTCATGAGGGCAACATTGGGATTGACTCTCTTCTTCCATATGGAGAAAAAAGATGGTACTCGTGACAATCGTGAGGTTTATGTTCATGGTCTCCCAATCAAAATATAATTAATATGACAAAAGAACAAGCAAAAGAATTTTATCCTGTTTTGAAAGCATTTGCAGAAGGAAAGGCGATTGAGTGTAGAACTAAACCAAGTGCATTAGGCAAAAGCTCGCGAGATATGAATGATTGGACGGAAATGGAAGCTATTCCGCTTTGGAGCAATATTGAGTACCGCATAAAGCCAGAGCCAAAGTACCGCCCTTTCAAGGATAAAGAAGAGTGCTGGCAGGAAATGGATAGACATCAACATTTTGGGTGGGTGAAAGATAATAAGAATGAATGTTATGTCTTGGTTTCATTAGTAAATAATGAAGGTGTATTAACAAAAACAGATGCGACATCATCTTTTGATTATGCCATACGTAAGTATAGCTTTGCTGATGGCACTCCATTCGACATAAAAGAGGAGGAATAATTATGGCATGGGTAGCGGTTGATATGTTTGGTTGCGAACGTGTCTATGAGCAAAAACCTAGAAGGTTTGTTAATTGTGTGTGGGTTCCAACACGATGTAGTTATGCAGATAGATTAAATGACTTTGTTACAATCCCAAAAGGCAGCATCAAGAAGCTCATCGGAAGAGAATTGTCTTTTGCCGATGAGCCTGTCGAACTTAAATAGATTAAAAAATGAGAAATGTTACTTGTATTTGCGACACAATTATAAATGGTGTTACGTTTATCAAGGGCTGTGATTACAGAGTTGATTATAATCTATTTATAGGAATCATGATATATGCCCCATTCGGCTACATAAATATCAGTAAATGGCAGCTCGATAACTATTTTATTTAAAATTATAGCTTATGAAAATAGAAAATATCAAGTTCAAGGCTAAACGTCTTGATAACGGAGAATGGTGTGAAGGATATTTCTACGAGGAAAATGGAAATACATATATCATTGAGAATCGTCAGAAAGAAAGTATGTTAAACCGAAATATTACTCATCAGGTTGACTCTAAAACTGTCTGTCAATTCACAGGACTGAAAGACTGCGAAGGCAACGAAATTTGGGAAGGAGACATTATTAAAGACCCATATCTTGGTGTAGAACGCATAATAGAATGGAATAATCATTTATGTTGCTTCAATGCATTAGATGAGATTAATAGCTCTCAGCATCTTCTAGGAGCACCTGTTAGGAGTTTAGGATGGTATGTTATTGGCAATAAATTCGATAATAAGTAGTATATGAATATAGCAATTTTGTACATTTGCATAAGTATTATCTATATCTTCTTTGTCTGTATGGATGGAGAAGATATCAAGTCTAAACGGAAACAATGGCTAGCTGACAAACTAGGCATCAAACCAAAGATAGAGGTTAGATACATAAAGCTACAAGTTATTAAGCTTCATTCAAGAGTTGCAATATCAAACTTTGAAATGCAATATTATTGCCATGACAAATCTGGCATGGAGCAATTAAAGAGAAGAGCAATAGAAAGTGTGTACGATGAAATTCTTAAGGGAATGAAGGCAAACAAATTGGTTTCCATTTCACAATATAATGACATTTATAGTAATAACACTATTTATGATGGAGTATGTAGTATTTATAAAAACTAGCAGCTTATGAAGAAATATGAATACAAATTATCAGTTTATAAATTAAAGTTTAATATAGACTTAGCAACTGATATAGAAAGGACTTTAAATAAAGAAGGAGCTGAAGGTTGGGAGTTAGTACAATGGCGAGAGCTTCAGGAGCCATTAAATACAGCATCATCAATTCAAAGTACAAGAAATTCTATTAATATTTTTGCAACTTGGAAAAGAGAAATAAAATTAAGCAATTAAATGGGAACAAATATAAGAAAGTCTATTTTGGAATTTATATGCTTAATACTATGTCAGTTTATAGTATTAAGTGCAGTTACAAAGCTGCTTACTTTAAGTAACACTATTGCTAATATTGCAGGAGTTATATTATTCCTAGAAAGTCTAGTGCTAAGTTGGGAAGTTTTAAATAAAATAATTAACAAAGCAAAGAAAAATGAAGATTAAAGTAATTACATGTATGATGGCATTGATTGCCATGTTGAGTATGACATCCTGTGGATATGAAAGAGTAGATGCAGGTTGTGAAGGTATTAAAGTGAATCTCTATGGCTCTGATAAGGGTGTAGATGATGTATCTCTAGTTACTGGTGCTGTATGGTATAACCCATTTACAGAGCAGGTTTATGAGTACCCTACCTATGTCCAGACTATTGACTATCCTGCATTTACTATCAATGCTAAGGATGGTTCAGAGTTTAGTATTGATCCAACTATCTCCTTAAAGATTGTTGATGGTAAATCACCTCAGGTATTCAAGAAGTATAGAAAGGAGCTTAAGGATGTTATTAATGGGACTCTCTTTAATTATGTAAAGGATGCTTTTAGAATCCAGCTTAACAAGTATACTACTGATGAAATTGTATCTAATAGAGATATGGTAGAGAAAGCTATTGAAGCACATCTTTCTAAGGAATTGCTTAAAGAGAATTTTCAGTTAGAGCAGCTTACCTCAGGATTGAAGTATCCTAATTCCATTGTTGAAGCAGTTAATGCTAAGAATGCAGCCATTCAGAAAGCACAGAAGGCTCAGAATGAGTTAGCTGTAGTTAAGGCAGAAGCAGAAAAGAAAGTAGTTGCTGCTCAGGCAGAGGCAGAAGCTAATAGGCTTAGAACACAAGCTCTGACTCCTATGATTCTTAAGCAGCAATGGATTGAAAAATGGAAAGGAGATATTCCTACAGTAGTTACAGGAGGAAGTGGAAGTGTATTTCTAGATGTAAGTAAAATGGGAAATAACTAAAAGTGTATGATTTGGATTATTATTGGTTTATTGTTCTTTGTTCTACAAATTTATATACTAAAGAACACTTGGGTAGATAAGGGTAAAGGGCTTGAATCCTTTAGATGGGAACATGCTCAAAAAATAAGTATTTATCTATGGATTGTAATCTTAATATTCCTATTATGTATGATACCTATTCTTAATATTCTAGAATTTATTATATTTTGGATTATATGGCTAAAGTATTATGCTGGTGCTGATAGTAATTATACTTGGAGGAACTATACTTATTGGAGATTAAAGGATAAATTCCTATCCAGAAAGATATAAAATTTATTGTTCTTCTCTTTGGCTTTTGTGAGTCTGGGGAAGAACTTTATTAATATATAAGTCCTATAACTCTAGAGTAACTACTTACTAGTAGAAGTATGAGGGATCATAACCCTCTAGGACCACTATTATTATTTAAAGGGTTGAAATGGGTTAAACAGAGAGTGATGACGATTGGTTATTGCTCTTCTGTTTTTCTCAATTCATTAAAATTAAAATCATTATGACAGTAGAAGAACAGGCAACCTTAGACATCAAGGATGAACTAAGGAAAGGAAGTAGATGCTTCCTTGCATTTAGAAAGAAACTTAATCCTATCATGGATAAGCTAGTAGAGAACTATACTAAACTTCAGGAGGAAGGAACTCATGGAAGCAAAATTTAAAGTAGGAGACCATATAGTCCCCAAAATTCCCAATAGAGGTTTAGATAGGGCAACAGTAACTAGAATAGATGATAAGAACTATTATCTCAAGATTCTATGTGGTGTTGCTATACTCCCTATAGGGGCACAAGTAAGTTATAAATTAGAAAACAATGATTAATATGGAACAGTACATTAAGACAAATGCACAGTTGATGGCTAGATGCTTCTTCAACAAGTTAACAGGTAAAGTAGTATTTGAAGATTTCACAGGATACTACCCTATTATGAAAAGTAAAAGACTCTTTAATTAAAAAACAATGGTGAGACAGAAAAGATATATCACATTCTATACTCTTCATAAGAGACATATCATTCTATCGGTATATCAGTATGGACTTATGTGTACTAGAAGCTGGTGGAAATGCTTGAAGTTTGGGTTAAGGCATATAGTAGAAGGTCAAGCAATCTTCTTTACTATTGAAAAAGTTAAACCTAAGAAGAACTCACTTTTCCATTAAAAAGAGTTTAGGTTATAAATTAGATGTTTTGTAGTAATCCATATAATACGTAAATTTGCACTGAATAGTTGTGAATGATTGAAAATGTTTACTTCTACCATCTGTGAAGACCGTAGAAGTTTTTGCTTCATTAGCTCAACTGAATAGAGCAAGGGAATTCTAATCCCTGGGCTGCAGGTTTGAGTCCTGCATGGAGCACAATGATTTTCATTTCAAAAATCAAATTTAATATTCATTGTTCTTTATGGCCTGTGAAGATAGTAAAGAACCACTTACTTCTTTAGCTCAGCAGGTAGAGCATCAGATTTTTAATCTGAGGGTCATGGGTTCGAGTCCCATAGGGAGTACTAAGTTTCAAACAGATAAATTTAATTGGATATGATTTGGTTTATTGTTATTTTATTGTATGCTATTATAGGTATTCTTACCTATAAGTACATCATTAACAAATGGGATAATACAAAGTTTGAGAAAGTATGGTTCAGCTGTTTATGGATTGTACTTATTCCTTTGTATGCTGTTCATCTGTTGTATAATAGGAAGAACTGATGTATCTCCTACTCCCTTTCATAGGGAGTTAATTGACTGATTAGCTCAACTGTATAGAGCAATGGTCCCCTACACCATAGGTTGAAGGTTAGAATCCCTCATCAGTCACTAGTAGTTGTGAAGTTATAAGATTGTTAGTTATTAGTTATTATGTAGATAATACAGTGGTATTAAAAATGTTTTGATATTATTCATAAGCAAATTGTGTGTGAAAAATCGGCTAAGTCTTCTTTGTTGTGATAACAAGGGAGGCTTTTTAGTTTGTAATAGTCTGTATGTCGCTTGGACATACATAATCATATAATTTAATTCTTTAAATAATGAACAGAACAAACAAAAAATGGACTGCTGAGGAGGAAGATAAACTTCTTCGGCAAGTGAGGGCTTTCCCTCAGAATTTAACAAGATGTTTTCTTATTGTATCAGAAAGCATTGGTAGATCTCCTCAGGCAGTTGCCAATCATTGGTATACTGTAGTATCTAAGAAACCTGATTCTACTTGTTTCTTTACAGCATCACCAAAGCATGTATCTAGAAATAGAAAGAATGGTGAAGGTGTAGAGAGTACTAGAAGTATCTGGCAGCGTTTAATGCAAGTAATCCGTAATTTATAAGTCTTATGATTGTAGAGAAAAATATCAATGCTCTACTTTCTCAATGGAAAGAGAGGTTGAATAAGGATAATTACTCTGATGGGTACAAATGTGCCCTTGGAGAATGTGTGTATGACCTGATGATTATCCTTGATAAAATCAAGGAAGAAGAGAAGGCTAACCTTGAAGAGGTAATAGCTAATCTTCCATCAAAGGAAGTAGAGGATTATCTTATGGGGCTTGAAGCTGATGAAGAACTTTCTAGAATGGATGCTCATGAGTCAGTTGCATAATCAATAAATCATTTAATAATGACAAGAGAGGAAGTTTATACTGAATGTTTGACTAAGCTAGAGAAGTCTGATTTCTTATTGTTGGAACTTGCTACTGGAATGGGTAAGTCTAAGCAGGCAATAGACATAATCAACTATCTGGTAGAAACTAAATATCAAGGGAAGCATACATTTATGCTTCTCTTGGTAGCAAAGACAGTACATAAGCAGACTTGGAAAGATGAATTTAAGAAATGGGGAGGCATCAATGTTGATGAACTTACCATTGAGTGCTATGAGTCTTTGAAGAAACATGAATATGAATCCTTTGACTTTGTGGTCATGGATGAATGTCACCATCTTCATAGTGATAAGCGTCTGGACCTCTTTAGTACTCTTACTTATGGTCATGTCATTGGACTTAGTGCTACTATTCCTAAGAAACTTAAGCAATATTTTCAATATGAATATGCAGCAGAAGTAGTAACCTGTAGTATAGTTGATGCCATTGAGGATGAAGTTCTTCCTGAACCTCAGATAATCCTCTATCCTCTTCAGCTTGATAATATTCGTCCTACAGAATCAATAGAACTCAATCCTAAAGCAAAAGGAAAGACTTACTATGGTAACTATAATGAACTTTGGAAATACAGAAAGATGAAAGTCCATGCTATTATATCATGTACTCCTAGACAGAGAGTAAATGAGTATAACTCTCAAATACTTTATGAGAAGAACAGATATATGAGAACAAGACAGGACTTTCTGAAGAACAAATGGCTGTTTGATTGTGGTGAGAGAATTAAATATCTGGCTAACTTGAAGAATAATATTGTATTATCAATTCTTCAAAGGTTGGAGAAAGAAAGAACTATCACCTTCTGTAAGACAATAGAGCAGGCAGATATTCTAGGTAAGTATAGTATTCATTCAAAGAACAAAGATTCAGATACAATCTATAATAACTTCAATGCAAAGAAGATTAATCATATAGTATCAGTCAATGTTCTAAATGAAGGTGCTAATCTAGTAGATTGTAAGTATGCTATATTTGCTAACTACTCTTCCTCAGAGATTTGTAGTGCTCAGCGTATAGGTAGGTCACTAAGACATAAGTCTCCTGTTATCATCCTCCCTTACTATGAGGCTACAAGAGAAGAGGAAATAGTGAATACAATGATAGAGAGTTTTAAAGAAGAATCTATTCATACGATTCACTCTTTAAAAGAATTAGATAAGTTTATACAATAATATTAAATATTAGGCGTTTATGAAAAAGAAAATGTAATCTAAGTAAGTTACTATAAGTCTCTTCACTTATTACAGAATTAGTTATCTTTGCATAAAAATATAAATATGACTAGAAGAAGATATAATACAAGAGAGTTTAGTTATACTAGACCAATCATGTTTCAGAGGGAATACTATCCCTCTGCTGATTCTGTGATAAGTGATGAGTATGGCAACAAAACAGAAGGAAGAATCTTTGCTGATGCCAATGGTCAATACTATACCAAGGATAGAAGTAATAATATCTTTCCAGTAATGCCTATAGAGAATCTTGATGATGTAGTAATTACTGCAAAAGATAAGAGAGAACCTTTATTGTTCAACAGGTATCTTACAAGAAATGACAAGACTCAGGTGAACAACTTGCCTCATAGGGAATACAATACTTCTCTTAAAGCTAATGCAGTGAGAGGAGCTAAAGAACATGCTCTATGGGATAAGGAACACCCTAATCTGGCATCATGGAGAGATGCAACAACAGCAGTACCTTTTGGTATAGCTTCTATTCCATTGGTAGCAGGTGGTGGTCAGACATTACTAGGTACAGCAGCTGGGCAAGCTATCAAAGGTGGAGTATCAAGAGTATTAAGTAATCCTATCATTGAAGCTGCTAATAATACTGCTGGTCTAGGATTTGCAGGTATGGGTGCCTATGATGTATCACAGGGTAAGTTTACTCCTGAGACTGCTATGGATTTAGCTGGTGGTATAGGATTGATGGCTAAAGGTACTAATATCTTTGACAGGATGCTTACAGCCAGAAAAACTGTAAAAAATCCTATTAAAGTTACTTCTATAGAGGATGTTGATTTAGGACTGGATAATATTTCTAATTCCAATATTTCTCCTGAAGATATTGCTATAGGAATAAAGCAAAACTACCCTTTAAAAGGAGAAATTGAAATTCCTATGAATATAAGAGCTGAAGCTGCTAAGAAATATACAAACTTCATCAATAGTAATGAATATAAAAAGAGACTTCAAAAAGCAGGTCTTGAAGACCATTGGGATTACATGAAGGAATTAACAAATAGACAAGTTAATAACAATGGTTACTTTCCTAGTCATGTAAAATTTGAGATAGATGGAGATTCTGATGTTTTAGGACTTTCTGCGGTAGAGCCTTCTTCTCCTAATTATGGTATTACCTTACAGGAAGATTTATCTAAAAAAGAAATTGATGAAACTATAATGCATGAACTTTCACATTGGGCTACAGGAAATGCAGGTACAAATGATATTGTCAACAGTGTTAAATATCCATTTAAAAATGATTCAGATGTTAACTTTATTGGAGACATCATGAGGTATAATGAAAGTATTACTCCTAATATAGCTTGGGAGGATATACTGAATAATCTCCCAAAAGATACTCCTATAGATAAAGTTATGGAAATACAAGACACTTATAATTATTTGATAAGACCTACAGAAAAGAGGGCTAGATTAATATCTGTAAGACAACTGGCAGAAGATGCAGGTATGACAACAGATGCTTTTGTGGATAAATACACAAGAAATAACAGAATCATACCTACTGCACCAATGAATCTTAGACAATTAGGTGAAATACTCACTGTAGATACAATAAAGAAAGGCTTAAATAATGTCTTATCTATAGCAACTCCATTAGGTATAGCAACTTCAATAAATAAAAGACAACATGAATAATATAGAATTAGAACACCATAATAAATTAATATCTACATACTTATTTTGTAGAAGTCTTTATTCTTTTTCATTTAAAGAAAGAATAGGTATTGACTTGGATATGATTATGTTTACACCAAGTTTCTATAATAAGGATTTAGACAGACTTTCAGATGAAGAACTCGAAAAAAAACTCAGTTCTCTAAAGAAGCCATGGTGGAATAACTTCTATGTAAAGTTCCTCCATAAGCATAAGAAACGTTTATTACTTATTTTCCTACTAATGGTTAGAAGAGATTATAGTCGGAATGGGTTAAAACTAATATGGAAGATATTAAAAGCAAAGAAAAATGACTTTAATTAGTACCTAATAGGAATTATAGGTAATAATCAATTAAATAGCAATAAATAACATGCATATCATAACTAGTGAAATTCATAGTAATAAAGATGCTGAGAAAGCCTTAAAGATGACTTAGGATTATTATGAGTCTATATATCAAAAATTATTAGAAAGCACTAAGAAGAAAAACCTAACATTTCTTAGTGCAAAGGAGGGGTTTAGGCTCCTTCCTTTAAGGTATGCAAATAACTATTATCCTGAAGAAATTAATCAGGTTATTGATAGATGCTTTAAATTGTTATATAATTATTGTACAAAGGAGCATCTAATAGATTCCAATATTACCTATAATGAATTTTATGATGGTAAGGGACTTTATGATGAAAGTTATCCTATAAGTAAATGGTATAAGGAAGATGGTCCATTAGAAAATTTATTAGATTAAAAATATACATTATTAAAATAAGAGCACAATCCTTCATTGGGTTGTGCTTTTTGCATTTATAAAGATATGAAACATGAAAATAACAATAGACACAGAAATACTGCAAAGGAATAATCTTACCATTGGTGAATTTCTTGTAATGTTATTTGGGTACTGTGATGCAAAGTACAAAGAGAACTTTGATAAGCTTGTTGAGAAAAACCTTATCAGCAAAAATCTCTTTGATAAAGACTCTATGGTACTTTCAAACAATACAAGAGATTTGATAGCTAAGGTTCTTATAGAATCAGATGCCAAGGTAATGGGTTATGACCTTAACTTTGAAGAGCTTGCTAAGAAGCTTCAAGACATATATCCCAAAGGCAATAAACAGGGAACTACTTATAATTGGAGGGACAGTACAGCAGTCATAGCATTCAAGTTAAGAACCCTAGTAGCTAAGTATGGCTTTATATTTACAGAAGATGAAGCTATTAAGGCTACAAAGGAGTATGTAGAATCCTTTGAAGATGATAATAAGAATATGAAGCTACTTAAGTACTTTATTCTTAGAACAAGTAAGGATGATAGTATAGACTCCATGTTTATGACTATCATAGAAAATAACAGATAACATTTAAACTTTAAATAATATGTACATTCAAGATGATTTAAAGGAATGTCTCAAACTTCAATTTAGAGACATTACCTACAAAGTAAATGAAGAAAAAGGTGTAGTTGTTGCTCTGGCTAACTTCCGCACACCTTTAAGTATGGAAGCTGGTGCAAATCAGTGTATCAATACTATAGGTATAGCAAGACTCAATATGAGTGCAGGAGACACTTTCAACATTGAGGTAGGTAAGAAGATTGCTAGAGCCAAAGCAGAGAAAGAAGCCTTTATTCAATTTAGAACAATGCTTTTAAAGTATGAAGACAAGCTATTTCAAGCACGTCTTGAAATGAGTAAAGCCATTGATACAATGAGTTCACATATAGAACATCAAAAGGAATACATTAAATCATTTTAATTATGAAGATAACATTAGATGAAAAGACATGTCTAAAGAATAAGCTTACTCTACAGGAAGCACTTATTGCTACAGCTGTAAGTATGGGAAACTACAAAAGTGTCTTTGACAATATGATTAATAGACATGTCTTAGGTATTATGGGACAGAGTGTTGATTCAAAATGGAAAGATACCATCAAGAATCTTATAGATACTGAAGATGAAAGGTTTGAAGCTTTAGCTACTAAGGTACAGGAATGCTTCCCTAAACAGAAGATGATGTATACTAATGGTACTGCATCTCCATTCTACTTTAGGTGTAACAAGACAGAGATCAAAAATAAACTCAAGAAGTTTCTTACTATTTATGGTGAAGTTGCTGATGAGGATATTATTGATGCAACCAGGAGATATGTAGCTTCCTATGTTTCTAAGGGTTATAGAGGAATGCGTCTGGCAAAGTATTTTATTATGAAAGATGATAGAAAGCTGATGGCTGATGATGAAGTTCATGTAGAAGAAATCTCAGACTTGGCAACATTCCTGGAGAATAAGACAGAAGATACTCCATCTGATATTGTAGATGGTGATGATTGGTTAATGAATAGTAGAAACTAAAAAAAAGAATATAATTATGTGGAAAGTAAGTTTTAAAGACCCTTCCTCCAAGAAGGTAAAGAGATTTAATAACAGAGCAACTGTAGTAACCCTTAAAGGTGATATGAAAATTCCTTTGGAAGTAATGACATCTATGCCTAAGGAAGTATGTGATTGGATAGTAAAGAAGACTAATCCTAAGGTAAAAGTTTATCATTGGCAAAGTATTATTAATGTTACTGCTACAGGAAAAGCAGTCAGGTCAAAGGATGGTAAAGATGACCTTGTATTGGCAGAGAGAATTGCAGAATGTAGAGCTAAGATTGCTATATATAAATTTGTTACACATCTTATTGAAAAATACAACAAATATTATATTAAACTTATTATTGGTAAGTATGGTACCACAAGACCTGATTATAACCAAAAAGATACCTTACATTCTATTCATGGTAAATACTCTGCTTTATGGGGTAAAGAGTTAAAGCATCTTGAGGAACTGTTTGACTTAGTAAAGAGCAATGGATAATTCTCAATTCCTTGCAGCTAGTACAATAATAAACCAATACTACCCTACTCTTAGGAATATAATGTTTACTCTTGCAGAACAAAACATAAAAGGAGAGATAACTAGGCATACTGAAGTAGGAAGTATTACATTCAAACTTGAATAGCATGAGCTTAATTGAAAGAGTACTAGATAATCTTGAAGAAAGAAGAAAGAGAATCCTAGAAGGTGGAATTAACTGTATACCTTCACCATTTAAGTGCTTTAGGAATGATTTTCCTGGAATAGAACAAGGTAAATACTACCTCATCAGCGGCGCTAGTAAGTCTGGAAAAACACAGTTAACGAGTTATCTATTCCTGTATACTCCTATACTTTATGCTTACCATCATCCTGACAAAGTTAGGATAAAGATATTCTATTTCCCCTTGGAAGAAACTCCTGAGAAGATAACAATAAGATTTATGTGTCATCTCCTCTATATTCTCTCAGATATGAAAATCAGAATATCTCCTATGAAACTACAATCTATTAATAAAGAGAATATAGTTGAGCCAGAGATACTTGAAATACTAAATAGTCTGGAATATAAAAGTATATTAAACTTCTTTGAAGACCATGTTCATTTTATTACAGAGAGAAATCCGACGGGGTGCTGGAAAGTAGTAAATAACTATGCTAAAGAAGCAGGTACTATTCATAGAAAAAAGATAATCATAAAGAATAAGGAAACAGGGATTGAGCAAGAAAAAGAAGTATTTGACTATTATGAACCAAAAGACCCCGATGAATATGTTGAAATACTCTGGGACCATGCAGGAAATTCTGAGCTAGAACGTGGCTTGAATCTTAAGGAATGTATTGATAAATTATCAGAATACTTTATGGTGTTTCGTAATCACTTTAATTATATTCCTGTTATGATTCAGCAGCAAAATGATAATACTATAAGCCTTGAAGCATTCAAAGCAAAGAAAGTTCGCCCAAATTTGGCGGGATTAGCTGATACGAAAAACTCGGGCAAAGACTGCTCTGTAATGATTGGCATCACAAATCCCTTTGCTTTTGAATTACCAGAGTTTCTTAAGTATGACATAACTAAACTCAAAGGTTATGCCAGATTTTTAGAAGTAGTATTAAATCGAGAAGGTGAAAGCAATGGAGTCTTAGGTTTATATTTTGATGGTGCAACTAACTATTTTGCTCCTTTGCCAAAGTATACAGATACAGAAAACCTTAATAAAGTATATCAGTTAATTCAAAGGAATCAAGAGAGTACATCTAAGTGATTCTTTTCATTTTTCATAGTATAATTAAAAGCATCTTGCCTATGCAACTTAGTATAGGTATATTTGCAGTCCAATAATTTAATTAAAAAGTAGAAGTTAAAAAATGAGTAACATTGTTTTGCCTACAGAACGTAGGAAAGCTACAGACTACAACCCTAGGTTGATGGTCTTGTTTGGTAAGCCAAAATGTGGAAAATCAACCCTTATGGCTAGTCTTGACAACAATCTTATCATTGATTTGGAAGATGGTTATCGTGCATTGGATGTAATGGCAGTACAGGCTAGAAGTGCTAATGACATCTTTGAAATCAAGAATCTTATTGCACAGAAGAATCAGAAGAATGGAGGTAAACCTTTCTATCGCTTTATCACCATTGATAATGCTACCAGATTGGAGGAAATGGCTGTTTTCTATGCTGGAGTATTATATCGCCGTACCCAGATGGGTATTAACTTTGGCTATAAGAAAGATAAGATTGGTAATATCTTGAAGGATGCTAATGGCAATAAGGTTATTGACCCTAAGGCAGATGTACGCCAATTACCTAATGGCGCAGGTTATCTTTATATGCGCAATGCAATTAAAGAGATGGTCAATATGTTTAAGCCTCTTTGTGATACTCTCATCCTTGTATGTCATGTCAAGGACAAGCAGATTAGAAAAAATGATGAGGAAACTACAGAGATGGCAGTAGATATTGCAGGTAAGACTGGAGATATTATCTGTGGTGAAGCAGATGCTATCGGTTATATCTCAAGACAAGCAAATAAAACATTGGTATCCTTTGTAGGTGGAGATAATGCCATTAGAGGTTCAAGACCATTACATCTTAGAGAAAAAGTATTTCAGGTTGCAGAATCTGATGATAAAGGTAATATCAAGGTAGATATGAGTAAGATTTTCCTTGATACAGCAAATTAAATAAAAAAAACATTCAATTCATAAATAACAATTTAAAATTAAAAAACAATGGAAAAGAGAATTTCATTTGATCAGTTTCAGTCAGTTAAACGTGTAGCACAGGCTTGTAATCCACTTATGGTAAAACGTGAGAAAATCAAGGCAAAGATTGAAGCCCTTGCTAAGGAGTATAAAGACTATGATACTCAGATTGCTTCATTGGAGGCTGGTATTAAGCAAGTAGTAGGCTTCCGTGTAGAGGAACTTGTAAAGAAGGTTATTGAGCCTGGTGTAGATGCCAATGGTCAGCCTAAGAAGACTACCAAGTATCTTCCTACAGATATTGTTTCCTATGATGAAAATAAGAAGCAGTTCATTGTATCTATTCCAGATAATGATACAGAGAATGCAGAAACAAAGTCCTTTTCAGGTGAAGAAACAGCAACCCCAAGTGAAGAAAATAACTTGGAGACCTCAACTGAGGAGCCTGATGCTAACACAGAAGCAGAGAATGAAGATACCCAGGCAGTAGAGACTGAAGATGTGCCTACTGATGCCCCAATCTTTGAGTAATCATAGTATAAACAAACAAATAGTAAATAATAATAACAAATAATATTTTAAACACAAACAGTTATGATGATTAATAATAGTTACAGTTTCCTTGCTATTGGCAAGACACAGGAGTCAAAAGAAGCTCAGGAGTTCAAGAAGTATGTAGGTGTAGGTTCTTCCTTTGTAGTAGCAGTAAATCCTACGAAGAAGGAACTTGAAGAAATCTATGGCCATGAGATTGCTAATGACCCAGAGTATGTAGTAGATACTGATAATGGCAAAGAAGCACGCATTGTATTTATTGTAAAGACAGACCCAGAGGCTTGCAATGGTGTAGAAATGATTAATCGTGCAATGTTTACCTTGCGTAATGCTCCTGCATATAATAAAGATCAGACTCTGGCTCAGGTTATTGATAAATTTGGTAATGTTACTTGGGCTAATGCAGAGGATGCAAAGGCTGGCAAACCAATTCTTACAAAGAATGGAAACCCTGCAAAGATTGCTCCAGACTATCGTATTGCATGTGTAGGTGAAGCAGACCTCATTGGCTTCTTGAAGCCTTATCTCTGTGTAGGTGATGCCTTTAACTATATCAATAGTACTTGGGTGTTGAAGGAAGATACAAAGGACTTTGTATTTGGTCTTGAGCATATTAAGGACTACTTTAAAGGTGATTTCTCTGAGATTAAGGAGGCTATTGCTCTTCAGCCTAATAATAAAGTAAAGCTTCTCTATGGTGTACGTACTACAGATGAGGGTAAGCAGTATCAGGCTATTGCAACACGTAATGGTATGATTCTTTCTAACTCTGCAGGTTCTAAGGCTCTTGCACGATTAGAGAAAGACCTTGCAAATGCAAAAGATAATGGTTCTTATGCTTCAACAGAGTTTGCTGTACAGGAACTTACAGAGTATAATGTACAGGCAACTAATCTCAATGCTGCTCCAGTAGAAACAGGTACTGCTTCTGGTAGTGGCGACATGCCTTGGGATTAAACCCTAGAATTAACCCTTTTAAAGTAATAATCTTATGGTAGTAGGTAAAACTTCTTCCAGTATATCTAAGACTGAGATATTCAGCAAGTTCAGTGAAGCACAGGTATTATGTACTGTATTTCCTGAAATTACTGAGATCCCTTGTGTAATCAACTCTCCTTTAAGAACAGATAACCATCCATCCTTCAGCATTTATATGAGTAATACTAATCATATCATGTATAAGGACTTTGGAGATACTAAGGTTCAAGGAGGATTGGTTGATTTATTATGTGAATATTGGAAATGTACTTTTAATCAGGCTCTTAATAAAATTTGTAAATTGATGATTAAGGATAATGATGTAACCATTAAGCCTAAGCAGATTAAGACTCTCACTAGAAAGGAGGCCAATCAGCTTACCAAGTTAGAAGTAAAGGTAAGACCTTGGAGAGAGTATGATTATGAGTACTGGGCATCTTATGGCATCTCAAAGCAATGGTTAAAGTATGCAGAGATATATCCTGTCTCCTATAAGATTATTACTAAAAAAGATTCTATAACTGGTAAGAGTAAACGATATACTTTCCCTACAGATAAATATGCTTATTGTTATGTGGAAAGAAAAGAAGGGCAACTACAACTCAAGCTATACCAACCATATAATACCAAAGGCTATAAATGGTGTTCTAAGATGGATGCATCTGTCATAGGCTTATGGACAAAGATTCCAGAGTATGGTGATAGAGTTGTTGTCTGTTCTTCTATCAAAGATGCATTGGTTATTTCTTGTCAGTTACATATACCAACCCTATGTCTTCAAGGTGAAGGATATTCTATGTCTGATACTGCCATTAATGAACTAAAAAGGAGATACAAGAAGATATTTATCAGTTTTGACACTGATGAAGCAGGCAAGATAGATGGGGAAAAATTAGCTAAGCGTACTTGCTTTACTAATATTGTTCCCAATCTAGGTAGTCAGAAAGACTTTAGTGATTATTACAAAGCCTTGGAAGACAAAACACAATTCAAACAATTAGAAAAATTATTCAATTAACAAAACAAGATTATGGAAAGAGAAATTTTAATCGCAAATACAAAGACTCAGAAGAGAAGTAAGGTAACTACTAGTGCTACAACACTTGGAGAATTGAAGGCAGACTTGCGAGCTGCTGGTATTGACTATAATGGTATGACCTTTACAGAAGGTATCTCTAAGACTCAGCTTCTTGATGATGCTACACAGTTGCCACAGAATGTAATGTATAAGGGACAGCCAACTAATAACTTGGTTATTCTTCTTACTAATACCAAGAAGAATATTGCTTCTGGTACTATGTCTAGAAAAGAAGTGTATCAGGCTATTAAGGACAATAACCTTCAGGATGCAGTAAAGGAAGAGTTTGGTAGGAACTTCACACAGGTTCCTACCAGTGATTTGTTGGTATTCCTTGCACAAGATGGTAATGCTGAAGTAACAGAGACACTTGATGATAAGCCTACAGACACAGAGAATAATGATATTATTGCCTCTGAGGTTGAAGAGAAGGAAACTCCAGATACAGAGGACGAGGATCTTCCGGACTATGTTGATGATATTATTACTGATACTCGTGTAGATTCTACTGTAAATTCATTGTATGTTCATATTGCCATATTGGTAGATAATGAAGTTCTCTCCGTTGCAGACCTTGAGGAACTTAGTGGAGATATTGAATATCTCACTAAAGTTGCAAAGAAAGAACAGAATACAATGGAAAAGCTTCCTTCTGAGTGGGCACCAAAGAAGGCAGTAAGTACTTCTGATGGTAGTATTACAGATGATGATATTGATGATATGCTCGATGAGCTTGGAGTATAATACATAACTGTTTGGCATTTAGTTGTGTAAGGGAGTGGAGAATAATCTCTGCTCCCTTTATTTTTCAATTAAATAAAGTAAAGTTATGGAATATACAGTAAATCAATTATATCAGCAGCTCTTTGAAAAACCTTTAAGTATATATGAAGTATTCAAAGGATTCTTTGGAGAGGATTTTGTAGATATACAGACTCATCAAGGAAGAGAACTAGCATCATTCAAAGAATATTTATGTGCAAAATTATGTGATGAAACCTCTTTTTCAAATGAAGCAATAGAAGAGATATGTAATCAATCTTTTGAAGTTACAGAGGAGCAATTAACTGACTTAGAAAATACTGTTAAAGATAAAAGATTCATTATTTATGTATGGTGGCCACAAGTAACAGTTACTAATGAATATAACAAGTCTGTAAATATTCAAGACCTCTATGCTAAGATAGAAATACAGGATGATGGTACAATTCCTTATGAGTGCAATGGCTTTAGACTTAATAGAGCAACTTATACAAGAGAACAATTCATGAGTGGATACATGCATAGTCACATTAATATAATACCAAAGAATAACTTCACACAATTTCAAATACCATGTTTAGGTAGAGGTCCAATAATCAGTACTATTGGAACATTGAAAAATGATTATGATGAAGCTACTTGGATGTTGTTCTGTCAAGAACTTAGCATGTATGTAACTGTAGAATCAATAGCTGGAGGTCCATACCATAAAATGGAAACTATAGGAAATGTATCTCAGAATCTTATGTATTCAGGTTATACCTTTGATTATGCAGGTAAAGCAGATTTTCTATCTCTATTTACAAACGATGATTTAAAAAAGTTTATCCAGTATTACCTGAAACATGGCCATCTATCCTTAAGATATATGAATAATGTATTCACTTGGGGAATGCCTTATTATGAATACATTATTGATATCAGTAATTCCTTCATTGACTTCTACAATAAGTATTGCAGTACAACAGTCAGGAACTTGGATAGCTGTTTTAGTAAGGGCATATTAAAGCAAGTTATTGTTGCTGATGGAAAGTTTTATAATGAAGGCGATTATAATAGTTTTGATATTAATAATTTTAGTGAATATCAAGATAAACCAGTATTAACATTTAAAGGTAAGGTAATACGTACTACCATTATTAATAACAAACAAGGCAGTGAAGTAACTTTGATTACAGTTATTAGTAATAATGTAGCTATGTTCATATTGCAAAAAATTCTTAGAACAATTAATTTCAGATATAAAAATGAACACAACAATAAAAACAGAAGAAACCAAGAAGCTACCCCAGCTTGTGAAAGGGTCATCTATCTATAAACTCATTGTTCCTGAGAATGTAGAAGAGAAAATTAGATATTTACTTAGAAAGTTCCCTAGCACAGAATGGTCAGGAGTATTGTTTGTAACTCATGAAGGTTCCTTTGAGAATAATGATCTGGTAATTACCTGTAAGGACATCTATCCTATGGATTTAGGTAATGCTACCTTTACAGAGTTTACAATGAATGAGGATGTAGCTGCATATATGTCTGAAAATATAGAGCTATTTGACTGTGATTTGCAATTAATTCATTCGCATCATCAGATGTCAACTCAACCAAGTAGTACAGATTTGAATACCTTGAAAGAAGAAGGTAATGAAAGAAATTGCTTTGTATCTCTCATTGTAAACAATGCTGGAAAGTATTATGCTGCAATTACCAGAAAGATACAGACTAAATCAGAAGTAACAGTTAAGAAGTTAGGTACATCTTATGAATTCTTTGGTGATGGTTCTAAAGAGGTAGAACATGATAATACAGAGACAACAAAGGTCATAGAAAAAGAAGTTATTGAGTACTTTGACCTTGAAGTAGAAAGACATGAGATACCTAATACCCTAGAGTATCTGGATGCTAGATTTGAAGAGATAGCTAAGAATAAAGTTGCAGAAAGAAAGAATAATTGGGATTCATCTAATATAGCACCTACAGGTCATTTCTTTGATTGGATGCACAGTAAGCCTGTACCTAAGGAACAAGATCTCTTTGGTGATAACCCTGATAAAGAAACTTCAGTGATTCCTTACCTTAGGGATGACCACATGTTCAATCCATCTATTACTGATGATTGGTGGCCTGACCCTAAGAAAATTCATGCAGCTGTTGTCCACATGATTACATGTAATTTGATTATTAATCCAGATAAGTTTGACCTCAAACAATGGGTTACAAAGCACATGAAGAATGTTTATATAAAGATATTTGGAGAATCAAGTATCTATGAATGTGAACATAACACATGTGGAGCATTCAGTGAATGGAGGGACTTCATCATACAGCATACATTGGATTACTTTGATACCACAGATGTGCCTGATTCCATGTGGGATGATGTCAATTTATTCCAAAGCAGAATAGCACAGGCAATGAGGGGTGAAATTATGGAGTTTATAGATGTAAATCCTTATATTGAAGCTTACAATGAAGCTCTTGTTTTAAATATTGTAGAATAATTTATGGATGTAAACATGAATGATATTAATGATATTCTTCAGAATCTAGAAATGCCAGTAGAGGATTCTAATAGTTCTCAAGATTCTACTCCAACAGAAGAAACAAACATATCTCTTTCTGATGAAGAACTTAATGAGATTATAGAAGATAATGGTCTCTCAGAGGAATCTGAACAAGAAGAAACTTATGATGAAAACCAAGGAGAAGGAAATGATATTGATGCAGAAAATGTGACTGTAGATATTGCTCAAGAAGGAGGGGATACAACAGATATTTTTTACTCCTTACCAATACCTGAGGAAGAAGAGCCTCAAGAGGAATCAGTAGCTATTACAGAGAATAACACACCTGATAATGCAAAGATTCCCCTTAACTCTCCTACTCTTCTCATTGATGAATCTACTACCAGATTCTCTGGTGCAGAATGGTTTAATGAGATACAGAAAGCCAGAATCATTATTGCAGGAATTGGAGGTATTGGAAGTAATGTTGCTTTTCAGTTAGCAAGAATGATTCCTGCAAATCTAACACTCTATGATGATGATAATGTAGAGATGGTAAATATGGCTGGTCAGTTATTCAGCAGTAATGATATTGGAGAAGCTAAAGTAAGTGCTATTGCCAATATGATTTATAACTATACCTCTATGGGGCAGGTATTAGCTATAAAGGATAAGTTTACTTCAGATAAAGAACCTGGAGATATTATGATTTGTGGCTTTGATAATATGAGGGCTAGAAGAACCTTCTTTAATTCATGGTACAATCATATCTTAGATAAATCAGAGGAAGAAAGAAGTAAATGTCTATATCTGGATGGAAGGTTAAGTATGGATACTCTGCAGATATTGTGTATTAGAGGAGATGACCAGTATAATATTGAAAGATATGAGAAAGAATTCTTGTTTGCTGATTATGAAGCTGATGCAACAATATGTTCCATGAAGCAGACTACCTATTTGGCTTGTATGATTGGTTCATTGATGGTTAATCTTTTTACAAACTTCATAGCCAATAGTCTGAATCCAATCATTCCTTATGATTTGCCTTTCTTTACAGAGTATGATGCTCAGAATATGTTATTTAAAACAGAAAGCTAATGAGAGATTTAAAAACTGCACTTTCTTATTGTTTTGAATGTGTTGCTGCTGATACTTATAGCATAAGTCGAAGCATAAGCTTTACAGATAAGTCTTCTTACATGCTAATCCCAGTAACAGGTGATAACATTGAAATCCCAACAATGGCTATGTTTTCTCTTCCTACATTGGAAAACAAGATTCTACAAAAAGAATCTATAGATGCACTGGCAGTAAATCTGAATAATAACGGAGGATACTCAACATTTAAATCTGTAAGTGCAAGTATTAGAGATGCATTTACTGTCTTGTATAAAAATGCCCATTTGAGAAAGTTGGTAACTGTTGGTGACCCAGAGAAAACATACTATGGAACTTATGGAGCTATCTTCGATGAAAACTTCAAGCCAATAGTAATGCTTTCATGGAAATTAGAGAAGATATATAGAGATGATGAACTGTGCTCTTTTAGGTATAAGTTTATCAGACCTGTGCTTAGAGTAGCTCCAGAAGTATTTATAAACAAGAGCAATACTGTAGAACGCTTTATTATCAATCAGATTATTCCTACAGCATTATCAATAAATTATCTTAGTTCTCCAATCTTTCATAGAAGTATGGTATATGAGAGCAATAGTGGTAATTGTAAGGCACAAGTATTGATAGAAAAGATTCCTTTTATTATAAAAGAAACAGATGTTCCATCTATCTCTACTACTAATGAAGAGTTGCTTGATACAGCTTTAAACTATATAGATGAAATAATAGAATGACAATACAGGAATACTTTGGAGACTGGTGTAAAGTTGTAGATATAGTAGAAGCTGAAAGACTGACTAAAAGATTAGTAAATTCAAAACAAGTTGTGTGCCCTAAGATAAAAGATATATTCAAAGCCTTTACTTTATGCTCACTGCATGACTTGAAGGTTGTTATCTTAGGGCAAGATCCTTATCCTGATATCAGGAATGATAAGCCTACAGCCACAGGCATAGCCTTTGGAAACTCTAGTGATACTCTTGAATGTAATTATTCACCATCCTTAGATGTTCTTATGGAGTCAGTTATTGACTTCACTCGTCCACATGGAAATATTATCTTTGACCCCAGTTTGGAGAAGTGGGAAGCTCAGGGAGTGTTGTTGTTAAATTCAGCACTCTCCTGTCTGGCAGGTAAAATAGGATCTCATTCACTTATGTGGAGACCTTTCATCAAATCCTTTCTCACAAATCTTTCTAACTATGATAGTGGTATTGTCTATGTGCTGATGGGTTCTGAGGCTCAGAGCTTTGAACCTTACATCAATTCAAAGTATAACCATGTTATCAAGATAAAGCATCCATCGTGGTATGCAAGAACACACACCAAAATGCCTTCTGACCTATGGTATCAGATAAATGATATTCTCCAAGGTCATTATGGCTTTGGTGTAGAATGGTATAAAGAGTATAATTTTTTAAATAAAGAAGAAAATGAAGAAGTATTTTATGCAGGAGACTGCTGAAGAGTTAGAGTTTGGAGACATGATTGTATTGGACTTGTCTCATGATATGGAAAATGGTCGTACAAAGCACCATCATCTTGAGTGCAAGTTCATGCCAGAGTTAGTTCCTATTCTCCTTGAAGAAGGTGTTATTGTTGAGAAAGAAGTTAAAGAGGATAAGCCTCTTGATTTCCAGGATAATGATACACCATGTCCTTTGATGGAAGAGGTAATCAAAGCCAATGAGGAACTTGAATTGAGGGTAGATAAACTTGAAAGAGAAGTTATAACTTTTCGTCAGTCAATAGCATCTCTTGCTGCAAAATCTGTTATTAAAAACAAGTCTCAGAAGAATGCAAGGAAGCAGAACAGAAAATAAGAAGATTAAGAATGCCTCTCCTTTAGAGTATGATGGTATCTCCTTCAAGAGTAAATTGGAGAAGATGGCTTATCAAACTCTAAAGGAACAAGGCTTCCCTGTACAATATGAACCTAAGAAATTCATAATATGGGAAGGCTTCAGACCAAATGTTCCTTTCTATAACAAAGATGCTAGTACCAGGATGTTGAAGATGGATAGCAAGAAAGTTATAGACATTTCCTATACTCCAGACTTGATGTTTGAGTACAACAATCATCTTATCATTATAGAAATGAAGGGATTCGAGAATAACACCTATCCCTTAAAGAAGAAGATATTCAGGAAGTGGCTTGAATCAAACTATCCTAACAGCATTTACTTTGAGATTTTCACGAAGAAACAACTTCTTCAAGCAATAGACATTATTAAGAATTTAAATTAATGGAAATAAAAAAAGAACTGAAAGATATAGCTCTGTTCATTACAGAGCCAGAATATAGGCAAAGACCTGAACTTTCCTATAGTACTTTGAGTACTTATGAGCGTTCTGGTTTTGATGGTTTAGATCATCTGTTTGATAAGATAGAAAGTCCTTCATTACTCTTTGGTAGTATTGTAGATACTATTCTTACTGATGGTATGGATGCTTTCTATGAACACTTCATGGTTCTTGATGTAAATGTTACTGATGGAGGTAAGGATGTTTGTAGCAAGTTGCAGGAACTTTACCCTAATATTACTTCCTTCGAGGATTTTCCTGAAGAGTGTGTATCTTATGCAGCAAAGGAAGCTGGTTTTTGGAAAGCAGATAAATGGGATAAAATCCGTTATAGAGAAGTTCTTAAAACTGGTAACATTGCTGAGTACTTCAATGCCTTACAAAGTAGTGGTAAAACTGTAGTAGATTCTGTGACATACAATGATGCTCTTAAATGTGTTGAAGTATTAAAGAACTCTACTGCTACTCAAGGATACTTTGCACAAGATGATGAGTTGTCTCCTCTAAGAAGATATTATCAACTTAAGTTTGCTGCAAAGTTTGAGAATGTTGGTTACAGATGTATGGCAGATTTGATTATTGTAGATTATGAAGATAAGAAAATCATCCCATGTGACCTGAAAACCTCCTCAAAGACAGAGTGGCATTTCATGGATAGCTTTGAGCAATGGAATTATATGATTCAAGCAAGACTTTATTGGAGAATTATTAAAGCAAACTTGCTTAATGATCCTTACTTTAAAGACTTTACCCTTGAAAACTATAGATTCATTGTAGTTAACAGAAAGACTTTAACTCCATTGGTATGGGAATTTCCTTTAACTCAGGAATTAGGAACTTTGGTTGATAAGGAAGGTAAAGAGTATAGAGACCCATTTGAGATAGGTAAAGAACTTCAAAGTTACTTGAATTTCAGACCTCAAGTACCAAAGGACATTGATAAGGATGGTATTAATATCATTGATTGCCTGAAAGTAAAAGAATAATATAACTGTATAATAATAGATATAATGTTAATAGTAAAACGTAATGGCACTAAAAAGGAATTTAATCCTGAAAAGATTGAAGGAGCAATCCTTAAAGCATTTAAGGTATGCAACTATAGAATTAGTGAGATGGATAGAAGGAATATTACTGAGTTTATTAATAGTCTTGGTAATGATAGTCTCGCTACCATGGATGATCCTGTCAAGGAAGAAATCCCAGTAGAGTGTATTCAAGATAAGGTAGAGAAGTTCCTCTGTAAGCGTTGGTTTCCTGTAGGTAAGGCTTACATGCTTTATAGAGAGAAACATAAGAGAGCAAGAAAACTTCGGTATATTCATAGATATATAAACTCCATGGAATCTGCTACTAATCTTTCAAATACAGATGATAATGCTAATTCTAGTATCAAGAACTCTGTAACTCTTGAAGGTGAGCTTTACAAAGATGACTCTAGAGAAGTGCAGAGGTCCCAAATGAAAGAACTTCTTAAAGAAATAAATTCTCCTTATAGGGACCAATATATCAAAGACCTGGAGCATCATATTATATATCAACATGATGAGACTGGTCCTATATTGAAGCCTTATTGTAGTGCCTATACCCTCTACCCTCTTCTGGTTGATGGTACATCAAAAATTGATGGTTCTAAGAATAAAGCTCCTAAATATCTTAGTTCTTTCTGTGGACAATTTCAGAATCTAGTATTCCTGCTTTCTGCACAAAAGAAAGGTGCTGGAGCCTATGGTGAGTTCTTCAACTTTTTCTCATACTTCTGTGAGAAAGAATGGGGAAAGAAATATTATGAGAAAGCTGATGTTATAATTACTAATGAGCATTGCTTGGAACAAAGAACTATTGGACAAACTATTGATCAATACTTTCAGTCCATAACCCACTATATCAATCAACCTGCGGGCAATCGAGGTTATCAATCACCTTTCACTAACTTCAATGTATTTGACAGCTACTATTGGCATACAATGTTTGATGACTTCTATTTCCCTGATGGTACTCAGCCTCATTGGGATGCAGTCAACTGGCTTCAGAAGAGATATATGAAGTGGCTCAATGAAGAGAGAACTAAGACATTATTGACCTTTCCTGTTATGACAGTATGTTGCCTTACAGATGATAAGGATGTTCTTGACAAGGAATATAAGGACTTCATTACTACTCAATGGGCAGAAGGTGATTCCTTCTTTGTATATCTTTCCAAGAATGCAGACAGTATTTCATCTTGTTGTAGATTACGCAATGAAGTTACAGATAATACCTTCTCCTCTACTACAGGTCTTACAGGAGTGCAGACTGGTAGTTGCAATGTTATGACTCTTAATCTTAATAGAATTGTTCAGGATTGGTTCCATACTATCCCTAATTATGAAGATCATATTGTCAAAGGGAAATGTGCATGGTCAGAAGATTGGAACAGTGGCTTAGGAATTAGAAGTTGGTTGCAAAGATACCTTGAAAGTATCCTAGATAGAGTCTATGATTATCAGAAAGCCTATAAGACTGGTCTTTATAATATGGATAAACAAGGCATGTTCCCTCAAACAAGAGCTGGATACATCAACTTTGATAAGCTTTACTGTACCATTGGTGTTAATGGACTTAATGAAGCAGCAAGATTCCTAGGATTTACTGTAGGTAATAATGAGGCATATATGAGTTTTGCTTCTTTTGTTCTTAATACTATCAAGCAGTATAACAAAAAGCACTCAGAGAAGAAGTTCAAATTCAATTTAGAGCTTGTACCTGCTGAGTCTCTTGGAGTTAAGAATTATAATTGGGATAAAGAAGATGGCTATTGGGTTCCAGATGATGAGAATTTGTATAATTCCTATATCTATGATGCCCATAATGATACATCTGTTCTAGATAAGATTGCTATGCAGGGGGGAGAAGTTGCAAAATCTATTGATGGAGGACAGGCATCTCATATTAACCTAGAAGATAATCTCAGTAAGGAGCAATACACTAAGTTATTAGAGTATGCTGTACAGGTAGGTAACAGCTATATTACTTTCAATGTACCTCAGACTCAATGTGATGAGTGTGGCTTTATTACTAAACATCCATTCACATATTGTCCTAAATGTGGTAGTGAGAAAGTAACACTATGGACAAGAATCATTGGATATTTACGCCCTATTAAAGCATGGTCTAAAGCTCGTCAGTTAGAAGGACTTGAAAGAGAATTTACAGAAAAGAATAAAGTATGCTAAAATATTTGTATTGCAAGGAAGTATTTGCAGAAGTACCCTCAGAGATAACTCTGGGGGTATCTATTTCTGGTTGTACTATCCACTGCCCAGGATGTCATTCAAGGGATTTATGGGAAGATAAAGGTACACCTATTACTATAGAAGAGTTGCAAAATCTATTAGATAAGCATAAAGGTATCACCTGTTTATGTCTCTTTGGTGGAGAGCATGATATAGATGCTCTTACAGAGCTATTTCAATATGCTTATAAAAAGATAAAGACAGCATGGTATTGTGGCTTGGATATGATACCAAAAGATAATCTAGGTATCATTCAATATCTAGACTATCTGAAGCTAGGTCACTATGATCATGAGTTAGGAGGATTAGACTCTCCTACAACCAATCAAAGGTTCTACCAGATAGAACACTTCCCTAATGGAGAATATATGAAAGTAGATTTAACAAACAAATTTAAAAAGTAAAAAATGAAACAGAAGATATATATTAAGAGATTCAATAAAGATGTAGAACTCCCTAAGATTATTGCCAAAGGAGATTGGATTGACCTTAGAAGTGCCGAAGAAGTAACATTAAAAGCTCCTGTAACAAAGACTGTATCAAAAGGTAAGCCAAAGGAAGTAGAATTTAGTACAGCTCTTATTCCTCTTGGGGTAGCAATGTTGCTACCTGGTGGTATGGAAGCCAATGTAGTAGCTAGAAGTGGTACTTTCAAGAACTATGGTGTTCTACAGACTAATGCCTATGGAGTTATTGATGGTGGAGAGTTTGGATATAATGGTCCTAATGATGAATGGAAGTTCCCTGTAGTAGCTCTTAGAAATACAACAATAGCAATCAATGATAGAGTATGTCAGTTTAGAATCCAACTTAGTCAGAAAGCAACAATGTGGCAGAAGCTGAAATGGCTGTTCACTAGTGAAATTGAAATTATTGAAGTAGATGACCTTCCAGAGAAAGAAGACAGAGGAGGGTTCTCAACAACAGGAACTAAATAAGTAAAAGTATGAAGATAGCAATCTTAGATTATCAAGATGGAAGCATCATCATTAAAGATGTTCCTAGAGAACTGGAAGAACTTGATGGAGATGATATTCTAACCAATATGGGATTTAGCCAGAACTCTACAGAATATATGATAGTAGATGACCAATTACCTATAAGTATTGAAACTAAAGGTTGTACTATTTACACAACATTAAAATAAAAAGCATGATTAAAAAGATTATTCGTAAATTTCTCAATATTCATCCTCATGCAATGTCCTTTCAGAACTCAATGGATCTTGCAGAACTGCCCGTAGTAACATTCCGTCAGGGAGATAAAAAGATTAACTTTCTCCTTGATACAGGTTCTAATAATTGTATCATTGACAGCAACATCTTGAAGAACATTGACCATAAGATGCTTGATGTAGAAACTAACATCTTAGGTCTTGAAGGTAATGCTCAGAAGACGGGTGTATGTACTATTAAAATGACTTATAAAGATAAGGAGTACGAGTATCCTTATGTTATTCAGGATATGAGTGCTGCCTTTGATTCCATCAAGAAAGAAACAGGAGTTACAGTTAATGGCATGCTTGGCTCAAAGTTCTTTAATGAGTTCAAGTATGTCCTTGACTTTGATGAATTGATAGCATATAGTAAAGAATGATATATTTTGTATCTAAGCAACAGTCTCTATTTGAAAGTGAAAATTATAAACCACTTTCAATAGAAGAATCTATAGAGATGATTAAGTCCTGGAAAATCTTCATGTTTGATACCGAAGGTACAGGACTTGATTGTCATATAGCAAAAGTGCTACTTATGCAGTTTGGAAAGATGGATAAATCAATTCAAATTGTAGTAGATTGTACAACTGTAGATCCTTTACTCTATAAAGAAGTTATAGAACATAGTTTCCTTGTGGGACAAAATCTAAAGTATGATGCAAAGATGCTAATGGCAATAGGTATCTTTATAAGAAAGTGCTACGATACCATGATAGCAGAAATGCTTAGATACTTTGGATTTCCTAGAATACCAGTTTCTCCAGAGGAATATGAAGAACAAAAGTATGATTTCCCATATCATATAAAGCATACAAAAGCAACAAAGGATAAACCAAGTTATTCATATTATGAGTTAAGCTTTGCTCTTGATGCTTTAGGATATAAATATCTCGGAATAAACATAGATAAATCCATTAGAGGTACTATTAAATATGTAGGTATAACAGAAGATGTAATCATCTATGGTGCTAATGATGTCATTCATCTAGGTGACATTATGAATGCTCAAATAGAATATTTCAAATCTATTAATGCCATGCTAGCTTTACAGATAGAATGTAGTGCTGTTTTATCTCTTGCTTATTTTGAATATTGTGGAGTAAAGATTGATGAGGACAAATGGATGAAAATCTATAAAAGAAACTGTACTGACCTTCAGAAAACAATAGATGCTCTTAATACCTTTGTCGTAAACTTAGGAAATAGAAAATTTATTAGAGAAGCTATTCAGTTAGATTTATTCCAGGATGTAGATACTTCTAGTAAATCAAAGTGTAATATTAACTGGAGTAGTACTGATGATGTTGTTCCTCTCTTAAAGTACTTAGGATTTAACACAAAGGGTTGGAACAAAGAAAAGAAGGAAGAAACAGAAAGTAAAGGTGCAGACCTTGTTAAAAAGCAAAAGAATATTAATCCTGAATTTGCAAATTTATATTTAGAATATTCTAGATTAGATAAACTTTGTTCTACTTATGGTCCACAATATACCAATGCTGTCAATCCTAAGACAGAAAGACTTCATACAGAATTTCGTCAGCTGGATACAGTGACTGGAAGATTGTCATGTGGTTCTCAAAAACAGAATGAAGATTTAGCAAAACTGAAAGGTCTTCCTTTGAAACCCAGAAAAGGACATCCTGAAGATGTATGTGCATATCCTCAGATTCAGAATCTCCCTAATACTGATGAGGTAAGATCCTGCTTCATTGCAGAGGAAGGTAATGATTTTATCTCTATAGATTATAATAGCGAGGAGTTAGCAACTTACTAATATATGCTAAGTACAATTTTTATATAATAATTTCTTATGATTATTCTGCTTAAATTTGCAGTAATAAATAATCATAAGATATGAGTTTCACATTAACAGAAGAAAACAGGTTAAAAGCAATAGCTTTATACCAACAGAAAGTATCAAGTAAAAAACTTGCAAAAATGTTTGGATGTTGTACAACAACAATGCAAAATTATCTTAGAGAGAATGGAATAACTCTTACAAAGAAGGGATATAGTAATTCTCAAAAATTTTCTAAAGAAAAGGAACTTGAGATAATTAAACTTTATAAAGCAGGTATGACTCAAAAGGATATTGCTACTAAATTTAATACTTTCAATACATCCATAAGAAGAGTATTATTAAGAAATAATATAATCCCAAGGAATGTATCTAAAGCAAATAGATTTTGTAAGCATAATCCATTTAAGTCATGTAAAAAACATGATGAATATTCAGAATATTTTCTGGGTATGCTTTTAACAGATGGATGTATATCGAAAGAAAAAAATGCTAAAAGATGTCCAAATATTAATTTTTCCTTAACTGCAACAGATGATTACATCATAAAAGCTTTTAGGGATTGGGCATCTCCAAAGCAGAAGATTTCATACATATATCAAAAGATTAATAGTTCCTTTATGGCTTCTATAAATATAACAAATCAGGAAGCTGTAGAGTGGCTTAATAGAAAAGGAAACTTCAAGAATAAAAGTTATTTTTGTAAAATCTATTGTCCTATCACATGGAATATTCTACGAGGAATTTTTGATGGTGATGGGGGATTTCATAGAGCAAACAAAGATGGACTACACTTTTTTATATGTGGTCTTTCTAAAGACTTTATGATGCAAGTTAATACCTTTTTACAAAAGCAGGGGATTAAATCTAGTATTAGATTTGCTGAACCAGATAAATGGCATAAGAATGGTCTCTATTATGTAGAAGTCACTAATTATGCTGATGTTATAAAAATTGGACTTAATATGTATTGCAATGCCCATATTTACTTAAAGCGTAAATATGAAAGATGGCTCGCCTTTTATGAAAATAAAAGTGATAAATATACCTTAAATTCAGGGAAAGAGATGGCAATTCAACCCTGAGCAAAACCTATTCACCTTTATGGTAATTTTCAAAGTAAATAGGGATGTGCAGAGACTATAATAGGTACTCCTAAAAGTAATTATTACTCATGGAGAAGGGATAGTCCACCTTAGTAAGGGTGCAAGATTATTAGCAAGCCTATCAGGAGACAAAGGTATGCTTGAGGTATTTGAGAAAGGATATGACATGCATAGCTATGTAGCTTGGCTTATATACCCAGAAAAAATACCTAGGGATATTGATATTAGAGATATTAAGAAGAAATATCATGACCTTAGACAATCTGCAAAGGGACCAGAATTTACATTTGCCTTTTTAGGTAATTGGGCTACTCTAGTAGGTAACTATGGTATGCCTAAGGAAGAAGCTATGCAGATTGAAGACAATTACAAGAAAGGTTTTGCTGGAGCTACTAAGTATCAGGAAGAATGTAAAAAATATACTGAAGCTACAGGAATTATCAGAGTATGCAGGGAAACAGGACATATTTCTAGATGGTGGGACTGGAAGAAATGGTATGCTAGACAACGTTCTAAAGAGTTTTGGGACAGCTATAGAGAAAGAAAAGAAGCTGGATTACCTAGAAGTAAAGAAGCTGATGAACACTTTGCTGCAAGAAACAAATATGATAAGAATAGTGTTAACAGTACTACGCAGGGGCTTGGCGCTGTAATCTTCAAGGAGTTTACTTACAATCTTTACTTATGGATTCTTGATAAAGGCTATCAGAATAAGGTGAAATTCTGTGTGCCAGTACATGATGAAATATGTGAAGAGTGTCCTAAGGAACTTACCCAAGAAGTAGTAAAAGCAACTAAGTATTTTATGGAAACTATAGGTGCTAAGTATTGTCATAGACTTCCACTCCCAGCAGAAGAAGAAGTTGGTCCATTTTGGAAACATTAATTATGGTTTTAACAGAAGAAGAATTAATAGATATTTGGAAGTACTTCCAGTATTGTTGCTTACCTTCCATCACTATGGCTAGGTATGCTTACTTAGATTACATTGAGGACATTAAGAAAGAAAAGATGTTCTATAGACATGAAACTAAGCAAGCAATTAATAAGATAGGTAAATACTTGGAAGCACTTCCAAATAGGTTAATGGATGTAAGTAGTCAGAATGTAAGATACATGAACATCCTGAATGACAACATTGAGGAGCAGTTTGAAAATGAAACTGAAGAACTGCATAGAGCAATCTTTATTTCATTCAGAAATGCTAAATGGGAACATGCAGAATGTTTAGCTTCTCTTCATTATATTCTAACTATGATGAGTATAGCTTCCGCAATATTCAACCAGTGTTGTGAAGATTTAAAGAGGCTTTCTGGTAAGGATGCAACTGAAGCTTTTCATATTTATAGCTTATCTGAAACTTCAGAGGATTGGCTTAAGATTGTTCAAAAAGCCAATACTATGTTTGATAATAATAAGAAAGCTGAGGCTATAGACTTAAATAACATTAGATGTACCAAGGCAGTAGATGCAATCAGAAAGAAACTGGCAGATATAGAAACCTTACGTACAGCTATGAGAAAGTCTTATCCTTGGAGTCTTAACTATAAAGAAGGCATTCCTTTTGAGGAATCTGCTGACTATCTTATAGTAAATAGTAACAATCAAAAACTTGATAAATGTGGTTAAAGTAATGGAATTTATAAGAACAATCAGAGAGAAGCAACAGACTTCTCGGCAGAATACTATTTTAGCAGAGGCACATGATGCTATCTGCTTAGCAGACTTTGATGGTACAATCTACATTGCATATAATGGAACTCCTCTAGTACCTGTAGAGAATACATGGACTCAGAAGGAGATTCTTGCAAAGTTAGATGAGACAAGAAATAGCTTTATCAATTATAAGATGAAGCAGATTAAGCAACCAAAGGTAGCAGTAATGCTATAATAAAGAACTTTAAAATCAAACAGTTATGCTAATAGAAGTAAAAGCAAAAGTAGCCTGGAAGATAGATGGGAAGGTAAAGAAGAAGATTGAAACTTATATTCTTGATAAAGAAGTGTTTGCAGAAGCAGAATATGAAGTATTGTCTCTTCTTAACCAAGATAAGATAGATGGAGAAGTAGAAGACTTTGAAATTACAGGCTTGAAGCTATCTGTTGTTAAGGAAATCATTGCTCAGTATGAAGGAAATTATACCTTCATTGCTACTCTAAGGGATACTACCCTACTTGATGATGGTAGCGAGAAGACTATTAAATATAAAGTTCTTCTATGGGCTAATAATATTGCAGAAGCTATGACTCATACTAGAGAAATTGCTCAGCAAGGTTATGATATGCAGATAGATGGTCTTAAGGAAGTGAATTATACATACTTAAATTCTCAGGAAAATGAAGAATCAGCGTCCACAGAAAATCAACTCTCAGAAGGAGCTTGATGATTTAATCAAGAATGTAAAGGGTGGCTATCCTTTAGAATGCTTTGTTCTCCTTAATTTTGGATTAAGAAGTTCTAAGGATATTTCCCTCAATGAGAACAATGATTATCATATCTACAATACTGTAGATGATTCAGAAGAAACTATTGTACATAGCCAACTTATGAGTTCATTCATTGGAGAAGCAATTAGTAAAGGAGCATTATATAAATACTGATATGGAGAAACTTAAAAAAGCTATAGATAAACTTTCAGATGCAATAGATATCTGTACTACAAGAGAAGATATTGATTTTACAGAAGTATATTCAAATCTTATTGCTGTACAGAAAGAAGTAACAGAATTAGAGAAGATTCAAAATTATACCAAGGCATCAATAACTCCAATTAAAGAAGATCCTTCAAAAGAAATGGTCAATCATCCTATTCACTATAAAGGTCTTGAAGTAAATGGGACCAATGTGGAATGCATTGATGCTATGGAAGGACTTAAAGGTTGGTATAATACAGCTATCTTCTGTGCACTGAATGCCTTCAAGTATAATTGGAGAGTAGGTGAAAAAGATATGATTCCTCAGGAACTAGGTAAGATTGCCTGGTATGGAGATAAAGCTAAAGAATTATGGAATAAAGCTTTGCGTTGGTTATATCCTAAGAATGGACATAAGTATGCTATTGTAAATCAAAGTATCGCAAGAATGAAGAATCCCACTACAGGCGAATGGACAGATGCTATCATCTATACTGATGGTATAAGATTCTATGTAAGAGAGGCCAGTGATTTTAACAAGAAATTTAAGTTAGAAGAATGAGTTTAGATTTATATATTTATAGTAAAACTCCTGTGCTTCATAGAGGTACAGGAGTTTATATTAGAGATAAAGGAGAAACAAGAGAACTTGAAACCATGCAGGAAGTTCTTACTTATTTTCCAGATATTAATCCTGAAGATATTGAAGAAAAAACTTATGAGAGTAGTACCTATTTTCATATCAATCTCACTCATAATCTGACAGATATGGCTGATGAATGCAAGGTTATAGGTAACTGTATCTCTAAGAAAGAAGGAAATACTGTAACTCTCTATGACCTTCTGTGGCATCCTGATGATAACTTAGGTATCAAAACTCCTAATATGGACTATCTGGAAGATGTAATGAAATGTTATAGGAAGCTATTGAAGGAAGAAGATTTCTTCAAAGGATTCAATCCATCTAATGGTTGGGGAACCTATGAGCAATTACTTAAGAGAACAAAAGAATATATAAAAGCTCTTACTTCTATCTCTGATGATTTTGAAAACTATACTATTTATGCAAGTACATAAACCAAATGATTATAGATGACAATGATATTGTATATGAGGATTTCTCAGATTTTCCTAAAAGAATTAATACTCCTAAAATAAGAGGAAAAGGTAAGGGTTATAAACATAAGCTTAAACCTCATATTCCTGTAGATGTATATAATCTCGATGGAGAATTGCTAGGTTCTTATGATTCAATAGCAGAAGCTGCAAGAGAAACAGAAGTACCAGAAGGAATGGCACGTGATTGCTGTTATTTAAATAGAACTGTAAAAGACAAAATTTTTGTGTTTAAAGGCGAATCTTTTAAAGATAAGAAGAGAGCTATTGAAGAACATGGGTATATAGATGGAAGAAAAAATTTCATGAGATCTTCTTCAGGTATTAAAGAATATACTCTAAATGGTACCTTTGTTACTTATTGGAATACTCCACTTGAAGCAGCTAAAGCCTATGGACTTAGAGCACATGATATATCAAGATGTCTAAGAGGTGAAAGACTTACTGTTGGTGGAAAGATATTCCTTCCTTCATTGGAACCTATATCAAAAAGACTTAATAGAATTAAAGAGAAAAAGAAATGAAAGATAATTATCCAATGGGAGCTGCTTTAGCCCCTTCTGCTCCATATAATCAATTAGATCCAGAGCCTGTAGAAGTTGATTGCTGTATATCTTATAGCTTGAGTAAATCAATGCCTGTAAAAGTTCATAATTATAGTATCTCTGAAGAGTATGAATCTGAAATAGATGATGAAGGGCATAGGTACTGTAATAAATTTCAGAAAAATAACTTTGATGATACAAACTTCATTGAAGAATTTAAGAATGATGATACAGCTTATGGTATTCCTGATTTATTAACAGAATTACAGAAATTAGTAAAAGAAAGAGTAAAGGAGCTTACAGATAACTTCAATCTAACAAAGTCATATAGTGTAAGACAAAAAATCAGAGAACAGGTTAACCATTATGAATCTGTTCTACAAGCCTCACAAAACTGGACAATAGATGAGTTAGATGTTTGTCAAGAATAACTAAATAGAAATATTATGATTTCAGATTTATCAATAAACTATGAATGTGCAGGACTTCAGCACTTTATTAAAGTTCCTTCAGAAGACTGCAATCTCCCCTATAACTTAGCAGAAGCTTTTGAGGAAGTGATAAGGAAATCAAATGCTAATGCTGATATAGTACTTAAGCAGTTGGTAGAGAGTTTTGGTTATGTAACTAAAGATATAGATGTATGACAAAGAATAGTATAACATTAAGTCCTAAGCATGGTGTTAATCCATCTGTCTTGCGCTGCATTTGCTGTGGAAAAGACTATGGTGTGGCCATGCTAGGGAAACTAAAAGGAGATAAGGAGGCTCCTAGAGAGATATACCAAGGTCTTTGCAATGATTGTGAAGAAGTAGTAAAGCAAGGTGGAGCTATGATTATAGAAGTAGTTGATGGTGAAACTGGCAATAACCCTTGTAGAACTGGAAGATTAGTTGGTGTATCTAAAGACTTCAAGGAGAGAAATCATCTTGAAAACTCTATCATGTATATGCCAAGGAATATATTCTCTAAGGTCTTTGGTGAAGTGGATTTCAGTAAACAATAATTCTTAAAGTGTAAAGCTATGTACTTAGATAATGGAAGAGAAATATATGAATGTGACCAGTATCCAGGTTACTACATAGATGCTAATACTGGAGCTTTCTGTGATGAAGATGGTCACTATATTGGAGGTAATATAGATGAAGGTGATAAGCCTGGAGGTAACCATATTAATATATGTACTAATACAGTATGGGTTAGTAAGACTGGTAAGCAGTATTACCCTGAAAGAAATAAAACTGCTACCATTCCTTTACCTCTTGAGGAAGCTAGAAGAAGAAGGTATAAACCTTCAGCAGGCTATAAGAATTATATAATCAAGCAAATAAAGAAGAAAAACTAAAAGGTTGAACAAATGAATTTAATTAATCCGTCAGTAGAACTCATTGCTCAGACACCAGGTCTTGAGGGTATTTATAAACAAGTAGAACGTGTTGGTAGAGTTTGTTATAAATCAGAAGATAAAATCACAGAAGATAGTGCTAAGCCATTTGTAGATAGAATGATTAAGAGTGGTCACAATGCAATGCTAGAGCATGGTACTGTATATCTTGCAGCATCTTGTGATTCTGAAGACTTGATATTCTGGAAAGTAGCAAATAGCCCATATAGTAAGGTTGTATGTAATGATAGGGCTAATATGCTTTATGTTACAATTAACCTTAGAGTAATAGCAGAATTGAATGCTTGGGAGGTTATTGACAAGTATCTTTGTGAACCTACTGAGCTGCATATTAAGAGAATCTGTTTAAAGTTCATTACCTCTATTGGAGTATCAAGAGAATTTAATCGCCATAGGGTTGCTAGTGTAGCAGAGCAAAGCACTCGTTACTGCAATTATTCCAAAGAAAAGTTTGGAGGAGAAGTTACTTTTGTAATTCCATCTTGGTTAAATTTTAGAGAAGGTAGCTATAATCAAAGAGATTATGATAAAGACTTCTATACTAATGATAGTCCAGAATATAGTTATATGATACATCTTCTTACAGCTGAAGCTACATATCTCAAACTCATCAATGATGGTTGGCAACCGCAGCAAGCAAGAGAAGTACTTCCTTTAACTACAGCTACTGAGGTAGTATATACTGCCTTTGAAGATAATTGGAAGCACTTCTTTGACCTTAGATATAGAGGTAATACAGGACTGCCACATCCTAACGCCAAACAGGTAGCTTCTATGGCTCATAATTTGATTCTTAAAGAATTAGGAAAGGATTTGTAATATGAGTAGTTATTTATCAATTTATATTGTTCCTAAGAGAAAATCTGAGAAGGAAGAAAAGAAACATATCATTGTTGCAGCATTCTCTCGTAATTCTGAAATATATCAATACTTCAATGAGAATATACATCCTGCATATAATGGTAATAAGGAACATCCTTACACTACTATAACTAAAGATAGGATACAAGATGTTATCACTGATTTAAGCAGAGATATAAGTAGCTCTAAAGATAGACTTATGGAGTATGAGAAGTATGCCAAGGACAATCCTGACTATATTCAAGAGATTATTGAACTAAAGCAGTATATCTCAGACCTTCAATATACCCAAGGAGAAGTATGCTTTATAGAGGAGATGGTAGATGGTATTGATTTCTATGAGGAAATAGAAGAAATATGTTGTAACATTGACTAAATTATGAATGATAACATTGGTAAAAATGAGTTAGATTACAAAATAAAAGTAAATAATTCATACACAGAACCTCTTACTGAAGAGTACCTTATGCAGGTTTGTAAGAAGTTATTTACTTCAACACCAGAAGAACTACAAGCACAAGCTGAAAGGAATAAAAAGATAAGTAGAAATATTGATTTCTTTATGCATCTTCCTAAGAATGTAGTATTAGAGAATTTTTCTGAGGAAGAAATAACGTACTTATCTTATATTGTAGGTCAAGCAGCAACTGGTAATCTTCCTATTGGAGGACAACAGTGTATAAAAACTATGGAGAAAGCTGTTGAATACATTGATTGTCAATGTGACTTAGCAGATAGTTTCTATAGCCATGTTGTAAATATCTATTGTGAATTTTTATACAGAATGTAATATGAAAAGAACAAAATGGATTGTAGGAGTAAGGAATAAACTCTCCTCATTAGCAATGGAATGTGATTCCTGTGCTGCTATTGAAGAAACAAGAATGACTAATTCTGAAAGACAAACTCTTCAGAAGATGTTAAGTAAGGCTGTTGATTGGATTGACAGCAAGATATAATACTAGGCTGAGGAGAGTATTACCCTACTCTCCTTGGCTTAAACAAAGAAACCCGTTAAATAATATAAAGATATTGATTAAGTAAGAACATCTCTTTAATTAATTACTTATCTTTGCTTCAAAATTAAATAATAAACAATTTATGGGATGCGTAAATAGAAGTAGTAAGGAGTTTAAGAATTTATCCACAAGAAATAATGTGGATAGCAATACCCTTGAACTTATTACTCACAAGTATTGGTTAGAAGCAGGAAATGAAACCCTCTTTCCTACAGATGTTTATATTCAGGCTCAACTAGGTAATACACATTATCAGGAGTCTGGTAAATCTGTAAGAAAACTATGGGAGATGAGATATGATGCTCCACAGGAATTTAAGTCTCTTAGAGAACTTCAGGTAGCTAGGAAGGAGGCATCAAACTTTTTCCTTCAGTCAGCTATTGTTCATTACAGAAATGCTAAGGGAAACTATGTACTCTCTGTTAAGAGGCCTGTGGAGACTGTTAACTATGACAAAGATAACTTCTTTGAGGAACTTGACAACATGGGTTCTGTCAAGGATGTCAAGAAACTGAATCTTGGTATTAAAGAGAATCAGACTTATACTCTTGATAAGGTACAGGAGTTATATCAGAGATTTAATGAGGATAGAACCTCAAAGGTACTAGCTGATAAAGTCTTTGGTATTGCTAAAGATTTAGGTCTTGAAGTAACCTTTGGAGAAACACTTCCTTTTGGTACTATTGGCAAGTACACCAACAACAATACTATCATCTACAAGAAGTCTTTTCTTGAAAGAGATATGATGAATAGTATGAAAGCTCCTATCATTCTTCATGAAGTACTTCATGCTCTCTCTATGTATGCTCTTTCTAATCAGACTAAGAACTGGAAGAGAAGTGAAGACCTAGAGAAGTTCAGAACAGAAATGAATTCCTTGTATCAAGACCTCAAGACAAATCCTATCTTAAAGGGTGAGAGAGGTATTGTTGATGTATTTGAATTTGTTGCAGAGCTTGGTAATCCTGTATTTAGAAAAAGAATCCAGCAGATAGATGAACTGAATAAAGCTAAGAAGTCTTTCTGGTCTAGAGTACTTGATGCCTTCAAGACTCTCCTTGGTCTTCATACCTCTAATACCTATTACCAGAGGTCAATGAATGCCTTGGAGAAAGCTCTTGATGCCTTTGATATTGATACCTATATGAGATATAATGGTATCAAGAATCCTTTGAGAAAGGGATATAATGAGAAGGAATGGGACTTCAGAACATTGTCTGATGACAAACTTAAAGAGAAAGTTACTAAGGAAGTTGCAGATAATACAATAAATAAAGGTAATCAACGTTTAGAAAACAAAAACAATACACAATATGAGCAATCAATCAAATCAGCAGGTCAACTCTTCAAAGATGCCTACTCCATTGTCAAAGGGGGAAGTTCAAAAGATAATGAAAGCTTCCAAGGAAAGACAGATGCAGGCAAGAGCATTAGAGAAAGAGTACATGAAGAGTCTTCAAAACAACAAAAAGAGTTAATCAGTTGGGCTAGGAAGACTGACAATATTATTATCGAGCCTAATGATTACTTTGAAGAAGAATATGGAGAAAGTCAATCAGGTTCAGAAACTACAGTTTGGATTGCTAATGATAATGGGCGTAATGTAGCTATTAAAAGCATTAGCCTTAATCACTATGCTACTCCAGAAAAGTTACTTGATAGAATACTTATACATAACACCGCTTTTCCTTCCACAGCAATGGAGGTACTTAAGGTTGGTGTATCTGATAATGGTATGAGTATTATAGTAAAGCAGCCTTGGATAGAAAGTGGAGAAACGATTGCTAATCCAAAGGAAATAGAAGACTATATGCTTAGCCAAGGCTTTGTTCATACTAAAGGACAAGGTGTTAATGCAGAATACTCTAAGAGCAATTATGTAGTAACAGATATTAGACCTGAGAATGTTATAAAGCAATCAGATGGAACTTTGGCTATTATAGATTGCTTTGCTATGTTTAAAAGTGCAGAAGCACAGAGGACTTCTCAATCTACTCTTAAGAATTTCATCAGTAGTCTTTCTGGCAAAGAACTTAAGGATGAGTTATCTCTTATTGAGCAGGAAAGTGCTGATTATGATTTGGTAAACAATATACCAGAGGATAATAAGCATAGTGGGAAAGCTGTGCCTCAAGATTTTACATTTGCTGATGGTACTACTGTCAAGGCTCCATTCAAGCCTAATGCTCAGCAGATAGATGCTCTCAATGAGATGGATAGATTCATGAAGTCTAATGAGACATCTATGACTCTTAGTGGCTATGCCGGTACTGGTAAGACATCTCTTATGGAAATGATTGCCAAGAAAGGTCAGAAACAGAATAGACCTGTGATGTTCTGTGCTACAACCAATAAGGCAGCAGCTGTACTTAATGACAGAGTATCTAAGGCAGGATTCAAGGCATCTACATTAAATAGGGTGTTTGGTATCAATGTTGAAGTGGATTCAAGCAAATCTTATAATGCAAGAAACTTGGTGAATGTCCTGAAGAATGTGGATATTATGCCAGGCACTACCATTATCATTGATGAAGCTTCTATGATCAATGAGGAAAACTATAAAATCCTTAATGATATTGCCAAGGAGCATCGTCTAAAGATAATCTATGTAGGTGATGAAGCTCAGTTGGCTCCTGTCAATGAGGATAAAATCTCTAAGGTCTTTAGAAATGGTGAAGGTAAAGTAATTCGACTTACCCAAGTAGAAAGAACAGATGACAATGCTATACTTAAGGAAGCTACAGCTATCCGTAATGGAGAACCTTTGTCTAAGGTATCATCATTTAATAGTAAAGGCGAAGGTGTTGCCTATATCTCTCCTCAGCATCAGGAAGCAATTAATGAAGTTATAGAGAAGTATGTTAAAGGCTTAAAGCAGAATCCTAATTACTTTAGAATCCTAGCTTATACCAACAAGGCTGTAACAGCTTATAATAATCAGGTAAGAGAACTTTTGAGTTATGACTCTCCTATTCCACATGTAGGTGAGCCTATGACTGGTTATGCTAACTGGGGATATGAATGGAGAACCAAGAGCTATAGATTCATTAACTCTGAATCCTATAAGGTAACTCAGGTAGGTAGACCTACTACAGTACAGACCAGATTAGATAATGGTACTCCTGTAGTAATGCAGGCTGTTCCTATTACTCTTGAAGACTCATTAGGCAATATAGATACCTTCAACTTCATGGACATTAAGAATAATGCCCAGAATAGACAGAGTGCTATGATTCTTGCCAATGAGAAGAAGAGATTATGGAATGAAGCCAGAAGAGCCTATGGCAGAGAAGCTAAGGCAGCAGTCTATGCAAAGATTAATGCTATTGATTCTTTCCTCTTTGTCAATGATACCATTGAAGACAATAGTCACAACCTTTTGCAGGCTAAGACTATTGACTTTGGTTATGCTCTTACTATTCATAAGTCTCAAGGTTCTACCTTTACCCATGTACTAATGGATGATGTAGATGTATCTAGGGCCTCTATGAGTGGTAATAATGCAGCCAATGCAATGGAGATGGTTGACCTTGGGGAAGAATCTAGAAATGATGCAGCTAATGCAGAGTTAAAGAGTTCTGAAGAAGTTGACTTAGGAGACCTTAGTGATGTAGAAGTAGAGAATATCCAGCCAGACCAGGCAGCTAATATCAAGCAGCAACTTGAATATGTGGGTGTATCTAGAGCTACAGATACAGTTACTATCATTAGTAATAATGTAAAGAAGGAAGGCTCCCCTTTACATCTTGGCAAAAATATCAAAGATAATACAATAAATTCAAGCAATTTACGTTCTGAAAATAAAAATTCAAAAGAAAATGGAACAGAAGAATACAAAGCAACAGATGAGTTTAGAAGAGTACAAGAAGCAGTTAGAAAAGGTAGCCAAGGACAGCGGAAGTCAATATATGATGGAGACCTTTCAACAGACCAAAGACAACGTTTGGCAAATGTACTTAGAGGACAACTTGGATCCATCGACAGCTTTATACATGGAAGCTCAAGGACTGTAACTAATCAGAGAAAAGGAACATCATTTAATATTCACTCTGAAGTAAATCCTAAATTATTCCATGATATGTTTGAGGTAGTAAGATACTATACTCAAAATGGAGAATTAGTAGATTTACACGATGATTATTCAGATGCTAAATGTTTCTTGACTGAAGATGGAACAGCAGGATTTGCAATAGAGCCAGATGGAAATCTTGTATCAGTATTTAATTTAGGTACTACTAAAGGCTTTTTAAGTGCTATTAAGGACTTGGCTAGAGCAGAAGGGGCTAATCATTTGGATACTTATGTAAGTAGTAAAGAAAACTTACAGAGAATCTATGAAGTAACTTTAGGCTTCCATACTGCTGCAACTATGGATTACAATATGGAGTATGACCATGATGACATTGCAAAGAATCATGGTAATCCTCAGGTTGTATTTATGGTTGACCATGAAGTAGCAGAGCCTAAGCACTTTGATAAAGACTCTTATGATGCTGCTCAGCAGTATCAGTTAAGTCAGTTATCTAAGGATGTAGATGGTTTATACTCAGAAGATGGAAAGTCACCACTTACTATCTATCGAGGATATGCCTTAATGGAAGACAGAGAAGCTAAATCTCTTAATGAAACTGTAGGAAAGACAGCTGTAGATTATGATGAAACTCTTAAAGGGGCACTCTACTTTACATCAAGTGAAGAAGAGGCTACTGATTATGCTAAGAGTAGAACAGATAAATCTCCTGAACCTCCTACAGCAGAACATCCAGAAGGCAATAGAATCAATAGACACTATACTGGGGATTATGCTAAAGTTAGCAAATTCCATATTCTTTCTACTGCAAAAGTAGAACACTATAAGGATATTAGAGACTATGTAAAGAATGGACGAAACATTACAGCTGATGTTATTGTGCTTGACAAAGGAACTATGTGGGCAGATAGCACAGAATATATAGTGAAGAATCCTGATGTTATAGTCTTTGATAACAATAAAGGAACTGAAACAGAAGTAACTAATCCTTCTTTCCCAGAAGGACAGACACAGAAAGTTTCTCTTCCAGGTTATGAATATTTTAATGATCTCTATGATGAGACACCCGTAGATGCTGCCTGGAAGATACCTTATTTAAAGGAATTGGATGCACAGCTATCTATGGAGAACTCATTTGAGGAAAATCAAAACATTATCAATCAAATGGACACAGTGCTTCAAGCAACAAGTGAGAAAGAGTATCTTCAGGAATCCAAGGCTTCTCAGAAGAAAGAAGTAGAGACTAATCTCAGTGAGTATGACAAACTCAATAAGCAGATTGACAACCTGCTTAATGGTGATAAGGACTTAGAGGAACTTGGTGCTTCTCTGTCTGCTACAGAGGTTCGTCATACAGCAGAACTGATAGTTAACTCTATCTCTGATGAGATTACTAATCTTCAGAAAGAAGAGGGTCTTGCAAAGACTTTATTCCCTTCTCTCAATACAGACCTTGACTTTCAGTCTGCATCTAGAAAGCAGATTGTAGAGACTGTAGGTTTGGATAGACTTATTGAGAGAACCAAGACTCTGTTCTCACCTCAAGTAATGGATTATGAGGATACAGATACCATGATGCAGGCTCAGTTGATTACAGACAACTGGGATGCTATTATGTATCTGGCAGCAGACATCTTTGCTATGAATGAAGGCTTTGGTATTACCAAGGACTATAGCAGGGGTAACTTTACTACTACAGAGGACTCTAAGGTAGATTTTGATAACTTCAATGACTATTCCAATGACCAGGATATAGCAGCAGAAGAAGGAGAAAAGGATGAGCAGGAACATTGGCAGGTTGAATCTAGAACCATTGATGTTCTTAACTCTATGTCTGCCTTGGTAAGATTAGGTCTCCATGAATGCTATCTCTTAGATGCGGAAGGTAACAAGGTATATAGTAAGTGGGGAATTGCAGAAAGAGTAAATCCTAGAGAGTCTGTCAATAGTATCTTAAGATGGACACAAGGAACATTGTCTCTTGATGACATGATTAAGAGATTGTCTGATAAGCAGAAGCAGAACCCTTGGTTGTCTCAGCTTATTGAAAGACTTTCTGATAAGAGTGGTAAGGAAACTGATTTCCAAAGCCAGTTCTATGGAGTATTCTCTAAGCATTTCCAGCTCTACTCTATTGTATTGCTTGAAGATGGTAAGTACTATAGTATGACTGTTAATAGTCATCCTGCACTCTCAGAAGCTATGAAGTCTATCTCTGCCCTATTCAAGATTGGAGAACATCCTCTCTTTGGTAATAATGGTAAGATAAACTCTAAGCTTCTTGGTTCTGACCAGACTACAGGAAAAAACTCTGAGTTCAATCTTCATAAGGCTTTGACTGAGTTAAGAGAAATTGATAAGGCTATCAAGGAAGGTAAGACTCTGGATGATACTATGTCAAAGACTGCTACTGATAACATCTTAGGTATCAATAAGAGCTTTGGCTATAACATTACAGAGGAAATGCTTACTGATGTAGTCAATGCAGAGAATATCAAAAAGATTACAGAATCTCTTGGTTATATTGTCAAGGACTTAGATAAGGCTTTACAGGCTCAGAGTAAAGGTACTCTCAAGGAGTATGATCCATTCAAGTTTGGTGGAGAAAACTCTATTGGTGGTAGTCTGAGAAACCTTCTCACTCCTATTACTGATAAACTGGAAGATACTGCTGTCAATGCATTCTATGATAGTGGTAAGATGTATCAGTCTTATATCACACCATCATTTATGACTAAACTGATGAATAAATTCCGTCAGGAAGGTCAGGCATTTGAGGATTTCATTATGGATGAATATGGTTCTTCAGAATGGTTTAAGTTCCCAAATGGTGATGTAGATAAAGGATGGAGAAATGAGTGGCTTAGAATACTTGCTAAGGATGAAAATGCCCGTAAGGTATTTGACCATAAGGTAGAGTTGAACTTCAACAAGCATAACTATATGCGTAATATGAGTGATGCGGAATATACCTTATCCCTCATTACTGAATACTTTACAGAGAGTACTGATAATAATACCAATATGGTTCCAGCTTGGTTCAGAGTACCTATGCAGTCTAACAAACCATCATCTGAGTTCATCAAGTTCTACTCTTATAGAGGTGCAAACTATAAGGATTCCATTGTCTATGGTCTTCATAATATGTTCTTGCAGGAACTTAGTAGAATCCAGACAGTCAGGATGAGAAATATGGATAAAAAGGATGCAGGTTTCATTAAGAACTTTGATACCAATGGACGTAGATTCAACTTCCTTCCTGTATTGAATAACTATTTGGATAATACTGCTGATAAGATTGTCAAGAGAGATATTCTTCGTAATGAAGATAATATCATCTCTTCTGATAATAGTAGATTAGCATCTCTCCTCCAGAAGAAAGTAGAAGGAGAAGTTGCTCTTACTGCTGAGGAAGAAGCAAAACTTGGTAAACTTGCTGATAGAGTTATCCGTCAGCACATGGAAGATAAAGTTCAGTCTATACTCAATAACTGGGAGAACAATGGTATCTTGGAAGCAGCTAAGAGTATCAAGGGTATCTATCCTTCTGAGTTGAAAGATGAGGAAGCTGCTGACTGGGTAAGAAAGCAGGTAGAGAATTATCTTTGGAATGATGCTTTTGCTTCAAAGAATATCTTGCAGCTGACTCTTACTGACATTGCTTTCTATAAGGATACAGAGGATTTGCAGAAGCGTTTAGCACAGCTTCATGCTCCAGGTGTAAGAGGTAACATATATGCTACCGATTATAATGGTAACAGAGTATCTGATGGTAAGTATAGAACTTTCATCTTACAGGACTTTGACAGTTTCAAGTCCAATATCATTGCCAATATTGCAGAGGTATTTGATAGAAGAATTGCTGCTGCTCCACAGAATCAGAAAGCCCAGATAATGGCTCTTAAGGAATCTCTTGTAGGTAAGGATGGTAAGTACACTAAAATCAATGTTACTGATGCTCAGGGATATTCATCTCCTTCATCTTATAGAAAGAAAGCATTTATCTTTGGTAGATGGTCTAAGCAGGCAGAAGATATTTATCAGAAGTTGCAGAAAGGTGAATACAACTATACTGACTTGGAGACAGCATTCCAGCCTTTGAAGCCATTTGTCTATTCAAAGCTTACAAAGGATATGGGTGTTGCTAATGCTCCTATTCATTCTATGGAAGTACCTTTCCAGGCTAAGAATGCAGAGTATCTTCTCATTATGGCTGATGCTATCCTCAAAGGTGAAAAGCTTTCTAGACCAAATCTCCTTAGAGCAGTCTATAGAGTGATGGAAGATTCTGAGAAGCTGAATCCTACCAAGGGTATTGATACTGTTCAGTTTGAATCAGCTATTAAGTCTGGTCTTCAAGGTAAGATGAATATCTTCCAGTTCAGAGATATGGAAGGTGGTGAAGAAGCTGCCTATACCTATATGATGAATCAAATCTTCAAGGAAGAAACTGGTGCTACAGGTGAAAGAGTTTATAGAAACTATAATACTGACACCTTTGTACATGAAGCTTCCTATGAAGACTATTGTTTGCAGCAGGAAGTTCCTGAGCATTTCAAGGAGCATTCTCAGGCTCATGGTTCTCAGATTAGAATGATTACCCCTTCTGACCTTGACCTTTACACTACTGATGAAAATGGTAATCAAGTAGATAACTTCTATGAGTGGACAGAACCTGATGGCACTCACAGAAAGGTAAAGTCTGATGAATTCAGAAAAGAGTATGAGAAGACTATTGCTGCCAACATTGAGGAAAGTATCAACAACCTTGCAGCAGAGTTGCACTTCAACAGTAATGACAAGAAGGAACAGAATATTGCTCTTTCCAAGATTCTCCAGAGAGAAATCATGTCTTCTCCTAGATATGGAATAGACCTCTTGCAGGCTTGTTCTATTGATAAGGAGACTGGTGAATTCAGAATACCAAAGGGTGATCCTATACAGGCTAAGAGAATTGAACAGCTTATCAACTCTATCATCAAGAACAGAGTAAATAAGCAGAAGATTGCTGGTGGTCCTATTGTTCAGGTATCTAACTTTGGTACTTCTACTCAGTTGCATATCAGATTCAATGATAAGCAAGGTAATCTTATGCCTCTTGAGGAAGAGTATAATGCCTCAGAGCATGATAATCTTTCCTATAAGGAGTATCTCAAGAGAAACCAGGGCGGTATTGCTTACTTTGAAGTCTTTGCTCCTATCTGGTCTAATGAACTCTTTGATAAGTTTGCTAATGCTGATGGTACTATCAATGTAGATGCTATCAATGCTGTAGATCCAGAGCTTCTCAAGATGGTAAGTTACCGTATTCCTACAGAGGATAAGTACTCTTGTGCTCCTATGAAGGTAATAGGTTTCATGCCTAGAGAAGCAGGTGATGCTATCATGCTTCCTTATGAGCTTACTGAGATTGACGACTCTGACTTTGATGTTGATAAGAGATATGTCATGCGTAAGGACATTCCTATCAAGACTAGAAAGAGAAGTGAGATTGAAAAGGAACTCTTTGCCAGAGCTTCGGAAAGCTATAAGAAAGCACATGATGGTAAGACCAACAATACTTGGGTAGGTGAACAGGTAAAAATGCTCATGGATAATCCTCAGAAGATGAAGGATACTGATAAGTTAATGAAGTGGCTCTATAGCCAGTATCAGTCAATAGCTTATTATACTGATGCTCCTACTTCTGGTAGAACATATAGAGATAATAAGATTATTGATATGACTTATGCAGTACTCACTAATCAGATGACTGTTGATAAGATTCTGAATCCTGGAGGATTTGATGCTCCAAAGAAGATGGGTTATATGGTAGCTGCCTATAAGAATCCTGCAAACAAAGGTGTTAAGTGGTCTAATCTTCAGAAGATGTCTATTGATGAACTCAAAGACCTTTCTTATACTGATAAAGACCTTACCTTTGCTGATACTCAGGTACAGTTCTATAAGCAAAATAGTGCTGCTGCATCATTGATTGGTGTATTTGCTGTCAATAAGGTAGCTCATGCTACTCTTGAAAGTAATGACATCTTCCTTGATGTTTCTGAAATCTGTGGAGATAAGCCATTCACCATTGCAGGTACTACCTTTGGCAATAGAATGCAGATAGACAAGAAGTATGATAATGAGGGTACATTGATTGGTAAGACCTTAGGTTCTTTGGTATCTGCTTCAGCAGATGCAGTAAAAGACCCTATCTTGAACTTGATGAATATTAACATGACTACAGCTGGTATGTTGAATACTATGCTTAGATTGGGTATGACATTTGAGCATGCAGCTCTCTTCCTTTCACAGGATATCATAGAGAGAACTCTCAACAAGTTCAATAGAGAGAATCTTACCAATTATGAATCTTTGTCTAACATCATTGAGAAATGGTTGACTGAGTATAGAGAGAAGAATAACATCAGTGATGATTCCTTGATTAATACAGAAGAGCTTACCAAAGAAGAATTGGTTGAAGGCCTTACTTCTGAGGAACATGAGGCTACTGATTACAAGGTACTTCTTGCTTTCCAGAAGATAAGACAACTAGTAGATGCTATGCGTAAGCCTACCTATGTCACAAGATTCAACTCTATCTCTAGTGCTGTTGGCCCATTGATTATTGACAATCTTATCATTGAACATAAGATGGAAGCATTCCTGGATGCTAACACAGAGAATGGCACTCACTTCTACACATCTGATGATGTTCCTGTGGATATTGATGACATTTTCTTTGACCATCCTATATTGAAGCAGTTTGCAAGAACTGTAGATATTGCCAAAGCTATGTTCTCTGATATGCCTACTGGTAGTACTGGCTTCAGAAAGTTGTTAGCTAATCTTCCTGTTGATATATCTGATAAGATGTATAATGACAAGAAGCTTTTGGATCAGTTCTCTAACTTCTATCAGTCTTATCTGTTGGTACAGTCTGGTTTGATTAATCCTAAGCACCTTGAAAGGTATGCTACCAAATTCCCTAAGTGGTTCATGGAACAGAAGTTCAAGGAGAAGTATTCTGATAATGCCTTGATTCAGGCTATTAGAATGAATGTTTCCAAGAAGACTGGAAGACCATATCTTATGATTAATATCACTGGTATGGATGAACAGAGAAAGGAAGAACTTCGTAGTGCTTGGATTGACTTGCATAAGGAAGATCCAGAGCTTTCTCAGATGCTGTTTAACTACAGTTTCTTCAGAGCTGGTATTGGATTCTCTCCTAAGACTTTCATGTCCTTGGTTCCTACTTATGTGAAGGAGAAGCTGAAGAGTAAGGATGGTAATGCATCTTATGTTGATACATATAGAAACTTCCCTGAGGTACTTCCTGACCTGGTAATTGACCAGTTTATCAGAAACAACTGGACTAACAACAAGTTAGTACCTATCAAGGGAGGCAAGGATACTCATTATAATGTAGATGTTAAACATAATAGATTAACTGTCTATAGACCTGAGGATATTGCTGACCTTGCAGGTATTTCTTATATGAAGACTAAGATGAATAACAATACCTATCTCTGGCATCTTACTTCTGATAAGGGTGAAGAACTTGTCTTTGAGTTAATGAAGCCGCTTGGTAACAACGGTGAATACTTAGAGATGAGTACATTGGATATCAAAGATCCATTAAGTAATACTACAAAGACTACTGAGGATAACTCTGCTTCAGACTTGAAAACAGAAAGTCCTCAAGAGTCTAATGTAGAAGACACTTCTAATAGTCAGGTTATTACAAAGACTGAAGAGGTTAAGAACCTTGCAGTATTTGCAGACTTGATTATGAAGCAAGTTCCTACATTAAGTAAGAAGGAAGCTTTACAAAAGGCAGAGAGTATCAAGGGTAGAGAAAAGGTCTTTGGTAAGTTCTTACAGAATGTATTTAAACAGAAAGGATTAGATTTGAGTATTGATGAAGCAATTAATGAGTTTAAAAAATATTGTTAGTGTATGAGTAATCAATAGTTCGTTAATAATTCAATAATGTGCTAAGCAGCTATACGCTGTAAGC